>ERZ1035037.400-NODE-400-length-13416-cov-3.312252_pt1 | contig 13416 bp, 6 predicted proteins | sample MGYA00520618_ERZ1035037 | MGnify/ENA primary metagenome ERZ1035037 (study PRJEB33766, sample SAMN09781741) | gut metagenome | biome: gut microbiome | host: Homo sapiens | place: Madagascar | study: EMG produced TPA metagenomics assembly of the PRJNA485056 data set...
GTATTGTCTTATACAGGGCCGCAAGTGACGAGCTTGACGGCATGGAGAACGGATGCAGACGGCAATGCTTCTGACATAGGAGCCTATGCGCAGTGGCGCTGCACAACGAGGTTTGAAAGTCTGAGTGGCGCAAACAGCTTGCGGATCAAGGCTTATTTGCAGGAGAACGGAAGCGCAGAGCAGGAGATCGGCGCACCGGCAGACGGCGGGGCTGTGGGCTGGGTGAAGGACACGACGGGCGGAAGAATAAGTATTTCATTGCTGAAAAAGTATTTTTTGCGGGTGACGCTGACGGATGCGTACAGCACAGTAAGCCAGATAGTTGAATTGCCCTCGGCTAATTTTGCCATGCACTTTAACGCGGCTGGTAACGGTGTGTGCTTCGGTGGCGCAAGTACGCGGGAAAATGCGGTGGAGATCGTAAAAAACCGGGGGCTGTATCTGGGAGATTATCGAGTGGGTGCGGCAGCACAAAATCTGTTGGACAATAGCGATTTCCGAAATCCGATCAATCAGCGGGGTAAAAGCAGCTATACAGGCATTTGCTACACCATCGACCGTTGGAGAACGTGGGATGAAAATGCAGCGGTAACGCTGCATGCGGGCGAAGGAATCACGTTAAGCAAAATCCTGTATCAATATTTCGAGCCGGGGAAACTGCATACAGGCGGCACTTATACAATTGCAATCTGTTTGGGCGATGGGACAGTTTGCTGTGCCTCTGGAACGTTGAACACCACTGGATTTAGCTACTTCGTCGGCAATATTCTTGTATTGTTGCAGCAGGAAGAAAGCGGCGCAGTGTTTATGGCGATACAGGCGGCAGGCGGTGAAACGGTACGCTGGGTGGCAGCGTATGAAGGAGAATATAGTTCTTCTTCACTTCCTGTCTACTTACCGAATGGGTATGTGCAGGAATTGATGACGTGCAAGCGATTTTATGCAAAATATGGAGATGACGGGCAATATAATTATGCGTATACAAACGGGTATATTGCCGGATTCATTTTTGCTGTACCGATGCGCGTTGCGCCGACTGTTATAAGCGCGTCAGCATTGAAATTATCTGATTTTTCCGCAGCCGTTTTTGGAAATTATCATGTTGTAAACGCAAATGGCGTTACTTACTTAAATGTGCCTGCGGCAGTGAGCGGAGAGTGGTATAGGCTAGTCGGCTTGGAACTGTCGGCAGACTTGTAAAGGAGCGTGCAGTGATGGAATATAAAGTTTATGTCCGCGCGGACACCGAAGGGAGAATTATCGAGATCAACAGCAGTGCCTTTTTACAGAACACCGCAGGTTGGACGCAGGTAGACGAAGGAGCGGGAGACCGCTATCATCACGCACAAGGCAACTACTTTCCTATGCCGCTGCGGGATGATCGCGGCATCTGCCGCTACAAACTGGTGGGCGGAAGGGCGGTATTACGAACGGGCGCAGAAATGGACGCGGATGCAGAAGCGCTGCCTGCGCCGGAACAAACAGAAAGCGAACGGCTGCGAGCATGGCAGGAAGAAATTGAAGCCGCGCTGATCGAGCTTGCAAGCATGAGTGTAAAAGAGTGAGGAGGGATCACAATGGCGGCAAAAATGGAGAAGCTGAACCAATTAAATCAACCGAGTCAGCAGAACATGCTGACGAAGAATGCGCAGGAGCAGAACGGAACTTCGCAGGCACAAGCCGCGCGAAGCTACACGCCGTCTGCGAATGTGGTGCAGGCCAAGCAGAACATTGATACCATCTCCGCCAGCAGGCCGGGAGCGTACAAAAGCAGCTACAGTCAGCAGCTTTCTACATTGTACGACCAGATCATGAACCGCCCGAAGTTTAACTATGATCTGAACGGCGACATGCTGTATCAGCAGTACAAGGATCAGTACCAGACGGCAGGAAAGCAGGCCATGATGGACACCATGGGACAGGCCGCGGCGCTGACGGGCGGATATGGAAGCAGCTATGCGTCCACGGCGGGGAATCAAGCCTATCAGGGCTACTTGCAGAAGCTCAATGATATTATCCCGTCGCTGTATGATCGCGCCTACAACGCCTACCAGGATGAAGGAACGGCATTACAGCAGAAATACAGTCTGGCACAGAGCGCAGATGCAACGGACTATGGGCGGTGGCAGGACACACTTTCGCAGTGGAACACGGACAGAGATTTTGCGTCGAACTGGTACAATAACGAGTACAGCCGCGATTACTCGGCCTATCAGGATGATGTAAGCCAGGCGCAGTACAACCAGAACATGGCCTACGACACGGCAATTGCGATGATTAAGGCAGGGGCGATGCCGTCGGCGGCTTCGCTGGCAGCGGCGGGCATTTCACAGGAGGACGCACAGGCATACTACAACGCGCTGCATCAGCCGAAAACGTCGGGCGGTGGAGGAACGAAAAAAACAACGAAGACGCCTGCGAGCAATGGAGCGGCAAACGGCACCCTGGGCGGCCTGACATTCGAGGAAATCAATTTAATCGACAACGCGGACAAGGCAAAGCAGGTTGCGGCGAAAACGGGCTATACGCGCCCGAAACAGAACACCACGACAACGGCAAAATCTTCCCCGACTGGCATGTCGAAATTTCAGGCGAATTACATTGATGCGTTGATGCGGCAGAAAAAGTGAGGAGGCAAGACAATGGCTCTGAGTGACTACCAGAAAGCGTTGAGAAAACAGCAGCGGATTCAGCAGCGGCAACAGCAGCAGCGCTATGAAGTCCCGAAAGAGGTTCAGCAGAATCCGCAAACGGCCTATGAACAGGCCGCTGCAAAGGCCGCGCGGCTGAATGGCGGCACGGAATCTCCCTATATCGATTTCACAGGCCGGACGTACAAGCGGACGGATGCGGACTTTCAGGGCGCGTGGAAGCAGTACCGACAGCGGACGAAGCAGCTTATAGAGGAGGCACGGCGGAAAAACACTTTCTGGGAAAAGGAGGTAAAGCGAAACACGACGTGGAACAACTCGCGGCAGGCGGCAAAAGATAGTGAAACGCAGCGACGCGCTGCGCAGAGCAGCGGGCAGTATGATCAAGACGCGCTGGTGCCTGCCGGATATGCAGGGTATATGTCCTCGGATTTCTTGAAGGACTATATGAGCCGTATGCGCGAAGCGAATGAACGCGCACGGATGACGAAAGACCCCTACGGCACAGCAAAGGAATTACAGCAGGCCACACTGGACGAGATGGCGCAGTACAATGCGGAACAGGCAGCCTTGCCTGCGCTGGAACTGGGAGGATACGGACAAGTGCCTGCACTGGGGAGCGTGGACGCGCCGCAGCGGCGAGCTGAAATGCAAAGCCGCGCGGATGCTTATGCGCAGCGGATCAAGGAGCTTGAAAGCACAGCGGAGCAGGAGGGCGACCAGGCCGCCAAAGCGCGGCGGGACAGCGCACAGGCGCAGCTTGACGAGATTGACGCGCAGGCAGCGGCAGAGGGCGAAGCGGAGGACCCGCTGACGGCGGCAGGACGGGCCATGGCACGGCGGGCACTGGAAAAGCGCGTCAGCGACGCGCAGACGGACATGGTAAATTCCACGAATCATTACGATCAGGACAGCGCGGCCTATCGCACGGCAAGCAGCAATGTGGAGGATTTGCAGGCCCAGCGCGAAGAAACGCAGGCCAAGGTGGACACGCTGCTGTCCATCCAGCAGAAGCAGGAACGCGGAGAGGCTTTGACGAAGGAAGAGCGGATCGCGGCAAACGAATACGCGCAGCGGTACGCAGGCGGAACGGCGGAAGCGTTGGAACAGTATCAGGCGCAGCTTGCGGACATTGACGAGGAGCTTGGCGTACAGCAGGAAACCATGGATCAGTACGCCTACACCAGCGGCGTAGACGAGACGATTGCGGCAACGCGCTACAACCTGGACACAGCGCAGTCAGAACTGGACAAGCGCGGGCGTTTTGACGGGCTGAAAGCCGAAACGCAGCAGCGGGTATCCGCAGCCGAATATGAAGCCATGAGCAGGTACACCGAGGGATTGCAGTACGCAGATACGGCAGACGCGATTCTAGACACGCTGAACTTGGCGTTGAGCGCAGACGGAAGCGGAAAGCAGCTGTATACATGGATCAACGATCCAGAATATCGGAACGCGGTACATATCGATCAATACCTAGATAAAGGCTACGATCTGCTGACGAATGATGAAATCAAAGAATTTAACGTGCGTTATCATCTGGACGGCGAGAGCGGCGCACGGGAGTTTTTAGAGCAGATGCAGCCTGTGCTGAACGAACGCAGAACAGAAGCGCTGCAAGCCTATCAGTATGGGCTGGGTAAAACGCTGCCGGTGCTATCCTCGGCAATCTCGGTCGTTGGGAATGTCGCGTCCGGGATGACGGCGCCGCTTGTAAAAGCAGCAACGGCGGCGGCAAGCGCGTTAGGCAAACCCATTGACCCGAACGATCACATGTACGATCTTGCCAAAGCTATTCCCGCCATGCGTTCCGGCACGGCGGAACGGGTGTCTGAACTGCTGCCGTATACGATCCCAGGGACGAATCAAAACGCCCTCGCTTTCCTGTACAATGCGTTAATGTCCGGCGCGGACAGCACGGCGGCCTATGCCACGAGCTTAGGCGTGGCGGGGCTGATGGGCGGAAGCGAGGCAGTTGCAAAGGGCGCAATGCAATACATCATGTCGAGCGAGGCATCTATTAACACCCTTGCGGAGCGCTTGCAGGAGGGTGAAAGCGTAGGCGCGGCCCTGGTACACGGTGAGATTGACGGACTGATTGAAGCGGCAACTGAAACATGGTCGATTGAAGCGTTGTTCTCTGATCCGACGAACTTAGGACGGTACATTGTGCAGAACTTCGTTTCCGAGGGCAGCGAAGAAATAAGCGGCGACGTGCTGGGGTTGGTGGTTGACGAAATTGAAAGCGCGCTGACGGGAAAGGAAACGGACATCCGCAAGGAAATGGACGGGTACATTGCCAATGGCGCGACGGAGCAGGAAGCCTTTGCAAAAGCCGTGTCCGGCTTTGTGCAGGAAACGCTGCTGGACGGACTTGCGGGCGCAATCTCCGGCGTGGGCATTGCAGGCGTGGGCGCAGCGCAGAACAGCCACACGACGCGGAAAGTGAGCAAGAGCCTGCAAAAGAGCGGCGTGGACGTGGAAACGGCGAGAACGGCGGCGCAGGAATTAAACGGCATGTTCAAGCCTGAGGGCGGCGAACAGGCGGTGCAAAGCGCGGCGGAGCAGATGCAGCAGCAAGCGGATGCAAGCGGCGAAACGCACGATCCTTTTCATGCGCAGGCCACGGTGGACGGACACGCAGACGCAAAGCTCCAAGTCACGGGATTCTCGGAAGTGAGCGAGGATGGAAGCGCCAAGGTAACCACTCAGGGCGAAGGAACGGAAGAAATGACTGTTCCATTATCTCAAATGCAATTCAAAAGCGAAAGCGAAAAGACGGCCTATCAGAACGCGGCAAAGCTGGGGGACGTGACGGCGGCGCGGCGGTATTTGGCAGGCTACGAAATGTCGAGCCTGCCGGTGGAGGTCTATGACCGGGCGTTCCGCAGTGTGTTTGACGCGGGCAGAAACAGCCGCGCCACCACGGACTATGAGCAGACGCAGGGGTATGCGTCCATGCTTTCGGATCAGGTGCGGAAGCTGGCCTATGACGCGGGCAAAGCATGGACGGCGGCGCAGGAAGTGCGCATGCAGCTGCCCAAGGAGATTGAGGGCGACATGCGCACCCGGCTGGAAGCGCTGCCTAAGACCTATGAGGACGGCTACACGGGCGTGGTATACCAGGCGAAAACCACCCGGCCCACGGCGGCACAGGCGGTGATGCTGGACTTGCTGGACAGCTATGCTAAAAAGCAGGGCGTCCACTACACCGTGGTGGACACGCTGGGCGATGGGAGCAACGGCGTATATCGCAGCGCGGACGGCATGGTGATTGCTCTGGATGCGCAGGAGGGCTATTTAACCCGGACAGCGACACATGAGGGGTGGCACTACATTCAGGAGCATGCGGCAAAGGAAGCCAGTGCCTTACAGGAATATGTGCTGGATACCCTGCGCGGCACGGAAGGCTACGACCTGGAAAGCCGCATTGCGGAGAAACAGTCCCAGTACAAGGAAGCCATAGGGCAGGAGCTGACCCGAGAGGCGGCGCTGGAGGAGCTGGTAGCAGATGCGCTGTATGACGTGATTGCCACCCCGGAGAACATGACGGACATAGTACGGCGGTATCCGAAATTTATTGAGAAGATCGCAGACTTCATCAATGGATTCATCAAGGAAGTGCGCAGCATGATGCGGCGCATTGCAAACAGAAACCCGGAAGCCCGGGCCATGCTGGAACAGGAAGCGAAGCACGGGGAAGCCATCATTGATGAGTACAATCGGCTGATGAAGAAGGCCGGGGAGACGGAACGGGCCGGGCATGCGGGGACGGAAAGCAAAAAGACGGAAAACCAGAAGTATTCTCTTCGCGACGTGGATCAGGACATGACCGAAACGGAGCAGATTCTTGCCGAGAACACACAACTGCTAAAGCTGGTTGGAAGCCTGAACGCACAAATTAAGGCGTTGAGCGGTGCGCAAACTGTAAATGCCAAAGACGTGCGCAACCTTGCCCGGGAACTGAAAGCAAACTATGAAAGCAAGGTATCTGTAAACGATCTGACTTACAACCTGCAAGCGGCGTTTGACCAGATGGCAAACGCAAAGAGCGACACGGACGGCAAAGCCGCCATGACCGCCATGGGCGCGATTGTGAAGGACATGTTGGAAAAGAGCCAGCGCACGGACAGCACCATGTATGATGAGTACAAGGACATGCGCGATTATCTGCGGAAAACACCGATGAAGCTAACAGAAAGCCAGTGGCAGGAGGCGAAGAACCTTTTCGGCAGCGAACAGGCGTTTCGGCGGGCGGTGATGGGCAAATGGCGCATTGCGGCTAAGGACAGCATTGAGGCGACGCTGGATAGCTATTGGCCTGAGATGGTGCAGACATGGCCCGGCATGTTTGAGACAGACACCAATGAGGGCGACCAGATCAGCGCGGTGCTTTCGGCGTTAGATGCGACGGCAAAAATCATCGAAAATCCTTATGAGATGACAATGGATCAGATGGTGCAGGACGTGACGGCGGAAGTCTACGAGCGCTATCTGGCAATGCCGTCCACGGCGAATAAGGAAACGGAGACCGTGCGGGAATTACTGAACCGCACGGAGCAAGCTGAACAACAGACTGCGCAAAAACAGCAACAACTGGAAGATAAAGAAATCGAACTTTATAACTACAAGGCAGACAATAAAAGCTTACAAGTCCAGCTTGCAAATGCACGAAAAGCGGCCCGGGAGCAGACAACGCAGTGGGCGAAGAACCGCGCGGCCCGGGAGCAGCAGCAGGCCATGCGGCGGGAGATCATCCGGCAAAAGGGGCGCATTTTGCAGAAGCTGCAAAATCCCAAGGCAGGGAGCTTTGTTCCCTATCAGATGCATGATGCGGTGACTTCGCTGCTGACGGCGCTGGGGGTGGAGGACAGCACGGTGCAGAAGCAGACCACCCTGACGGCGGACATGCTGCGCAAGGCCAAGGAAGCCTATGAAGCAGTGCTGCCGAAGGAGGGCGTGGCGGATTCCGGCATTCCGGCGCTGGCGGACTTCTACAACGGCGACCTTGTGGAAACCTTTGACGCGCTGATGCAGACGGCGGACGGGAAAAAGCTGAACAAGTTAAATGCAAAGGAAACAAAGCAGCTGCGGGACATTGTGAACGGGTACGCGGCAATGATTATCAACGAAGATCGGCTGTTCACCCAGCAAAAAAAAGAGAGCTTGCAGGAGATGGGCGACGGCTTTCTGACGCAAATGAATCGGCGGCGGGAACATATGATCCAGAGCAAGACGCGCAGAATGTTCTCGGAAGCGTTGAGCCGGGGGCTGCTGACACCAACAACGGTTTTCGAGCAATTTGAGGGGACGGAGATGGAACCCGTATGGCGGGCGCTGCGCAACGCGGAATGGACGCACATCCGCAACGTGCAGGAAGCAAGCACATACTTGGAGGCGGCGCTGGAAAAGTATCACGAGCAGGAAGAAATCAACAAGAGCCGGAAGGCGCAGTTGCTTGGCAAGAAAGGAAAGGACGGCAAGCGCACAGGCGGCATTGTGATTGAACTGGACAGCGGAGACTACCTGCGGATGACGCGAGAGGAAGCCATGACCGTCTACGCCAGTGAAATCCGAGAGAGATTGATCGGCACAAACCATCTGCTGGGTGGAGGCATTACGTTTGCCAACACAGAAGGGCGCGAGGGACAGTCGGCGGCGGTTTACAAGCTAACGCAGAATGATCTGGACAAAATTGCCGGAAGCCTGACGGCGGAACAGAAAGCCTATGTGAATCATATGGTGGCTTTTCTTTCCACTACAGCGGCGGAATGGGGCAACGCGGTGACGCGAGAAATGTACGGCGTGGAGAAATTCAAGGAAGGCTACTACATCCCGTTCAGCGTGGATCGCAATTTTCTGCAAAGCGATCCGGCGCAAAGCCAGGACAACCGCCTGAAACTGGGGAGCTTTACCAAGGCCATCACACAGAAAGCCAGCAATGCCCTGAAAATCGTTCCGTTTACGGAACTGTGGGCAAGCCATGTGGAGAAAATGAGCGACTATAACGCCTTTGTGCTGCCGATTGAGGACATGACGCGGCTGATGAACTACCGCATGGATGGTGAAAGCGTCCGCGCAACGATGCAGCAGCGATATGGAGCGCAGACGGCGGGCTATGTGGACGCTTTTCTGCGACGGCTGAACGGGAACGGACGCGCGGAGCATGGCGGAAGCTGGATCAACCGCTTCATCAGCAGCTCCAAGGGTGCGGCGGTGACTTTTAACCTGTCTGTTGCCATCCAGCAGGCGGGCGCTGGCCCCCGCGCCATGGCGGAGATCAGCCCGAAGTATGTGCTGCCGGGAATTGTGGCAGGCTTTGCCAAAGTGCCGCACCTTTCGCAGGCGTATGCGGAGATCGAGGAGCATGCGCCCATTGCGGTGGAAAAGGGCTGGGGCTACTTCGACACCAACATGTCCAGGGGACTGTACGACCGGGCGCGGAACACCTGGAAGAGCCGCGCGGACAGCATTGGCGGATTTCTGGCGGAGAAGGGCGACCAGTTTAACTGGGTGCAGATTTGGGACGCGGTGAAGCGCGAGGTGAAGGGCGAGACGGATTTACAGCCGGGGACGGCGGAGTACTGGCAGCGCTGCGCGGATCGCTTTACCGAGGTGGTAGACAAGACGCAGGTGGTGGACAGCATTTTCCAGCGCAGCGAGTGGGCCACGGAAAAGGGGCTGATCAAGCAAAGCATGAACTTCCTGTCCGAGCCTGTGAAGCAGTACAACATGCTGTGGCGCGGACTGCACACCATTGCGGAGGGCAAGCTGGAAAAGAACAAGCTCAAAGTACGGCGCGGCGTGAAGGAGCTTGCGCGGAACGCGGGCGGCATTGCCATTTCGGCGGTGGCTACGGCGGCACTAAAATCCATTATTTCCGCGCTGCGCGACCGGGACAACGAGAAGAAGGGCGAGGACGAGGACGGTAAGGCCGTGGTGATCGGGGTACGCAGCTTTGGCGACAAATACATGGAATCGCTGCTGCCGAACCTAATGGATAACCTGACGGGCCTGCTGCCTGTTTTCTCCACTATGATCTCGGATGCTTTTTCCAGCGGATACGGACAGGGCAGCAGTACATTGGAGAACGCTATTCTCACCAACGCGGGGCGGGCTTATCAGTATTTGCGGAAGGGGGAATATGAGCGGGCGCTGTACTATGCGCTGCAAGCGGGGAGCAACGCGGCGGGCGTAGGTATCGGCAACGGCTATCGTGATGTGCGGGCGCTGATCCTGACGACCAAGGACGCGGTGAGCCGCGACACGCTGGCAGGCACGGCATGGGACAAGCGCAAGGACTTTGACACGCGCATCAAGGCGGCGACAGCGAACTACGTCTTTAAGCGGGAGAAGGACGAAAACGGGAACTACACCGACAGCCGCAAGGCCGCGCCTGCGCTGTACTATGACCTGATGCTGACGGCCTACTTTGAAAGCGGGATGGGCAAGGACTTTCAGACGGTGGTGCAGGCGGCGCTGGACAATGGCGCAACGGAGCAGGGCCTGATGACGGGATTCAAGAACAAGCTGCGGGATGCCAGCGATGCGGTGACGGAAGCGGCGAAGGCGCTGCATGCGGGCGACATGGACGGCATGAACCGCTGCGTGGCGGAGATCGTGAGGGGCGGCGTCGGCACCAAGGCGGCTTACAGCATGATTCAGGCCAAAGAGAAGGAGCTTTATCCGACTGAGAAAGCGGAAGAGGAAGGCAAAGCGGAAACCGTGGTGGAGGGATTGCAGGAAGAAGCTAAGTCAGCCATGACGATCAAGGACACAAGCCAGTGGAGCGAAGCAGTGGAGAAAGCGAAAACAGGAGACAGCGCCGCCATTGCCGGCCTGAAGAAGATGGTGCAGCAGCTGCAAAAGGACGGCATGTCGCAGAAGGACTGCGCAACCAAGATTTGGACGCTATACGGCAAGGAGTACAAGGCGGCGATCTGGAGCGGCGACACGAAGACAGCGGCGGCACTGGAAAAGGCCATGACGGGCGTGGACGTGGGGCTGACGAAGGACGTGCTGGGCGAGAAGATGCTGGACGCAAGCAAGACGGCGCTGTATGACGCGCTGCGGGACGGAGACATGACGGCGGCGAAAAGCATGAAAAGCTATTTGCAGCAGCAGATGGGCGCGGAAGCGTACCAGAACGCGCTGACTAAGTGGGCTAAAAGCACTTATCGCAAAGCGGTGAAGGAGGGGAACGCGGAAACGCTAAAAAAATCGCTGCTGGCTATGGGTTTTGCAGAAAATACGCTTGCAAGCTGGCTGAAATAAAGGCGAGGTGCTGGGACTTACACCAGCACCTTTTTTTTGTAAGATGGGGGTGGAGGTGACTGAGGTGGAAATCAGCGTCAGTTTTCGCGGGAGAAAGCCTGTGCCGCAGCGTGTGGGCATTGGCATGGAACGAGAAAACAAGGTGACGGTGCTGCACTTTTCCGGCATGCCGGACATGGAAGCAAGCACGGCCTATTTACATATCGATTTGGGAAGCAACAGCGATGTACTGGAAATCATTGACGGAAAAGCGGATGTGACGCGCACGATCACGCAGTTTGCGGGGAGCGCAGAGGCGTTTGTGGAGGTGCTGGGCGCAAATGATCGCGTGTGGCACAGCCAGATCATGGAGCTTTTTGTGGGTGCGCTCCCCCTCCTTGGTGAAAAGATCGAGCAGACCTACCCCACGGCGTTTGAGCAGGCGTTAGCGCAAACGGCGGCGGACAAGGCTGCGGCGGCAAAGAGCGCGGCGGCTGCGGCGGCTACGGCGGCGAGGATTGTGACGGAGGAGGCAGCGCGGCAGACCGCAGAGACGGCCCGCAACGCGGCAGAAAGCCAGCGAGTAAAAGCCGAAACCAAGCGTGAGCAGGCCACCACAGCCGCGGTGCAGTCCGTTACCGACGCTGTGGCGGACGTGCAGGAGAAGCTAGCCAGCGGCGCATTTAACGGCCCGCAAGGCCCACAGGGGCCGCAGGGTGAGAAAGGCGACAAGGGCGATACTGGCGCAGTTGGCCCGCAGGGTGAAAAGGGTGAGCCTGGCCTGGACGCGCCGCAGATCGACGATACCACCGTTTCCGACGCTGCGCCGTGGAGCAGCCAGCACATCGTGGACATGCTCTGCCCGCCGCTGGAGGAGAGCGGAAACCCTGTCGTGTGCTATCCTCTGGCGGGGAGCAAGCTGGGCGTGACGGCAAACTGGGAGCCTACGCAGGATGGCACGGGAACGCCGTCGCCGGAGAACATCCGGCCTATCCACGGGAGGGACAGCGTATCCATTACGCGACAGGAAGACGAGTTATCCACGACGCTCACCCTCCCCTTAACCATCTACGGCGGGGATGTGGATGCGCAGACGGGAGCAGGGGACGAAAAAGCAAAGATTATCACAGTCGACGGCAACGAGATGAAATTTACCGGTAACGCCACAAATAAATTTTGGAATCTCCCGAGCCATTCTGCACCGGGGATTGCGCGCGGGGGCATTCTTTGCTGTAGTCACTTTAGCAATAACAAATTTTCTGCGAATCCAAACTACAATTTTATTTTCACGACGCGATCTGACATGATTGGCCTGTTTTCAAGCGCTGACGAATTAAATACATACTGCGCAGCCCAGTATGCCGCAGGCACGCCCGTCCAAGTCGCCTACAAGCTGGCAACTCCTGTCCCATTTACCGCCACGGGCGGCAGCACGATCAAGGCGTTATCCGGCACCAATACCGTTTTGACGGACGCGGACGCGCTGACCGTCGCAGGCCGCGCTGATCCCATTCACATTATCCAGCAGTTGCAAGCCGCTTCTGCCGCGTCGGCGCAAGCCCTCGCAGACGTGGAACGCGCTGTAACAGATATATAATTATAAGGAGTTGAGATCATGAGCGAAGTGAAACATACGCCCAAGTACAGAATCCTCTACAACCGCCTGACGGGCGGCGTACCCTTTGCGGCATCGACCGCCATTGCCAGAATCACCGCCCTTGCGGACGCATTGGAAATCACGCAGGACGAGGCCGCCGAACGACCGGCGCGACCGTTGAGGAGCGGCTGGCGGCGGTGGAAGCGCATCAGTTGGAGCTGGACGAGGCGGTGATAGAGCTGGCGGAGATGTGTGCGACGCTGACGGAAACGGAAAAGGAGGTGTGAGCATGGCAAAGATTTACAAGCGCTGGATTGACGCAGGACGTATGACCATTGACGAGGCGCCGGAGCGCTGGCGTGAGCAGGTGCGCAAGCTGCTGGACGCGGAAGCTGAGGACAAGTGAAACTTGCAACCAACTTGCTTATAACTTGCTAATAAATTGCGGGAAATTGCGTGTAAATTGCGTGTAAACCCATTGGAGGTGAATCTCTATGTTCCCTGAAATTGCGGCCCTATTCATTCCGTCTACCGCTGATGCAACAGAGGCAGCACGGCAGCGCAGCATTGTAAATGCACACACGCGGCGCACAAGCCATCTGAAAGCCTTTTGGCGGAGGTGGTGCGCATGAATGTTTTACTTTTTCTTCTCGCTACGCCTGTATGGTGCGGCGTGTCACTGGCGCTGGCCTATGCGCTGGGAACGCTGCTGCACAAGCTGGGGAGGGATGATAAGTGAGCGGCATCCCTGTGGCTGGCCTCATTGCCTTGTTCCAGCGCATGCAAAAAGAGCATTGGGCCTATGAGTGGGGCGTGGCAAAAGAGGGCTGTGTGGATTGCTCAGGGGCTTTCGTGTGGGCCTACAAGCAGTATGGCAAGAGCATCTATCAAGGCAGCAACAGGATTGCAAGGAGC
>ERZ1035037.401-NODE-401-length-13412-cov-84.027401_pt1 | contig 13412 bp, 24 predicted proteins | sample MGYA00520618_ERZ1035037 | MGnify/ENA primary metagenome ERZ1035037 (study PRJEB33766, sample SAMN09781741) | gut metagenome | biome: gut microbiome | host: Homo sapiens | place: Madagascar | study: EMG produced TPA metagenomics assembly of the PRJNA485056 data...
TCTCTACTTGCGCCAATACGCCTACGACTCGTGCTTTGTCGTCGATATACCGATTTACCAAGCAATAGTCACCCGCCTTCACCCACTTGTAAGGAATACGCTTATAATCCCCGAAGTTTCCAGACGGTCTGTAATAACGTCGCTTACTTTCGTCTTCAGGGCATTCTGACGGTGAACTAATAACAAGGGAGCCAATGTTGTTGCAGAAAACGCCATCTTTCCACGTCCCTTCCTTGTACACATAGTATGTCTCAGGCTCTTTTACCTCCGACAATATCATATCACGAGCCTTCAATCCTAAGTCAGCATAAGGCTCGGTAAGGTCTACCTCAAAATCGAAACAAGTGGCAGCGCGAAGAATGCACATCGCGTAATCTGTCACAGCACCTTTGCCTCCGCTTGTAACGCGCACACAGCGCATGGTATCTGTAATATACTTGCCGCCACCGTGTGCCATTATCCATTCATGCACATCGTCAGTCACTACATATTGTCGTCTGGTGCCGCCGATGGCAGGTCTGCCTGCTGTCCTCGTCGTTTTACTGTTTTCTGCCATAGTCTATAATGTAAATGTTTTATTTGTCGTTCTTCTCTATCTGCTCCAACTTCATATACACAAGCGTGTTCTTGTCGTAGTACTGACGTGGCGCAGACGATGAATAATAAGTATTCTGACTCTCCCTGATACAGGGAGCAGCGTCCACAATACGCTTGCCGAAGCCCTGAATGGCGTGAGTCTTGCCGATGATGACAATGCCCGACTGATACGCCTCGCGCACCTTCACGGCAAAACGATGTAAAGCTGCTTTACTATTATTCTCCTCCTTCGTCACCTTTGCCAACACCTTCAGATGGTCGGTCGTTCGTGCTTTCGTGCGCAGCTCCAACGTGCCCTTCTTCTTGTAATTGACGCAAACGGCATACTCACCAGGCTTCAGTTGTTCCAGGTGCTCCTCCAGCGGGTCGTACCGCTGCAGTACTTCGATAGGCTTGATGCTCACGCTGTCCTTTGTTCCGGCAAGTGACGCCCTGATTTCCTGGGCTTCCTGTAAAGCCTTCGCTTTTGCTTCAACTTCCGCTTTCAGGCGAAGCTCCTCACGCTCGCGCTGTGCAGTCTCCTCGGCTATCTCACGATCCACGGCAGCGCGTATCTCAGCAACATCGTTGCCCATGTCCCTGCAAGCTGCCCAAAGACCACCACCAAACATGTTATAACTGTTTATTAGGCCCTTCTCGTTTTCGCATTTTCTGCCATCCAGCCGAGTGACACGCAGCCTCCCCGTCAGCTCGTCTCTATATACAAGCATATAGGTGGAGCGCAGGTTCTTCGACTTCCATACTCTAATCTGTTCTGCCATAATAGAATTGTTTTCTAAATCTTTGTTAATAATACAGCCAATTTCTTTGTCTGTACCGTTTTAATTCTTATATTTGCACCTGTCTTCGGAGGCTTTTAAATCGTACCTTTATGGAATAGGAATAAAAAAACAACTTCCGTTGACAGTCAGGCATCAGCCTGTGGATTAAAACGCTCACAAAAGAGCTAATTTCTACTATCGTAGATTCGAGCCAGATGGCTCGCGTAGCCCGGCTTAGGTCGGGCTTTTTTTATTTTCCTGATTCCACCCAATCCCCATAATCGGGCAGCTTGTCTATAACGAGACCTTTCAGATCCTTCACGCCGTGCTCCTCGCACAGCCACTCCTCCAGGTCGTCCCAATACCTCCAGTCTCTTGTCGCGCCCGTCTGCACATTGCGCAGACGGAGCGTAACAAATAGATAGTCATGGATGATGTCTATAATCTCGTACATAAGTCTCAATGATTAATATACTCACGTGCCCGATCTTTAGTGATCGGTTTTAAAAGTTTATTTTTTCCGTTCATTCACAATATCATCAAGCATTTCGCCTTCGAATAGTCTTATTACCTCATTCGCATTTGCCCATCCTTCAGCAAAATTTTCTGCAAGCTCTAAAGTTGCGGCATCAATAAAAGCATCAAGACCATCGTAATTATCGATGATGGATTGTTGTTCTTCTGAGCACTCAAAAACATCGTCAAAAGGAGAAAACTCTTGAAAATTATCCTTATTAACCAATTCCTTCGCAAGAGCTATGCGGTCTGCAAAAGAGTTGAGATATTTGAGCAAATCCGTGGCTCTCTCGTCAGTAGTTTCTGCGCACCCCAAATAAACAAGTTTAACGATAGACTTTGCAAGTGCTGTTTTATCTTCGGTTCTGGTATAATCCTTAAAATCAAATGGACTGCTCTCTTTCCATTTTGATGGAGGAAATGCCAAAACTTTGTTCTTTTCTTAAAAATTAAGCATTGCGAAATGTTTGCTTTCTTTCATCATAATTACTCCGCTTAACCGTGATGCGGTAGGGCTGAAAAAGTTGTCAATTTAATACTCTGCTATATAAGGAGATTATTCTTTGGAAACAGCTGCTGCCTCCGCATCGCCCTCCCAACAAGAAAACGTAACTAAATAACCTGTTTCCTCGTCTTTATATTGAGCGTACCCGTTCTGCCATTCAGGCGAGGCTTTTCTCGCTCGCTTGAATGCAGCAAGGACAATATCCTCTTCATCTGGTTCTTCATCCAAAGTAACATCTTCACCCAGCAGTTCATAGTCCTTGTTGTCGTCCACTTCAGGATTCTCGCAATATAGCAACCACGACTTCCAATTAGATCCGTCCCAGTAATTCCAAAACTTACAATCATAGAAGCATTCATTATCATCTAACCACTCTTTCACGAACTCACGAATTTCCTCTATTTTATTTGTTTTTTCTGCTTCTTCAAGAGCTTCGTCATCAGAGTACCATTCGTCAATATCTATTTCGTTGTCCTCGCCAAGCATAAAATGAAGGCCATCATATTTTTTCTCAAGTTCGGATTCAAGGTCACTCCAACATGTGCTTTCACCGTTTTTAAGCGAATAGTCATACGTCGTTCCATCGGCTGCGGTTCCGCTAATCTGATCCTCGTAAACAACGAAATAAGCTACTCCGTTCTCAAGGTGATTTATATTTTTTAATACTCTGACGTCGTTCATATATTGACTTACCGTGCTGTCGAGGGCTGAAACTTGTAATTAAAAACCTTACTATAACAAAGATGTTGCTCTTTATTTTAATTGTTTTTTGAGCAAATCAAACATCTCGTTTTCTTCTGCTTCGTCAAGATAATAACAAGCATGAGGGACGATGGTCGTTCTCAGATTGTCTTTATGTAGATAGATGATGTTTGCGTTCTCGTTACAAGTGCGAGGCTTATAGCACCTCTTCACCATTTCGGAGAATGATTTATTCTCCTTCTTTGCATAGTCGGTGTCCCAGATGTTCATAAGAGCAATGAGCTGCTTCCAACTTAATTCGTCCAACTCTATATTGCCATTTGCTTTTACGGTTTTCTCTAATATATTCTCCATAAGATTCCCGCTTGCCGTGTTGTGATAGGGCTAAAATCATTATTACTTAAAATCCACACCTTGCAGCGGATCATTATCGCCGCCGTTCTCGATTTCAATGTTTTTCGGTTGCTTCAAGACATGAGCCTTCATATAAGCTTTGTTTTGAGCATCTACCAGTTCTGAAGTCAGTATCAGGTCTTCCTCCATACTAAATGGATCCAAATCTTCAACAACTTTACGCAATGGTCCTAACGAGACCGCAAAAGCATCAAGGGTGCAATCGTGCGTCATGCTACATAACATATAATACGTACCATTTTCATCAGAACATTCCAGTCTTACAGTCCCATACGCCTTGATACCGTTTATATCTTCCGTTATAGATATACCGATATTACTAAGTGTTTCAGCAACTTTTTCTTTTATGTAATTAGGATCATTCAAAATATTAGGTGCAGAGTGAACTATCTTATCAAAATCCACATATCCTTTTATGATGTTGTCTAATTCAAATTTCGTAACATTTAATATACATAAATGCTTCACTCCAAAACCTACAAAAGGGTCGATGTCGCGAAATGAAACCTCTTTTCTATAAGTCTCCAAGTGGCTGGGCAAATCCTCAAATAAAATTCTTTCTATAACATGAAAATAGCATGTTTCATCCTCCTGACCAATACCGAACAGGTCGAAGATGTCGCCAGGTTCATTAGGTTCAGCTTTTAAATACTGACGTATGCTGACCCATGATGAATCATTGATGCCATCGAGTACCATTTTCGGTGATACCTCGTTGTTACTATCGCCAAGAAAATACTGAGGTCTCGAATATCGAAAAATGAAAGCAACAGCCAGTTCTTTCGTTGCAAAGAAAAATCTCTTACCATCCTTTGCCGAATATTCCTTGTCGCACAAATCGTGCGGATTTCTTTCTACTTCGTAAATTTTCATATCGTTCCGCTTACCGTGATGCGGTAGGGCTGAAAATCGGTGTTTATTATATAGTTTTATAAAAATTAATCTATTTCGTAGTTACGGTCGATCAAGCCGATGGCGTAATGATGTGTGTCATACTCATACTCCATTGTCTTTGCCTTAATGGTCTCGCAATATCCATCGGTACGAGCGATTACAATCTCGTCGTCTTCGGCATTCTCAATCTCGTCCTTCACATGCTCCATGTTGTTCAGGAATGAGCGCAACTGCTCGAAGCTGTCAAAGTCTGCAACAAACGGCTGCACCTCGTTCTCATAGAAGTCATCGAAGTCCTCCTTAGAATACTTATGATAATCGTCGCCATACTCGTCAGCCGAACGCTCGAACGGTTCCCAGGCTTTGTCCCCAGTTCTATACCAGAAGTTCCAGCCGTCGCGCTTGGTGAAGATTTCAATATCAAGACCATGTTCCTTAGCAAATTTCTCCGCTTCATCGAATGTATCGAAGCCAATGATAGCCTTCTGCAAGCCACGAGGATAACCACTTCTTTCTGCTGTAGTCTCTATCAATTCCAAGCCATTCTCGCTTGCAATCTCTTCTATCGTAGTTGTCATAACCTTAATGCCGAATTGCTGTTGCCGCCAGTTCTTAGGGTTTAAATTAGTTGTTTCTTTTATCTGATGCAAAGGTAGCGATTATATTTGAAACCGCAAAATAAATGACGCATAAATTGTATATTAATGCGTATTTTATTGTTTCTTTACATTTCCTCTGAATAATTCTGGCATTTGAATAATTCAAAATGCGCCGTGGCGCACAATTCAAAACTCAACATTCAATACTCAAAAATCATTCTGTCTCCCATCCAGGAGCTCGAACCTGGTGCCACGCCTTGCCGTGGTGGGCGTAGTGCTGCCGCTATCCTCGCGGACCGCAGCAGCCGGAAAACAAAAAATACTTAGATTATGATTATCAAGTTCCCGCCGAAGGAGTCGAACCTTCAAAAGGGCCGTGCCGGGCGCGGGAAAGGGTATGGGATATTTATTTAGCCTTGCAGCTCTCCACCGCCGTAATAACCCTTGTCTTAACGTGATAGTTATCAGCCTGTCGTAAAGTTGCATCAGAAATAGCTTTATAGATAGCATTGTAGGCATATATATTTTTATGAAATATTTCAATAGTAATCGTTTCTTTTTGTAAATTCATAATTTTCTGTCGTTTTTTAAGGGTTATAGAATACTATCTGATCTCTTCCAAACTGATTGCTCCGTAAATCAGCTTGCTCTGCAAAAGCTGATAGAAACTATTGCAATCTTCTTTTGCGTCCGTGCGCAGACTTTCGATTTGGTCCTCAATATCCATACTATTATCTTCATACGAGAAGTAGTCGTTTTTAATACCCTTAATAAGGGCATTGACAAGACGGCGAGTGCCAGCCTTTGAAGAAGCCCAAATGCCGTAAAGACTAAATGAGCTGTGCGATTTCCATTCGTTGCAAGTGTTCAGTACATATACTCGTTTCATAATTTTCTATTGTTTTACAGGTTCTATAATATATTCGTCTTATACCATACAGCAGCCTGAGCCATTGCGTCCTTCAGCTCCTCGATGATCTGCTCGTAATTGTCCTGAGTGACGTGTACATGTCGCTCTGGATGCTTGCCGTCATGGTCGCCTGAAGCAAGGTGTATAATGCAGAATGTGCGGTCTGTGTCGTGTGTGGCAACCAGGCCTCGCTCCTTGAGAGCTGCCACCGTGCGGTCGAAGTCTGCCGGAGTGGTGGGTATCACCTGCAGCACGCTCCAGGGATATTCCTGAGCCGCGAGGAGTATGTGTCCTTCCTGATCACTAAGCAGGAAGGAGTGAATTGTTTTAGATGTCTTCATATTGCAAAATTAAACGAAAGTTGGCGTATGTCTGCTTCTTGACGACTTTTTCTTCTACTTGCCTTGAATTTTACTTCGCGCATAATGGCATCCAGGCGTTGCTGTTCTGCCTCGATGTACCGTTTCTCCTCGTCAGTCAATGGAGGCGTTACAAACGATTCCAGAGCTTTCTTGAAGCGATATTCGCTTACTTGCTCATTGCCGATAAAACATTCAACTCTTTGGTACGATCCATGACGAAGACGTACCTTGCCGCCTTTCCACGTCAAATTGCCGATGGTGTAACGCTTGTAATACCACAGCAGACTGTGATAAGTCAGACCCCATGTTTTAGCCCAATGTTCAGCTGCATTTGTGCTGTTGTCGTAATAGTTTCCTCTTCTTTGCGCCTCGCACTTAAACTCCTGTAAAGTCATAATCCTTAGTATTTTTAATGTTCTATAATAGGGGCAAACTGCCCCCGTGATACCTTATTTCTGATTTTCCGCTAATATTTTTCTTACGCTATAATAAGTCGTATTAAAAGGATATTTCACTTCGTTAATGACATATACCACGGTCGGCTCCGTCATACGCAATGTGTCGCGACACTCCACACGGCCATACATACCATGTACCATAAAGTTCAGGGCGCACATCTTGCAAACAATAGGATCGCTGTCCTGTGCCACATACTCGAAGCGGCGGCCCGCTGAATGGTCCAGCTTGCTCTTCTCCATGTAGTGAGCCAGAAGCAAACGTCCGCTACCTGCAGCACAGTCGTTCACCTTGCCATGGTCTCCGGCTCCCAGGGCGCTAATCCGTGCCATAAGGTCCGACACACTCTGAGGCGTGAAAAACTGTCCCGTCTTCGATGCCTTGCCACGGCTCAGATACATTTCCTCGTACAGGATGCCGAACACGTCCAACCACTCGCCACGATCCATCGCTTTTGCCACATCGTCGAGCCACTGAAGGGCGAGAACGGCAAAGTCAGGATTTTGCTCCGTGCAGTTCAAAATGTGTTGACTATATTCAACGGTGCCAGCCTTGAAAACGTCAACGCTGAAGAACTCTATAAGGTAGTCGCAGAAGTCACTAAGAGCCATTTCTTGCGGTCTGCTGTGCTGGTCGGCCTGTTCTGTCAATACGTCGATATATTTCTTTTTGTCCATGATTTTTTCAAAAAATTAGGTGTTCTATAATAGGGAGCTGCCCTGCTGCCAGGTGCAGTCCCGTGAATGATAGCTTAATAAGATAGCCACAAGTTGGAGAGGCAGTGGTACTTGCTTAGTGCGTGAGTCCTGGCGAACTCTCGGATCTCGTTATTGTACTGTTGCATGTCCTTAAATATCTGTTCTGCTTTTCGTGCCAGACGCAGGTATGCCGCATACTTCCTTTTTGATGCCTTGATGTTCTCAATCGTCTCCAGACGATCGTTTTTATACTTTTCTATAACGGCAACGCCTTTTTCTGCTTCTAAACGGTCGCCAGTATTCCACTGCCATTCGTTCGGATTCACTTCTTTCTCATTGCCAATATAGCGGCGGTAGCCATTGCCCCAACTAACATAGATAGTGATGTTAGGATAATCTTTCCAGTCATTGTATCTGTAGACGTCGTAACATTTCAGGTTAAAACAATATTCGTCGAACGAGCTATAAAAGCCAGTTTCCTTCTTCACCGCATCGTGGAAGCGTTTGTTCAGCACCTTGCCGTCAAACTTTCGGCACACCTGAACAAGTCCGTCCAGACCCTTTATTTCAAGCCGTATGCGCTCTATCAATGCGTCCGCGTGCTTGCAATACTCCTTAACCTCGTTGGCCTTCTTGTCGGATTCATACTTTTTAGCAGCCGCCATAAAGTCGTCCTCCGTGCCGATACTGTAGGCTTCTTCCTCTCTGCCATTCTCACGGCTAAACTGATGATACAAGTCTACATACTTCTGCGCATCATCCTTTGTGGCAAAGTGGCACACACCATCCATGCTTTCAGTCTTCCACAGCCACATGTTACCGTCGCTGCAAATCAGATTTTGTGCTTCAACAAATAAACGGTCCATAATATTCTCAATTTTTTACATGTTCTATAATATGGCTGCCCTGCTGCCAGGTGCAGCCCCGTGAATGATGAATTAATAACCCTTCCAGAAGTAGGAGTGATGGCCATACTGGCTCAAGGCCTTCTCCTTTGCAAACTCGCGGATCTCGTAGTCGTAGTCTTCCATTTCCTTCATAATTGCCTCTGCTTTTCTTGCCAGACGCAGATAGGCTGCATACTTCTTCTTTGAAGCCTTCAGACTCTCGATTTTGGACAAACGGTCGTTTTTGTAAAACTCTATAACAGCAATGGCTTTTTCTGCCTCCAGGCGTTCGCCTGTGTTCCACTGCCAATCGTTCGGATTCACGTCCTTCTTTTTACCGGTGTAAAGGTTATACCCGTGGCTCCAGTCTGCGGATATTGACACGTTTGGGCGATATTCCACAATACGGTAATAATCCCAGCAATTCAGCTCGAAGCGGTATTCACCAAACGAACTATAAAAGCCCGTCGCCTCCTTCACGGCATCGTGGAAGCGTTTATTTAGGACCTTTCCATCAAACTTTCGGCACACCTGAATAAGTCCGTCCAGGGCTTTTATCTCAAGCTGTCTGCGCTCTATCAATGCGTCCACGTGCTTACAATACTCCTTCACCTCGTTGGCCTTCTTGTCTGCTTCATGCTTTTTTGCAGCCGCCATAAAATCGTCCTCCGTGCCGATGCTGTAGAGCTCCTCTTTCCAGCCCTTCTCACGACTCAACTGATGGTACAAGTCTACATACTTCTGTGCATCCTCTTTGGTGGCAAAGTGACGAACGTCATCCATGCTTTCAGACTTCCACAGCCACACCTCACCATCGCTGCAAATAAGATTTTTTGCTTCAACAAATATCTGATACATAATTTCTCAAAATTTTATGTGTTCTATAATAGGGCTGCCCTACTGTCAGGTGCAGCCTCGTGAATGATGATTAGTAAGATAATACCGCTATACGATAGTACTCCGTTTCCCCTTCCTCTGGGATGTTGGCAATACACATGTCGCCCGTGGGAGCCTCGTAAATATACGAGCTGCCTATAATATCGTACACCGTGAACTCACCTCGCAGCTCGCTGTGTTCGCCACTGTTGGCTATACATGTGATACCGTTGTGGTAGCCTCCAGAAGGTACTGGGAAGTCCCCACCTACCATTCTATCCTGGAGAAAGCGCAACGTATATCTGCCAGCCTCCTTGCTCGTCAGTCTCAGGGTCTGTGCCAGGAGTCGCTTCGCCTCCTTCCATCGTGCCTCGTTGAACATGTCGCGACGTTGTGGTAAATACTTTGTATCGTTGGTAACGTTGTATAATATTATCTGTGCCATAATCTGTAAAATTTTAAAATGTTGTGATGTTTTTATCTGCCTATAATAAGGCGTATTTAATACTCAATGCAAAGTAAAAGTACCACTACTGCTGCAATGATGTTGTAACCTACGAACTGCCAGCCAGAGCACTTTATGGGATCGCCATCCTGGACAAAAAAGCTGTGCTGAGTCTGGAGCCACTGGCAGACCGTTTTTAGAGCCGCCAGGGCGTTCTTGACCATACGATTGGCGAGTAGCACGAAAACGGCAAATAACGCCGTCAGAAGGGCGCGTGTGCCCGTTGTGCATGATATTGTGATATTCTGTGCCATGATGATATTGTTTTATGCTGTTTTCTTCTTCTGTTCTTCCACTTCTTGCCACAGGCGTTTGCCCGTCTTGCTGTAGCCGGCTTCACCGTTGAAGGCGCGGAACGTGCAATACATTTCCTCGTCGCAATACATCGAGAAGGCAATTTCAGCCTCGTTTTTCAAGTCGTCTATAATAGACTCAATTTTGCGGAGAATGTGTGCAGCGTGAATCTTGCTGAGTCCTTGGTTGCCGTACCAATCGTCGCGAATCACGTCGTCGGCTGTCAAGTCGTTGTAATCATAATCACACGTCTCGTAGTAATAGTCTACCTTTCTGCAGGTCTTGATATTTACAAACCAATCAAAATTGGCCGCCTCGTAATAGCCAGACGTACAGCCGGCTTGAATGGTGATGTCGATAGAATTGTCGCCGCAATTAATAGACACGGTTTTCGCTGAGAATAGAGTCGTGGGGTAGCTTCTATCGCCGTCGCGCTCCTCTATATCGTGCCATCCCTTCGCCTTCAGCTCGTAGGCTACATTATCTTTGTCGGCATCATAATTAAATTCTGTGCTTAATTCGTCAAACTTGTCTAATAGGTTCTGATCGAGTTCGCGCTCGTCAATTTCCTCCTGAGTGTAATATACAGGCATTCCAAACACGAAATAGCGTGAGGCGTTCTTTAATGCAAAATTCGGTGTACTCATAATCTAAAGTATTTAAAAGTTTGTGATGTTATATGTTGTCTATAATATTATTAAAACAGGCCGTTTTCTTTGCCACACTCGTTATATCCGTATTCTTTTTGCTGATACATCAAGGCAGCAACGGCAGCACATTGTGCGCCTGTCAGCTTTGCCAGTTTTGAAGAGCTCTCTATGATCTTGTATAATGTTTCGGCAGTGAATGGAGTTAAGGTAGTCGCCTTGAGGTAATTATTATATCGTGTCATAATCTATTTGTTATTTAAAGTTGGTGATTTTTTTGTTGTCTATAATAGCGAGTAAATTAAGCGCAGCGCATGAAGTCGTCCAGATAATAGCGGATGCCATAAATTGTAAAATACGGACGTGATTCGGCTTCAGGATCACGCGGGCATGTGTATTTGATACGCTGCCAACGTCGCGCCGTGTGCTCGTTTCTGCTGGTGCAGTCGCGCCATAATACCCATTCGCCGCCATCGTCTATAACAATGCAATAACCGCCATAACTGTTAGTCTGAAGGTAAGCGCAACCGAACTTAGAAAGCTCATCGAACTCCTGTTTTTTTGTGACTCTTGCCATAATCTGTAAAATATTAAAGTTGTTATAATTATATTGCATAAGACTTCACTGTAACGGCCTTATCGGCGCAGAACTCAACGGGATCCGTCTTCAGGATATAAGCCTTCTCGCTCTTGTTATACTGATAGCCCTGATTTTTCACAGACTTCATAACAAGGTTTTTAACGCGATAGTCAACACGCGAATAACCTACAAGCGACCATGCACCGTTTTTTCGGTTGATGGTGTAATGTTCAATTAGATACATTGTTTTCATAATCGTAAAGTATTTTATTTATTTCTTTTTACAATCGCAAAGGTAATATAAAAGTATTTACTATCCAAAATATTTTAGCCAAATCTTTACTTAAAGTATTATATTTAACATTCATAAAGTATTATCCGTCTAATACAATAGTATTATTCACATTCGTTCACAATTCCCTAATATCCGTGATGCTCTATAAGGTCTATAACGAGCTGCCTGGAGTGGGCACGGCTGCAATACCCCTAATATCTGTAATATTGTATAATGCGTGTAACGTGATGGAGTGGGGCACCATAGAGCGCCATAGAGCACCATAGAGAGCCATAGAGAGCCATAGAGCGCCATAGAGCACCATAGAGAGCCATAGAGCGCCATAGAGCACCATAGAGAGCCATAGAGAGCCATAGAGCGCCATAGAGCACCATAGAGAGCCATAGAGCGCCATAGAGCACCAGACAACAAAAAACCGACGGCCAACGGCCGCCGGTTTTAACCGTCGCTTTAAGCATATTTTTTTATCGTGTAATTACAACTATTTACAATATCTTTTAAGTTGTCGCCGGAAAAATAAGATTCGGCCGCGGCCCATATTAATTCATTTCGGCACGCTTTTATATCAGCTTTTGAAAAAGTTTCTTTTGTTTCTTCTTCTTCATAATTAAAAAAGTCCCAAAGATCCTCGCCGTCAAACATATGTATAAAATGGACTTTAATAGGATTCACATGATTAGGATCATTTTTAGCAAATAAATGTACATAAACAATATTATAATATTGAACGCCTATTTTTTCCGACTGAAAAACACCTTTCCCGTATTTCTGAATTTTTGTTATTTTATAATCCATATTTAAAACATTATATAAAGTTGGTTATACATATTATAATATTTATCTTCTGTTAAATATTCTACAAATTCGGCGGCGCGTTTTTTTGTCATTACTTTGTAGTTGTGAATACTTAAAAACGCTTTCTTTGCAGTCGCTTTTATTTCTTCGATAGCATTAAAAATAACGCTTTTTATTGCGCTTTGATATTGGTAGCATTCCCAGGGTCTATTATAATAACGGATTCTAACACGGCCTACTTTAAAAGTATCATTTTTATACAATGTTACTTCGTGGCCCCAACTATTGCGAGTGTTCCACGACTCGCAAACAAACGTAAATTTAACGCCGTTTATTACTTTGTTGTATATCATAATATAATATTTATTTGTTGAATGTAGGGACCGGCGCCGCCGGTCCCGGGTTAACAATTACAGGTCTATAGGTACACCGTTTGTAAGATCGTAAATTGCAAGTTGTTTATTAAAACGTCCCAACTCTATAGCAGCGGCTAAATCGTCTACTATTACTGTAGCATCGAAATAAAACATATTATTTTTGCTATTGTACCAGCCGCCAAAAGCGGTAATTTCCGGATGGTCGCAAACGTATTTTACAACGTTTGCCAGACCCTCAAGGCCGAATGAGTTTTGAGTATCTGCAACGGCTACAGCGTACCCAGTTGTTACAGGCTGCAATGTCGCAGCGTTAACAGTAAAACCCTCTTTGTTGTTGATCGCTATCGTTGCAAGTGCGATCAAAACGGATGTTTGCTTTTTATTCATAATCGTAAAGTATTTTATTTGTTTCTTGTTTACGTTTGCAAATGTAATACAAAAGTATTTACATACCAAATATTTTAGATAAAAATTTTGCTTAAAGTATTATATTTAACAGTTATAAATAATACTATACTATTTATTTATAGTCGTTAACAAATAGTTTGCTATTATATACCCTATTATATATACGCGGGCGGGCGCGGTGGTGCCCTCGGTGGTGGCGGTTGATCATTCAGGGCGGGCGCGGTGGTGTCCTCCCTGATGCCCTCGGTGGTGTCCGGTGTCCTCGGTGGTGGACCATCAGGCGGGCGCGGTGGTGTCCTCCCTGATGCCCTCGGTGGTGTCCGGTGTCCTCGGT
>ERZ1035037.402-NODE-402-length-13388-cov-14.453011_pt1 | contig 13388 bp, 22 predicted proteins | sample MGYA00520618_ERZ1035037 | MGnify/ENA primary metagenome ERZ1035037 (study PRJEB33766, sample SAMN09781741) | gut metagenome | biome: gut microbiome | host: Homo sapiens | place: Madagascar | study: EMG produced TPA metagenomics assembly of the PRJNA485056 data...
ATATAATAATATAATATAATAAATAGTAGGAGTGAAAAAAGAGGAAAAAAATGATAATCAATGATTTTAGGTGGAGAAAAATATGTAACAATTAGTCATTTATATCAGTTAAAAATGGTTTTAAAATTTTCTATATATATCAGCAGATTTGGATTTATCTCGAGTTGTTGATCGATATTCGTGTGATACCCAAAAACAATAAGGAAAATAAAGTAAAAGGAGAAAACTACCATGACTACTAACCACAACGTCCCTTCCTCTTCCTCTGCCATTCCCACCCCCACAATGGATAATGTCGCGCGGGCAATCGAGAATTTCTCTGCCGCAACCAATGCGCTGAATCAGGCGCTCCTTGCAGCAACCCTCGCGCCTAATGCGGTCTCGTGCAAGCAGACTACGGATGGTGAGCTTCCGGACGAGTTGATCCGGCGTGCTCAGGGCTGGCGAGGTGTTCCGATGGATTACGTACACTATCTGTTGCCGCCCGTTTGTTCGAAGGACCCTGAGGTCGAGGCCCAGCTTCTCCGCAACATCCTCCGGATGGCCGACGAGGATTCCGTGGAGTACTCGAAGCCTCAGTTTCAGTCTGAGCCCAGCCATTACATCCATTGTAAGTTTACGATCAATGGGTTCAAGTTCGTCGTCCTGGTTAGCCCTGAGGCTGCGGAGGTACTGCATGTCATTTGACTTTGTTGATTGGTTGATCCAGGAAACACATTGTAGCCGCGGCGCAGCTTTGGTTGCAGCTGAACATTGTCGGGGCAACGTATTCGTGGCGCGAGACATGTTGTACGATGAAGTTGCTCGGAGCAGATTCGAAAAGGAGGCGAGAGAATATGACCGTAATTAAAGGAGCCTATCGGAAGGATATGCGTGTGTGTTGTTTTCCCCAGGGCCAGGAACGCCCAGAAGGGCAGCTCGAGCGCTTCCCGGTAGAGCCTGAGAAGTGGCTCCGCAACCTAACGCAAGAAGCGGGCTTCGAGGGTATGTACCCGGAGAGCATAAGGGATTATTTCCTCTCCGAGAGACCGGACATACCATTCCGACATGGAGGTTGCCCCAGAGGTTCTCTAGGGTGCTGTGGCTCGTGTTCGAGGATATGTGTCAATAGGTGTCCACAGGATGTCATGTTTCGCGCGCAGTTACTAGTGGCTAGTATTGAGTATTCCCCGGAGGAGAATTACCATCGAGCGAGTCTCACAGCTAGGATGATCTACGATGAACTACATAGTGAGACCCCGAGATACTTTGCCATAGCTGCAATGGTCCAGGAACACTTGAGTGCGTTCTTTAATCCACGTTTAAGGGAGATTATCATTCATGACTACCAAGGATACGATACACCAGAGAGAATCGACTACGCACCGTCGATTGAGTACGAGCGCTCGAAGAGCGGAAAGTTGCGCCCGATCGCGGATCCTACGACGGGTACTGTTAGGATCAATAACTGGCCTAGTAGCGGCTTGTGTCCTTTCTGCCTCCCCGCGAGTCTCAGTCGTAGATCTCCAGGTCGATCTGCACACTCAAAATCATCAAAACCATCGAAATGATTCCCCAACCCCCGACGCTCCGTCCGCGCCGTGTGCTGGCGCAACTTCCAGCGGAAGGGTACCTGGAGATGATACTCCCGCAGCAACCTATGCGTCGCTAGACGCTCTGAATGCAGATAAACAACATGCTGTATTTAAAGTAACTCATTACTGCGGATGTGCAGTGTGTTGCGGAAAGTGGTCGAGTGGTTCAGAATCTGAGGCCGTTGGTGCTTTAGGTGTACAACTTGTACCTTTTGAAAGTGTAGCCGTGGATCCAGAGTTAGTTCCCTTAGGTACTACATTAGAAGACGCATATGGTAATACATATGTTGCTGCGGATACGGGTTCGGCTATTGATGGTTACCGAATTGATATATTCACAGGAAACCATCAAGAGGCATTAAATCGAGGTATTACGGAGGTAGAGTTATGGTGGTAACTGAACGTTTTGTAAGTCAGCGTACTTCGGATATTATAAATATATGAATGGAGTTGACTTTTTGGTTCCTGTACGGAATGTGTATGCAGAAGTAGTTCAGTTTCTTCAGGGAGGTTGGTGTAAATGAGTGTTGAGCAGATGCGCGGCTGGTTGAAGCAGCAATATAAAGGCGCCTTGAAGTGGGTGAACAGGGTTAACAAGATGTCGGATAATCAGGTGATCGCTGTGTACATGCGCATGTCGAAGGCTCGAAGGTAACTGATATTAGTTTCAAAAACTTTTCTAAAAAACTTTGCAAAATCCCGTTGACTTTTTCAAAAATTAAGCGTATAATAAATATAGAAAAAGAACAGAGGGAACCGCTGGTGTGGTTGCTGGTTCAATTTCAAAAACACATCATAAATATCAAGGAGGAATAGCAATGTCTACTATTCAGGAGATCATGGAAGTTAAGGGTCAGCCTACCCTGAAGGCTATCGCGGCTGCTCTGGACGTCCCTACTCAGCGGATCTACAGTGTCGCTAAGCAGCCTAAGGAGGGCGAGGTGTTCGATCCTAAGGTGTACAACTGGGAGGCCATCGAGCGTTTCATCAATCGCCGTCTGAAGGATGGTATGACTCTCGAGGACCTGATGGACCGGGCTCTGGTTAAGGACGAGGAGCTGAAGGCTGCTGATGGTCGGAAGTCCGGCAATCGTAGTTCTGGCGCCAAGGTCGAGAAGATCACTGTCGATGGCAAGGAAGTCCCTGTGCGTAAGTACAAGAACTTCGAGATGGAGTCCGATCAGTACGTGTGCCTGCGTAAGGACGTTAACGTCTACAAGATCGTCATGCAGACCATTTCTCATACGGTGCTGCGTCCTGTGGACCAGAATGGTGAGTTCTGCAGCGAGACCGTGAAGGTCATCTCCAACGGCATGCTGAACATGAAGGGCGCTGGTCCTGCTTCCATTGAGGACGCTATCGCGAAGCGTTTCAGTGGCGAGTATGTCGTGCCTGCTGATCCCGATGCTGCCGAGTCTGAGAGCTAATCCTACCGCAGGGTAGGCCTGCACCTTAAGGTAAAGAAAGCTCCGCTGAACAGTCATTCATGACTGCAAAGCCATTCAATCTATTGCGAATGGGTTTAATGAATATGGGTGAGTGTTCAGCGGAGCTTTTTAAGCAAAAAGTGTTGCTATTATTTGAAATGAAAGGAGTATACATATGTGCGTTAATTTCGATAAGCAGATTCAGGAGCTCATTGAGCGTGCGGTGTTTCGTATCCTCGGGGGCGAATGTAAACGCGTAGATGTTGCACCGGATGTCAAGGTGTATTTGTGCAAGAATGTAGTTCGTATCGATCTCAAGGCGTATCAGGAGAGCGGCGCGTGTGAGTGACATCGGTATGAGCTGGTGTCCAGATTGTAAGAGATGGGTACCAGAAAAACGGATGAACTATTTCGACGGTATTAGAGTGTGCACGTGGTGTATGGAAGGTACTAAACAACCAGAAGGTTTTGTGTATGATCCGTATCATGCGAGTGTGCAGTGCATATACTGTGATAGTTATAATACCGTGGAGTTGCGTCCGAACTGGAAAAAATTTAAGTGTAATGACTGTGGGGAGGTATTTGTGATATGATCGGTTACATTACTATCAGAGGGGTTATCAAGGACGATAAAGAGGGTATGATCATAGATTGCAATGTTCGGGATACTTCTACTCTCGATAAGTTTTTGGCTGTGCGTTCTTTGGAGCGTGCGTTGCATCTTGATCCGACAGAACTCCGGCAGTATCGTATTTTACGGGATATAGGATTCTTCGATAATGTGACTGATATCCAGAACTTAGAAAATAAGGAGGATATTGAAGATGCGTGATATCAAGGTGGACGTTAGCGAGATCAAGACGTATAAGAGCTGCAGAAGACAGTGGCTGTTGACCAGTCGGAATATGTTCCATTTGCGTCCGATGGTTACTCCGTCTCATTTCGCACTTGGGACTATCTTTCACGAGTCGTTACACATGATGTACATGGGGTCTTCTTTGGAAGACACTATGAAGTTCGTGCGTAAGAATATCTCTACGGATGGTGAGGCAGCTTTGCTTGCGATGGTTCCTGGTTATTATCGTGAGGTGTTGCCGGGAGATCTCGAGAGATACAAGGTGCTGGATATCGAGCATCATTTTGATTTTATTCCGGCAGACCTTGAAACAGGCGAGGTTTTGGATGCACATCTTCATGTGTGTGGTTCGATCGATATGATCGTGCTCGATGTTGAGGAGAATGCGATCTATGGCTTCGAGCATAAGACCTGTAAGAACTTTCGTGATTCCTCTTTCATGTGGATGGATGAGCAACCTCGTGTGTACACGTACGCATTGATGCTTTATGTTCAGGACTATAACGCGAAGTGTCTTGAGCAGGGTCAGGAGCCTGTGACTCTCGGGGGTATTTATATCAACGAGGTAAAGAAGCTTCTGCGCAACTTTAGTTATCACAGAACCCTGTGTACGTATCCTGAGGATGATCTTCGGAACTTCATGCGTGCATTCTTTGGCACGTGTTGCGCCTGTCATAACAGTGTGGAGAGCAATGATCCGTCTTATCCGTCTCCGAGTTACTTTGGTTGCTCCATGTGTGATTATAAGACGATCTGCGAAACTTACATGTATGGTACCCTCGATAAGGATACCGTACTGAAGGAGTTCAATGAAGAGTTCAAAGTTCGAGAGAATGACCATCTCGAAGAAAAAACTGAAAGGAGTACGTCCAATGAAGGAAAAGAAAGTGTATGAGGTCCTGAAGGAGCTTGGTATTCCGATGCATCTCAGGGGATATGAGTGCCTGAAGCAGGCTATCCTGACCACTCTGGAGTATCCTGATATGATGTACTACATCACCAAGGATCTGTATCCCGATGTTGCCGCAACTTGCGGCTTGACCGCTTCTCAGGTAGAGAGAAATATCCGGCATTCTATTACCTGGATTTTCAACAACACTGCTCCGGAGACTCTTCATCGGTTCTTCGGTAACGGTATCAACATGAACACTGGCAAGGTTTCCAACGCACATTTTATCGCTGCTGTCGTCGAGTATATCAGAATGGAGGATAAGTAATTATGTTCGTGAGAGATTTGTTTCCTGAGACCGATCTGATTCAATGCACGTTTGCCTGGAGAACTTCGAGCAACCAGAAGCTCCGTGAGTCTGCTGACTGGGATGATTACGATCATCACAGAAAGTCAGATACTTTGAAGAAGTATATCTATCGTCTGCCTCCTTATCTGAAGGGCAAGGTAAGCGTAGGTGATACCGTTGTGGTTTATTGCCAGACGGGTTATCAGGTGTGTCAGGTTGTCGAGATCAACACCATTAGCAACTTCAAGGTGGAGACGTTTGCTCCGGTAGTTGCTAAGGTAGATATGCGTGAGTATATCGGAATGTTGGAAACCCAGAAAGCTATGGCTCTGATGAAGCAGAAGATTGACGCTGAGAAGAAGCGTCTGGAGTCTATGGTGACCTATGAACTCATTGCAGAGCGGAATCCTGAGTTTAAGGCCATGCTGGAGAAATATAAGGAGATGGGCGGGGAGTTTTAACTCCCTGCACTCCGAATTAGTTTTAAAAAGAGAATACTCTTTATAAAAACGAAAAATTTTCATTTTAGTTCTCTTGACTTTTGAAAGTAAATGCTATATAATAAAGATATGTTAAGAGAGGAGGACCGATAGATGCAAGTGATTGATCTCAATAAAGGTGTTCACGGTCATATTTTTGCATTAGTGTATGGCGCTTCCGGTACTGGTAAGACCCATTTGATGGGTACAGTTGGTGAGCTGGGACGTACGCTGATCATTGATATCGACCAGGGTATCAAAACTCTTATGAGTGCACCGGATCTGTTGAAGGCAAAGTACAACGATAACATCACGGTTGTAAGTTTTGACCAGTTCAAAGATCTTGATGAAGCTTACAAGCTGATCGACGCCAATGATCCTAAGAAGTGGTCCGCGAAGTTTGGTATTCGGATTGATGAACCTTTTGATTGGGTTATCTGGGATACCTGGTCTGAGCTTCAGTGGTACATGATGCAGGAGTTGCGGAGCAAGGATGTTGACCTGAAGGGTACTGGCTTGAACTTCCGTAAGAACATCGGTATTCAGCATTGGGGCATGATGACTGATCTCAATAAGCTCTCTGTTGAGTCTCTTCGTTCTTGCAAGGTGAATCAAATTCTTACTATGCAGGAGAAGATGGACAAGGACGAGCTTAGCGGTTCTGTGTATGGTGGTCCGGCTATTCATGGTAAGATGGTTCAGGAAATGCCTACTTACTTTGATATCGTAGTCCATACATACACTGACCTTCAGGGTGCTTATTGTGCCACTACAAAGAGTAAAGGTCGTTGGCCTGCGAAGACTCGTATCGGAGAAGGTCATGAGTTTAAGAACCCTAAGGCATCGGAGATTTTCAAATGAGCGACTGCAAAGAGTGTAAGCCTCCTAAGAGGCATCCGGGTTGTCATAGTACCTGTGAATCATATCTGAAGAGTGCAGAAGAAGCTAAGCAGCGTCGAAATAGCATTCAGAAAGAAAGAGAGCAGGACTATAACTTCAAGTGTGCACGCTTTGGTAAAACAGTTAAACGTTAAGTAGTCTCTATGCGGGAGTGTAGCCAAACGGTTAAGGCAGAGGACTTTGACTCCTCGATGCGTTGGTTCGAATCCAACCACTCCTGCCATATGCGTCCGTGGTGAAATTGGTAGACACGATAGATTTAGGTTCTATTTCATAAGAGTAAGGGTTCGAATCCCTTCGGACGCACCAGAAAGGTGGTGGCCCTATGATAATTATAAATGAATTACTGCTGCGGGCCATTATGCCTTGGCTGTATGGTTTTGTATGGCCCGCAGAGCCTAGGCCGAATACGTTTGGGGCGATGGCAGTTGAAAAGCCCCATTATGGATCCTATGGCTTTACGTCCGGATTTGTGTAGCCACTTATCTGGGCCAGCTATCTTGTGATAGTTGAGAGTACTCAAGGAGTATGGGTTGACTTCCCCCACCTAACTCTTCAGTTTGATATCTTTGAGTACTCTCAACCGTCACAAGACGGTGAAATTTAACATCCACCCGAGATGTAGTCGGTACGGGATGGAAACGGTAATATCCTACCCCGGAAAGGTACTTATGCTGAACCTCGATTTCTCCAACGTCCCTTCTCGCGAGCCTCTGGATGAGGGCATCTACAGCCTGACTATCGCGAAGGCTGAAGAGACTACCTCTTCTACCGGCAATCCTATGCTGAAGCTGGAGTTCGATGTCAATGACGTCGACGGCAACCGTAAGCTGTGGGATAACTACGTCCTGATCGATAAGTGCATGTGGAAGGTCAAGGAGCTGTTCACTGCTCTGGGCATTGACACTTCTGAGATCGTCGAGATGGATGTCAGTGAGCTGACTGGCCTGCAGGTGAATGCCAAGGTCATCCAGGAAGAGTACAATGGCGATACGGTCAATCGTATCAAGAAGATCTATCCGGCGGCCTAATACTATAAGGGTGTAACCCCGAATTAGAGGCCAGGGCTGGCGCTCAATGTAACGATTGAAGTTGCGAGGAGCAACCGTTGGGCGCCAGCCCAAATTAAAACTTTGAAGGAGAACACACATGCTGTATGATCATTTTGTAACCTGGGAGAAACAGAACGAGGATCAATTATACGCGTGTTGTCCCTTCCATCATGAAAAGACTCCTTCTTTTACTGTAAATAAGGAAACCGGCGAATGGTATTGCCATGCATGTTGCGAAGGGGGTTCAGAAAAAGAGTTTGTTGCAAAGTACTATGATGTATCTATCGAGGTCGCACGGTACGCAACAGACTTTTTTAATGCCAAAGGGTATATGCCTTTTCCTGATGATGAACAGATCGAAAAGTGGCATAACACTCTGTGCAACATGCCCAGTGAAATCGAGCAGATGTCTAAGTTCGGTTGGACTCGTGAAGAAATTGACAAGCTGCAAATCGGCTTCGCAGATGACCGTATTATGATTCCTGTTAAGTCTCGTAGAGGCTATTGGGTCAACGTACGCAGGTACCTTCCTGTGCATCGTAGAAACCAGGGACAGGGAACGCATAACGCGAAGTGTATGAATCTTCGTAAGCTTGGTCAGAAAAGGTATTATCCGTATTCGGCATTTGACGAAGATCTTATTTACGTAGTAGAGGGCGAGAAGGATTGTATTGCAGCTAGATCCCAGGGGCTCAATGCAGTAACCAGTACTGGTGGAAGTGCAATTCCTACCGACGAGATTATGTTATTCAAGAATAAGGATGTTGTCCTTATGTTGGATACCGATAGCGTTGGTAAACGTAATGTTACAAATTATCGTGCATTGCTGCGCAACATAGCACGAAGCATTAAAATTGTAGAACTTCCTTGTAAGGACTTTGCGGATTTCTATCAAGAGTATCATACAGCCGATGTGGAGCAATACACCCGAGATTACTTAGAGGTGCAACAAGCCGAGGAGGCTGCCGAGGCTGTTGATGTGTCTCTGGTTCGTAGCGAATTTGCTGAGAACCTAAATCTTTGGATGAAGCTCAATAAAATGAGTGTTATCGGTGTTGAGCCTAAAATCTATACTATTCCTACACGCTTGAAAGTAGTGTGTAAGAATGCATCGTGTAGTAAGCCTTGTCCTTTGGCATTTAAGAATACAGATGATACGGCACAGTACGTCGATGTTGATCCTCGACAGATGTTGAAGTTCATCGATTCCTCTGATGATGCTCAGGACATATTACTTCGTAAATTGTATGGGTGCAAGTCCGTAGTGGCTGAACCTGTTGACTATACGAACTGTCAGAAAGTCATTTTTCAAGAAAGCGCAAGTTTCATCGACGGTTTGGAAGAGTCGTCTTTTGAAAGTCGGTACGGTATTTATATGTATACCGATTTTCGTCTAAATGCTACTTTGAAGTATAATTTTGAAGCATGCCGCGTAACGGATCCAAGGTCGCAACAAAACTACTACGTAATTAAATCTGCAGAGAATCTCGCAACGTTGCGACCTGTAATCGATGAATCGAACTTCGAAAAATTTCGAAATGTTGCGGCTGGGGCAACTTCTTTTATGGATGTCGTGTCGCAACATTATCGGGAATGGATGCCCGTATTGGGTATCGAAGGTAGACCTGATTTGTTCGGTGCATTGATTCTTACGTATTGTAGCGTGACTGAAATTCCTTGGCAAGCGGGTATTATCAAAGGATGGCTCGATACGATGGTTATCGGCGATACACGCACAGGCAAATCTCAGATGGCGCAACGTCTAGTGAAAACGCTCGGAATGGGTGGTTACATCAATGGTGAGAATGCTCGCCGGACAGGTGTTATCGGAGGCGTACAACGTTTTGGTGATAGCTGGGTAATTACTTGGGGTGCTATTCCAATGAACGACCGGGGGTTGCTGATTATCGATGAAGCGTCCGGTTTGGAAGTTGATGATATTAAAGATCTATCTTCGACTCGTTCAAGTGGTGCTGTTACCCTTAATAAGATTGTTAAGGGCGAAGCTCGAGCTCGTACCCGTCTTATCTGGCTCTCCAATCCACGTTCTGGTCGAAACCTTAGTGATTTCTACTGGAAAGGCTATGGTGCTTTCCAAGAATTCATACCAGTTGCAGAAGATCAAGCACGTTATGATCTTGTACTAACTGCAGCACGGGAGGATATTGATGTTCTTGATGGTATTGATTCTGAAACCGAGCCTAGGATTGAACCTTGGATGGATTTGTTTAATGCAGCTTGGGGGCTTCCTGCTGAGGATATTATCTTTCCTAGTGATTTCAAAGTAAAGGTTCGTGAAGTGTCTCACAAGATCAACGATGAGTACGGCGGGGGTCCTCTGATCGTAGGTGTGGCTGTGCATGAAAAGCTTTTGCGCTTAAGTTGCGCCATAGCAGTATTGTGTGGCGAGATTCGCGAAGGTAAACTTCGTGTGTCTGAAAAGCATCTTGATTGGGCTTATGAGTTTTTGAAGCTAACGCTTGAGAAACCTTCTTTTGCATACGCGGACTTCATTCGAGAGTTTAAGCGCGCGAATACTAAAAAGACCGAAAATGTTAAGTTCATTAGAGGTTTGCTTGGTGTTCATCCTGCGCTGAGAGTCTTGTTGAGTTCCAGCAGTTTTAAGGGATTCCAGTTCCAGGAGATCCTAGGTATCGATAGATCGGATAGTGCGAAAATTATGTCCGATCTGATTACTCGAGGTTTGTTGCGACCTGTGTCTGGCGCAACATACATCCCAGATAAGCTTTTGATGGAAATCAGTAAACAAATGGGCGATTTAATTTAAGGAGGTGAACGTTAATGAGTGATAAGATTGTAGCTCCTCTTAATGAGGAAGTAGTTCTTAAGTGGTTCGAGAAGTATCCTAAGTTGGAGACGTTCATCGGAGCCGGTACAATTAGTTTGAAGATGTCTCGAGAGATTCTCGGAGTAGACCGCTGGTTTATGTATGACATCTTTTGCGAACTGGTTAGCGCAGGTGCTGTAACACCTAGTGGAGCTAACTGTTTTCGAGCAACTAAAGCATTACGTGGGTTGCTCCAAGAACGCCGAGATAACTGCGATGGACAGACTCGGTTATTTTAAGGAACTGCATGCTCGGCATGTTCCAATGGTGAGAGGTCACCTCACCTAAATAAAAATCCAAATAAAGGAGGTCCACGAATATGGACAAAAGAGCAGTAGTTTTGTTAAGCGGAGGTATTGACAGTACCACGTGCTTAGCAGACGCAGTAAAGACTTATGGAGCCGATAAGGTTCTGGCATTGAGTCTTTACTACGGTCAGAAGCACCAGAAAGAGATTTCGAGTGCCAGGGCCGTTGCAGCATACTATGGTGTCGACCATATTGTGCAGCAAGTTAGCGGAGCGTTTGATCTTAGTGATTGCACGCTTTTGCAGGGTCGAGCAGACGTCGTGCATGAAAGTTATGCGGAGCAACTTAAAAAGAAAGGCGGAGAAGGTACAGTTGAGACTTATGTGCCTTTCCGCAATGGTCTTTTCCTTTCGTATGCAGCCGCAATCGCTGTAAGTGTTCATGCTGAGACGGTGTACTATGGTGCACATGCCGATGATGCTGCGGGTCGTGCTTATCCTGATTGTACTCCGGACTTTGAGCATGCTATGACCGAAGCAATCTTCGAGGGCACTGGTCGTCAGGTCCGTTTGGAATCTCCTCTACTGTACTACAACAAGGCTCAGGTTGTTAAGTATGGTCTGGAGCTAGGTGCTCCCTATCATCTGACCTGGAGTTGCTACGAAGGTGGCGATAAGCCTTGTGGCAAGTGTGGCACTTGTATCGACCGTAAGAAGGCTTTTGAAGCCAACGGGGTTGCAGATCCGGCTCTGTTTTTTAACTGCATTGGTTGTAAGGCATTTCCGGATTTTCCGAGCGATATTAAGTGTCACAATTGTTCCAGAATGTATATGGATCATTACGAGGAGGATACGCATGACTAAGCTAGCACATACGCAGAATGTTAATCTCATTCAGATGCATTTTGAAATGCAGCTATATTGCCCCCAAGGTTTCGAACACTATACTGGCACGTTTGACGTGGATTTTACGCCTAATGAGTGCCTGCCTGATTACTGCGAGCTCGATAAGCTTTTCCGTGAGAATTGCGGTAAGAGCATGATCGTTGAAGACGCAGTTAAGTGGGTCTATGACACTCTTATGGACACATATCAGCCGGAGGATCTTAATGTCAAAATGAGCGTGCAGAATGCACTGCATTTCGATGTCGTTGTTGAAAAGTGGGAGGACTAATATGAAAAAGTATCGTGCAAGTTTTCTTCAGGTGTGCCTGACTATTCTCTTTGTGTCTGCAATGCTTATTAGTAATGTTATTACTTCTAAGCAGATCCAGTTTCCGTTCGGGATTACGATGACTGGTGCAATCGTGATCTTCCCTGTAACGTATATTCTTTCGGATGTCTTTTCCGAGGTATATGGTTATAAGTGGAGTCGCGTGACTTGCTACTTTGCTTTTTCGATGAACTTGCTGATGGTGCTCGTATTTAGTTTTGTTATTCAGACTCCTGCACCTTCTTATTGGATGAATCAGGAAGCTTTCGCAACTGTCCTCGGAAGTACTCCGAGAGTTATGTGTGCATCTCTTCTGGCGTATGTAGTTGGTGATTTCGTTAACGATAATGTGTTCCGTAAGATGAAAGAGAAGCATGCTAATGAGCTTAAGGGGTTTGGTTGGCGCGCTATTATTTCTTCTCTCATTGGTGAGCTGTGTGATAGCCTTGTGTTTATTCCTCTGGCGTTTATTGGTCAAATGCCTTTTGAGACGTTGTGTACTATGGTCGTGTGCCAGGTTGTTCTGAAGACCGCTTATGAAATCGTAATTCTGCCTCTTACTACTTTGGTGGCTAAGAAGGCAGGCGAATATGAAAGGAGTTTCTAATGGCTACTTTACAGGAAGTTCAGGCAGAAATCAAGCGGCAGGTAATTCGCGACTATGCACAGAGACCTCTTCGTACCATGCAGAATCTCGTTTGTCTCGGCTTAACCGAAGAAGCCGGAGAGGTTGCGGGGCTTATGAAGCGCCGGATCCGTTGCAACCCTGATCGGGCAGATCCTGAACGCAGCACTCAGGAGAATTTCAAGGACGAGCTCGGTGATGTGCTTTGGTATCTGGGGGCTTGTTGCGAAGCCTTCGATACGTCTCTCGAGGAAATCTGGGAGTACAATATTCAGAAGCTTAAGGAGAGATATGGCGAATGAAAATTATCGAGCCTTCCGTTGAATTTCTGAATTGCCCGAACGCTGATGAACTATATAGTTTGATTGAGCGTTGTGGGCGTGTGTGCTATAAGTCCGAGAATGCTATCACACCTAAGAGTGCTATTCCCTTTATTCGGTTTATCATTAACCGAGGACATACAGCGGTTCTTGAGCATGCTAGTCTCACGGTAAAGTTTATCTGTGATCGAGGTGTATCTCACGAAATTGTAAGACATCGACTAGCTTCCTATTGTCAGGAAAGTACGAGGTATTGTAACTACTCTAAGGATAAGTTCGATAAGCAGATCACGGTTATCGATCCTATGTATCTGCATTCGGATAATACGAAGTATCTTATCTGGCAGAGAGCTTGTGAACATGCTGAGATTTCGTATTTCGATTTACTCGATCTTGGGTGTACACCTCAAGAAGCCAGAGCGGTTCTGCCCAACAGCCTGAAAACGGAAGTAGTGATGACGGCCAACATTCGTGAATGGCGACATTTCCTGAAGTTGCGGACTTCCCCGGCAGCGCATCCTCAGATGCGTCAAGTAGCACTTTTACTACAGGATATGCTTGTTGAAAATTATCCTGCGCTGTTCGAAGATTTAGTGTAAATAAACTGGG
>ERZ1035037.403-NODE-403-length-13373-cov-6.285253_pt1 | contig 13373 bp, 17 predicted proteins | sample MGYA00520618_ERZ1035037 | MGnify/ENA primary metagenome ERZ1035037 (study PRJEB33766, sample SAMN09781741) | gut metagenome | biome: gut microbiome | host: Homo sapiens | place: Madagascar | study: EMG produced TPA metagenomics assembly of the PRJNA485056 data set...
TTAATATTGATATAAATTACTTATATTCATCAGAGGAAATAAGGGGATGAATAAATGTGGGGAAAAATTGTTATTGATAATAGCGAAACTAATTATAGTGTAAGTGATAATGGTGAAGTTAGAAATGATAAAACTAATAAAATTTTATCTTCTCGAATTCAACAAGGCTATAAACACGTTACTTTAACAATTAATAAAAAAGCAAAAAGTTGTAGAGTTCATAGATTGGTAGCTTCTGCTTTTATTCCTAATATAGAAAATAAACCTTATGTTAATCATAAAGATGGAATAAGAAGTAATAATAATGTTAATAATCTTGAATGGGTGACTCCTGTTGAAAATGTTCAGCACGCCGTTAGAACAGGTTTAATGTTACCATCAAGAGAAAGAAAAGTAGTTCAATACTCTTTAGAAGGAAAAAAATCCAAGAATATGTGAGTATTATGGAAGCAAGTAGACAAACAAATTCTTCTGCGGAAAAAATTGTTAGTTGCTGTCAATTTCAACGTAAAACTCATAATAATTTTCAATGGAGATATAAAGAAGATGAAGTAGATAAATTACAATCTGCTAATCAACCTATTACTACTCCTAAAAAAGTAGCACAAATAAATCCTACAACTAAAGAAATTATTGCAGTATATGACAGTATAACTCAAGCCGCCAAGGCGGTTAAAGGTACTCCAAGTGCAATTATTCATGTAATAAAAGGTGATAAACAGACTAAAACCCATAAGGGTTTTGGATGGATTTTAGTTGATGAGATAGTCCAAAATTAAAGCTTATGAACGTATCTCGGCGTACAGTAAGGGGAGTAATTAACCCTTATGAGAAACATCAAACACAGTTTTATATTACAAGTGCAGGGACAAAAGCTTCCTGGGCTTATGAGAAGAATATTGAAATTTTTGAGAGATCAATAATTAATCCTCAAGATTATTGGTCTTTCGGGTGCGATTATAGGATTCCTATAATGCACGGGTTACTAGATAAATCATATATTGATGATATTAAAACAAGTGCGACTTTTGATGAAGCCTCTTTCGCAAGAGAATATTTAGGAATCTGGACTGGCGGTGGCAGCGACAGTTGGTTTTCTTATGATAAAATGTCAAAGTATCGTGTTCTTTCTAATCCAGAAACGTGTGCGAAAAATATATCAAAGTCGGAAATGTTTTACTTATTATCGGTAGATGTTGGAAGGTTATCTTGTCAAACAGTTTGTAGTGTATTTAAAGTCTTTCCTGGCGCAAGAGGGTTTGAATATAGGCTAGTCAACTTATATGTTTTAGGGAGAACACCAGAAACAAAACACTTTGAACGACAAGCATTAGATTTAAAGAAAATAATTGAAGCTTTTTGTCCAAGAGAAGTTGTTATTGATGGAAATGGACTTGGAATTGGCTTCCTTGACTTTATGGTTAGACCTACTGTTGATCCAGATACAGGAATGACGTATCCTCCAATCGGTTGTATAAATGATGAGGATTATCTCCAAACTCAGCCTAAAGATGCCGCGAAACTTATTTATGTAATGAAAGCTAATGCTACTTTAAACAGTGCAATTCATAGCAATTGTTACACTCAAGTATTTAGCGGCCATGTTCATTTTTTGATAAAAGAACAAGAAGCAAAAATGAAACTTATGTCCTCTAAGAAAGGACAAAAGATGGATACCGCTCAGAGAATTGCGCGCCTGATGCCGCATGAAATGACTAGCCGCCTATTTGATGAGATGGCTAATTTGCGGTTGAAGCAAGGCTCTGGCGTTACTATTACGCTAGAGCAAATCAGCGGCAGAGAACTAAAAGATAAATTTTCTTCTTTTGAGTATGGACTCTGGCGCGGGAAGGAACTTGAAGAAGAATACAATAATAAGAAGAGAAGGCGAACTGGTTCAAAACGTAAGTTAATCTTCTATTCTGGAGGATGAAGATGAGCAACCAAACGAGTTTTTTTGGGGACAGAATAAGTTTATTTAGAAGAGCTTATGAAAAAATGATTGCTACTAGTTCCCAAGCATATCGAGGATATAGCAGCCGCGTATATTCTTCGGTTGAAGCAATTCGCCCTTATAAGAAAGATGACGTTCTAAAAATAATTGAGTCGGGTACTTTAGCGGAACAAAGAAAACTTTCTCGAGATTATTTTTATTTAAGTGGAATTTATCATGAGATGATAATGTACAAAGCTACGATGCTTAAATATGCAGGCGTACTTATCCCTAATGTTGAGGAAGGGAAGAGTATAAGTACGCCTGGCTTATTTAAACGATATAATAAAGCTTTGAATTTTATTGATAACATGAATATTCCAAGCTTGTTTGAAAGTATATCTGAGAAGATTCTTATTAATGGCTGCTACTATGGGTTAATTCTTTCTTGTGACCAAGAAAAGATAGTAATTCTTGATTTGCCGCCAGAGTACTGTTGCTCAAGATATAAGAATTTTAAAGGTTTGGATTTGGTAGAGTTTAACTTACATTTTTTCGACTCTATTGTTGATGAAGAAGAGAGAAATCGTACTTTAAAAACTTTTCCAAGACAAATCCGAAATGCTTATTCTAACTTAAGAAGCGGAAAAATAACCGATAAATGGTATATTATTCCTAGTGAAATTGGCATTTGTTTTCCATTAAGTGACGGTAGACCACCTTATATAAATATCATTCCTAGCATTATAGATTATGATGATTATATTGAACTAGAAAAGTCGAGAGATGAAGATGAGATAAAAAAGATTCTTATTCAAAAAATTCCTCATACAACTGATGGTAAACTCGTTTTTGAGCCTGATGAAGCTGAAGAGATGCACGTCGGCGCAGTGGGAATGATGCACGAGAATAAGAATGTAAACGTCTTGACGACTTATGCTGATGTAGATGTTGTTTCGTCTCAAACTACAACTGAAACTAGTCGAAATAATATTGAAAAAATTTATAAAGTGGTTTATGGTCAAGCTGGTATAACTCCAGAGCTATTTGCTTCTACTGGTAGCTTGACTGTGGATAAGAGTATTAAAAAAGATTTGGCTTTTATGATGTCTATTTGTAAAAAATACGATTTATTTATTACTGAAACTTTAAATAAATTATTTAGTAATCCTCAAATCTCTTTTAATTATAAAATTCTTCCAGTCAGCTACTTTAACGAGACGGATTACGTAAACAATACTCATAAACTTGCATCTAGCGGTTACAGCTTTATTTTACCTGCTTTGGGTCTAGATTTATCTCAGAGAGAAATTACAAGTATGAAGAATCTAGAGAATGACGCTTTAAAGTTAAGAGAAAAACTTATCCCTCTTTCAACTTCTTATACTGAAAGTGCTTCTGAAGATAATAAAGGCGGCGCGCCGGTAAAAAGTAATGAAGAAAAGAGTGATAAAACCGCGCAGAATATAGAAGCAATAAATAATGGAGGTGTAGCCAATGGATAAGCCAATAATTGATTCATTTTCGGTTAAAGTATATGGACAATTAGAGCCGTATAACGAAGTAATTTCTAAAGCTAGAGTCCGCATTTTTTATAAGGGCTTAAATCGAAATGCTACTTATATATCAGATGAGTTCGCTGAAAAGTTAGTTAACTCATTACCGTACACTCCTATTAAGGGAATTTTTAGTGATGAAACCCATGATTTTACCGATCATGGAGATAGTCGAAATGAAGGTAAGGCTTATGGTATAGTACCATACCCTGCAAATTTTGCTTGGGAAGATTTTGAAGATTCTGATGGCGTGACAAGAACTTATGCTTGCGCGGATGTTTTGTTGTGGACTGGAATTTATGAAGAAGCAAAATTAATTCCTGGTAAACCGCAGTCTATGGAATTATACGGTAAGTCATTAAAGGGTGAATGGAAATACATTGATGGACAGAAGTGCTACTATTTTACGGACGGTTGCTTCTTAGGATTAGAAGCACTTGGTGAAAATGTGGAACCTTGTTTTGAGGGCGCGCAGTTCTATTCATTAATGGAACCATTTATGAAATTAGCAAAAAGTTTTGAAGAGCTTAGTACATATGCGAAGAAAACTATTGACGGCCTTTCTCGTATAAATGAACTCGCTCCTAAAGAACAGGATGAAGGAGAAAAGCAAATGCAAATTACTTTTAACCTATCTGATGAAGATAAGCGTTATATGTTGATGCAGCTTCTCAATGCTGATAAGGAATATTTTACTTATGCCGTTATCAGTGTGTATGATGAATATGCAATTGCGTATAACTATGAAACCGATTCTTTTGAAAAGGTAAATTATACTAAAAATAATGATACTGATTCTGTAGAATTGGGTGAAAGAGAAAAAGTTTTTAATATGTATGTTAATGAAGGAGAAAAGAATCTTCTAGAAAATATTCGTCAGGCAAATGGCGGAAATTTTGAATTAATTGATGAGAAGCTAAATAGTCTTCAAAATTTAAATGAGAAGGTTACTGAACTTACTTCTTGCAATGAGGGATTACAAGGTGAGCTTTCCACTCTAAGAGAGGAAAAAACTTCTCTGGAAAACGAGCTTAACTCTCTAAAGGAATATAAACTACAGATTGAGCGTGCTGAGAAGAACGAGCTTATTAATAAGTATGCGCTCAAGCTTACTGATGAAACGGTACAGAAGTATCGAGAGCAAATTGATAATTATTCCGCTCTAGATTTGAAGAAAGAACTATCTTTTGAGTTAGTGAATAATAATCCTGATATTTTCACAATTGTTAAGGATGACGGCGCGCCAGTTCCAAAGATTGATGCTCCTAAGTCTGGTATTGAAGAAATCCTATCTAAGTATTAATGGGGGATAAAATAAATGGCTATTAAGAGATTAGTTATTGAAGGTTTTGGTCAGATCGAGCTTAATAACTGTGCCTTCCGCCGTGATGGACGTATTGAAGCTCAGTGTAAGCTTGATAAGACTGATTTTAAGGATATTGCGGCAGAAAATGGTATGCTTCTCGCAATTGATAATGTAGAAAGAGTTCTAAAGCTTCCAAAGGATGATACTCTTCCTATTGCTCTAGTATACACTACCGAACATATGTACGATGAGCGCGCCAATGCGCTTAAGAATTTCCATACTACGCTAGACGATTTTATGCCACGTCTTGGTTATCTTGCTAAGTATGATAAGTATACGACTAATTGTATTGGTTATGATGATGGTGAGTTTACCGATGATGAAGCGGTTGTCGCAGCACTAGATGCTATTGCTGACACTCCTGTTTATGCAACTTATTGTGAAAATGGTTGCCATAAGCTAACCAAAACTAAGCCCGAAGGTATTGCTATTAAGGTAATCAAGAAGACTACAATGCCGGATGGACAGCTTGGCGTTAAACTACAAGTTCTAGACTGCTAATATCTAAGATTTGGAGGAAATAATTAATGGCTACTATTGAGAATATTAAGGAGCTTGCTCTAGCTGCGGCTAAGAGACAACCTCTTGCCAACTATACTATTGATACCGTAGATAATGCCCTTCGCGGTGAACTATTTAAGATGGCTGACTCCATCAATAACTTTAACAGATATAAATATGATATTTTTGACATTCTAATTGAGACTATTGATGAAGTAGTTCCAAAGCGTGTCATTGATAGAGTTTCTATCTTTGCTGATGTTAAAGTTGTTCCACAGGGACAGAAGGCTCTCTTTAAGCGTAAGGTTGGCCGCAATCGTGCTAAGCAGTTCTTAACACAGGTTGGTCTGTCTGGTGTTTATGAGACTTTCCGCCTTGATACTGAAACTTTTGAAGTTTCTGCTCATGCAGTTGGTGGAGCTGGTACTATTGATTTCGAGCGTATGCTTGATGGCGCTGAAAATATGGCAGATATCATGGATATTATTACTGAAGGTCTAGAAGATGCTGCTTATTATGAAATTATGCGCGCTCTACAGGCTGCTTATAATAATGCTCGTCGTCCTGCCGCCAATCAGGTTTATGAGAATAAATTTGATAGCGAAAAGATGGCTGGTCTTGTAAATATTTGTAAGGCTTATGGCGATAGTGCTGTAATTTTTGCTTGTCCAGAGTTCGTTAATGATATGGGGCCTGATGCAATTGTTCCTGGTACTGCAAATTATCAGGGTATTTACAGTCCTCGTGATATTGAGGATATTGCAAATACTGGTCGTATTAAGATGTTCCGTGGTACTCCTATTGTTGAGATTCCTCAGTCTTTCATTGACGAGAACAACGAAAAGACTGTATTCAATCCTCAGTATGCTTATGTCCTACCTACTGGCCGCCAGAAGGTTGTTGACCTAGTATTTGAGGGACAAACTCAGATGTACGATTGGATTAATAAAGACCAGTCTATTGAAATTAATGCATACAAGAAAATGGGTACTGCTATTCTAACTCAGCACGATTGGTGTATTTATGTTAACACTAAGCTAGAAGATAATTCTGATAGTTTCTACGGTTTCTAATTTTAAAATAGAGTAGGGTTTTTGGGGTAAAAGGAGAGTATTATGGATAATAATAGGAAAGTTACAATTACTAGTATGGTAAATGGAAGAGTTGGTGTTACTCTTCCTGAGCTGCGATTTAAGAGATCGTGGCCTAAAATGGGAACTAAAGTTCCCGTAGATTATTCCGTCTTACAGGAAGCAATTTTTGATGATGGCTTTGCGAGAATGCTTAAGGATGGTATTTTAGTTATTGAAGATAAGCAGGCGTTGCAAGATTTAGGTTTGATTGATTCAAGCGCAATTGCAGAAGTGGCCTTAAATGAAATGCAAATGATTAAAATGCTGAAAGTTGATAGCTTAGAAAGTTTTACTGAAATTTTTAATAAGATGTCAATGACTCAAAAAAAGACTCTTGCAGATATTGCTATTGAAAAAAGAATTGAAGATTATGATAAGTGTGAATTGATTCGTAATTCTACTGGTATCAATATCAGAAGAACTATTGAACTTGACAGACAAGCAAAAGAACAAGAAAAAGTTCCTGCGGCAGAGCCAGAGAAAAAGAATCTTGCGGCAAGCCGCAAAATGACAGCTTTTTAAAAGTAATAAGGAGGCTAATAAATGACCCCTTATACTAAAATTTATGGAGCTTTCCTTTCTAAAGAAACCGAAGATGAATGGGCTGGCTGGGAAGATGTTTATGTCAAAGCCGATATGGAAACTCTTTTACTAAGCGCGCTACCTTATATTAAATTTCCGAGAAAAGACTTGGAAAATAGGAATGATTGTGAAGGGTATTTTTATGATGATTTAGATAATGAGGAGATACAACTCATTTCCACCTATATGAAAATAGAGTGGCTAAATAGAAATCTTTTGACTTGGGATAATATAAGGCCAATGTATGATGAAGCTGATTTTTCTCCTGGGAATACGATTAGTCAATTAATCAAACTTCAGAATAGGGAAGAAGAAAAGGCGGCTCGGCTTGAATCAACATATTATCGTTCAAGAAAAGGAAAACCCTTCCACTATAGGAAATTAGCAAACTAATGGGAATTTATGAAAAAGAGTTATATGACGGATATTTGAATAAATTAAAGAGTAAGTTGTATGGGTTACTTTGTGAATGTGAAAAAGGACGCGAATGGGAAAAATTTTTAGATTCAATATTAATTGAGCTTTATGGTTTCCCAGAGGAGAGACGTGGAATTGACTATTATACTTTATATTTTAAATTATCTAGTCTTAAATATTTAAAATATGATTATTTTAGAAGTACCATTTTTGAGTGCATGACTCTTATTGGGAGGATGCAATAATGGGAATTAATTATTATGATGATATATATTTAAGAAGAGTTAATAAATATGGAGATAATTTTCAAGATAGGATTCAAGGTAAGAGAATCGAAGCGTTTCGACGGCTACTTGATAAATCAATATATAAAGTAACCTTTACAGACACCTACGCTGGGGCATCTAAGGTTGGAATCCTTAAACCCTATAAACAAGATGAAACTCAAACATTAAATTATCTTCTGTCTGCGTTAGAAGATAATTGGCCTGCGGGAACTATTTTTGATATTAGAAATAGTAGATGGATGATTCTCTACCATAATGATATGCCAGGTGCTGGTTATAATAAGTATGTCGTTATGAGAATGTCGCATAATGTAAGTTGGAAAGATAGGAATGGAGATTTACATTGGAGTCCTGCATATTTTTATGGGCCAATGACAGAGAAAATTTATGATATGCTGCGCACTTACTTAAAAGGCGTAGTGTACAAAGAAAGTAACAAATATGTCCATTTAATAATGCCGAAAAATGATTTTCTTTTGCGGCAGGACTACTTAGTCATAGACAACGAGGGGTATGAAGTAACTGGCGTAGATCATTCTTCAACACCTGGAGTTGTTTATGTAACTCTAAATGAAACTTATATTAGAGACGAAAGTCAGGCTCCAGAAAGAGAAACTGAAGTCAAAGAAGAAGATGATGATGAATTCTTCTGGGTGAAGGGGGACAATTAATGGGAGTACGTAATTGCAAAGAGCTTGGGCCAGGATTACAAAGAATTATTCGTAGACTCCTAGCAAATCAAAATTTGTGTAAGTTATTATATTACACAGATAAAAATCCTCTTTCTCACTCTGACTTTGAAGACACGACAATTTTATATAAAGACTTAATTAGTTTTTCTCCAAGATTGCTTCCAGAAGAAACTGCACATTCTTATGTTGTGCCACTTATTACAAGTGGCACTGGTGTCACTGGGAATGATGAATTCCGTCAAATGGCAATAAAGATATATGTATATGTTCCAAATAAACAATGGGCTATAAAGGATGATAATTTGCGCCCGTTTGCTATTATTGGAGAAATACAAAGCTCTTTAAATAGAAAACATATTAATGGAATGGGAACTCTTGTTGGCGGAGATTTTAAGATTAATCTTTTAACTGATGATATGACTTGTTATACAGTTGAGTATAATTTGACTAATTATGATTGATGAAAGATTTTTATTTGGAGTGCCTGTTGAATTTAATGATATTTGTCTAATATACGCACCTACTAATAAAGACATTATATCTTTTGGATATAATAACTTCTGGGAACTCATTAGTCCGTTGTTAATAAGCTACGAAGACTTATATGATGCGGCAAGGATGAAAGCTAGAAAAGAAGAACGTAGTATTGATGAATATAAAATTTTAACTCCTTGGGAGAATTTATGGCATAATATCGAACAGTCAAATTTTCAAATGGCAGTTAAAATGGCTATTAAAATATTTACGAAAGAAGATAGCACTTTTTTAGTAGATCAAAAAATGATAGTAATTGGGCCAGTTGAAGAAAGAAGAATTATTAATGAAGAAAATTATTTTGATTTTCAGAATATAATTCGTTCTTCTATTGGTTTAAAACAGGCTTCTCCTCCTAATCTTAAAATGCACCCAAAATTAAGAGAAATGAAAGCCAAGCAAAGAGAAAGAGATAGAGTTAAAGCAAAGCAAGAAGGAAAGAATTTCTCTTTCAGCGCGATGTTATTAAATTGTTGTTGTTTAAATGTTGGTCTAAATTTGGATAATATTTTAGATAGGACATATGTTGTTACTTCAGAACTGTATAAAATGGGTTCTAAAAAAGAAAAATATGAAATTGATATTTTAAGCTTGATTCATGGCGCGGACAACAAAAAAGTTAAGCTTGAATCTTGGCGAGAAATGTCTGATGATAATTAATTTGGAGGTCTTGTAAAATGGCATCTATCCTCGATCGTTACGGTATAAAAGAAGTTGCAGATTAAAAAAGTATAGTCTGCCTAGAAGAGTAATTTTCTAGTAAAATACTTCGTGAATTGCTGGAAAATCCTAGAAATTTATTTTAAGGAGAATAAAATGGACAATCAGCAGCCAAGCGCAAGGTTTTTGCGAAGGTTCAACGACTAAGTATGAGCGAAATCCTAGCTCACAGCGCGAAGCTCCTTCTTATAAAGAAGGATGAAGATATAGTCTAATCTTATACGAAAGTATAAGCAGTGAAAACGATTGCTGTAGGAAAGCAATGAATATAAATGTTTACTTTTTATCATATCGCGGATGACGGTAAGCCCGATTATCCCGTATTGTACCTGGATTAAATAAAGTAGTTCAGGATAAATCATGTGAATTGCTGGAAAATCCAAAGGAGATAAATCTTGAAACAAAGTGAAACTGGACAATCAGCAGCCAAGCTTGAATGGCGGATAATAGAAGAAGACACTAATTATATGATTTCAAACACAGGATTAGTTAAAAGAATTTCAACAAATCATATTCTAACTTTTAACAATAAAAAAAGATATTACACTGTAGCATTACATCATGATGGTGCTAGAAAAGATAGATATGTTCATAGATTAGTGGCTTTAGCTTTTCTTCCGAATCCAAATAATTTAAAATATGTAAATCATAAAGATCATAACACTCATAATAATACAATTGAAAATCTAGAATGGTGTACAAGTTCTGAGAACGCGCGCCATTCTTATGAAAATAAAAGAAGAGAACTTGAATATAAAACTGTTAGAAAAGAAGCTATAAAAAAAATGATTGATTCTACTAAGAAACAAGTTCTTCAGTATGATTTAAATATGAATTTATTGAATATTTTTGAAAGCGGTGCAGAAGCAAGTAGGCAAACAGGAGTAAATTCAAAAGGGATTTCGCTTGTTTGTAGAGGTAAAAGAAAAACCGCAGGAAATTTTATTTGGAGATTTCAAGAAGGTTCAACGACTACGCGCTCGGAAAAACCAATCGAGACAGCGCATGACTCTGAAACAAGAGAAGATATAGTCTAACCTCATACGAAAGTATGAGCCTTAAAAGGGTTTATAAGATTTGGCTTATAAATTAATACAAGTGACTTTAAAGGTATCAACTACTGAACAAACCGGTGAGCAGGCAGAAGCTCGTGGTGGTAAGGGTAACGCTCCTATTATTATGTGGGATTACAACAAAGAGATCAACGTTACTCTAGAAGACGCTTTGTTCTCCGCTAAGTCTTTAGCTATCATGTTTGGTGATGGTAAGGTTAAGACTTTACAGAAGGGAGTAAAGGATGACACAAACGGTAAGCCTAATGCGGCGATCATGAAGACAGAAATCTTCACTTATGAAAATGGGCCTGAAAAAGATGGAAAACCAGACGCTACTAATGGTCAAGCTCCCACTGAGGCTAATAAACATGGGTGGAATCCTAAATACACCGCTCCAAATGGTAATGTATATACAAAGATTAATCCTAAGTTCTATAAAGCAGATACTAGTGGGAAAGAAGGAAAGAATATCACGGAGGGTTTTGAAGTTAAGCAGAAGTATTTCTGTTCTTATGACTTAAAGATTGAAGGAAGCGTAATTGAAGTTTCTTCCAACTCTTTCCCTGGTACTTTAGCTGCATAATAGAGCACCTAGAAGGGAAATAAAAAAATATCGAATTAATTTCATTAATTGCTGGAAAATCCAAAATCTAATTATACTACGGTATTTCTTATACTAAAGTTTAAAAAATAATTAGAGATAATGTTAAAAAAGGGAGATATTTAATGGACAATCAGCAGCCAAGCACAAATACATATATTACTAATAAAAAGCCAAAGAAAGACCATGGATTTATTTATTGTTATACTTCTCCAAGCGGGAAGAAATATATCGGACAAACAATTCAAACGTTACAAGAAAGAGCTAAAATGAATGGCAAGGGATATTCTAGATGCGGAATTTTTTATAAAGCGATTCAAAAATATGGGTTTGAAAATTTTATAGCAGAAATTCTAGAAGAACCATTGAAAGAACTTCTGAATGAGAAAGAGCAAGAATGGATTGCTTTATTAGATACTCGCGCGCCGAATGGTTACAATATAACTGATGGTGGCAATTCTCATAATGTAAAAAAAGTTTATCAATATTCTTGTGACGGAGAATTTTTACAAGAATTTAATTCATTAACGGAAGCTGCGAAATCAATAAACAAATCTATCCAGGGAATATCAGATTGTTTGCATAAAAGAAAAAAAGCTTCTTATGGATATATATGGAGTTTTGAAAAAAAAGATCAGATAAATCCTGCTAAATACATTTTAAATGAAGAAAAAAAAGTTTATTCTTACTCTTTAAACGGAGATTTTGTAAGAGAATATAAATCCATAACAGAAGCAGCAAATGACGTTGGTGCAAATCGGTGTGATATCAAAAAAGCAATAAATAAAAAAATAAGATGGTCAAAAGGTTATCAATGGTCTTTTGAAAAAGTTGATAAAATGCCAGTTATTACATCTGGCAGAAATGGCGGAATTAAAGTTATTCAAAAAGATGTCCGAACTAACGAAATATTAGCAATATTTGAGTCTCAGAGTGAGGCCGCGAAAAAAACTGGAGTAAGTATAAAAGGAATTTCTAAAGCTTGCTCTGGACAACAAAAAACTCATGGCGGTTTTAAATGGGAAATTTGTGAAGGTTCAACGACTAAGACCTCTAAACTTGAGGGAAGATGAAACACGAAAGTGAAAATATAGTCTGTTCTTAATAGAAATATTAAGTGATTTAGGAAATCGTTAACAATAAGATTATTGTACGGGAGATACATTTGCGAGAAGTGAAGCTTCCGGTGAAGATGAGTTCTTCCAGCTTATTTTCCCCAAAGCGAAGGTTACTTCCGAAAATACAATTACTCTAGAAGCAGAAGGCGATCCTTCTACTTTCAATATGAATCTACGTGTTTTGCGTCCTGCGGATGGTATTATGATGAAGTTGGTTAAGTATAACTTAATTGATAAAGACAGTACAGGTACAGGTGGGGATGATAATACTACAACACTGCCTCATAACCATGTTTTGAAAGAAGCCTCTACATCTGACGCAGATTTGCAGCCAAAGAACTAAGTAAAATAAGCGAGGTTAATCCTCGCTTTTTTTCTAGGGGGATAAATGGAACAATATTTTGGGACAAAAGAATTATACTGGGCAGCATTAAAAACTACTTATCCAATAGAAATTGGAGGACGACATTTTGACCCTTATGAAACAATAGCAGAATTCTCTAGACTTCAAGTTTCTTCTCTTGACGAAGAAATTCGTCACAAGGCCGCGCAGGGTGGCTTTGAGAATGATAAAAGAGTATTTTGGGACACTACAAAAGAAATAAATTTTAATTTCTCTCAAGGCATCTTCACAGCTTCTCAGTTAGCTCTTATAGATAATTCAACATTTTATATTAAAGATAAAAGCAATTATCTCATTCCTAAAACTGAAGAACTAGAGACAGATGAAAATGGAAAAATTGAATTAAAATTTATTCCTTCTTGTGATTTATTTGTATATGATAAAAAAACAGGGGAAAAGATAGCGGACAACCAATTTTCTATTGATAAAACAATCCTAAGTTTTAAAAAACCATATCAAGAATTAATTATTAGAT
>ERZ1035037.404-NODE-404-length-13182-cov-7.425154_pt1 | contig 13182 bp, 24 predicted proteins | sample MGYA00520618_ERZ1035037 | MGnify/ENA primary metagenome ERZ1035037 (study PRJEB33766, sample SAMN09781741) | gut metagenome | biome: gut microbiome | host: Homo sapiens | place: Madagascar | study: EMG produced TPA metagenomics assembly of the PRJNA485056 data set...
CAAGTATATTATATTTATTATACAAACTTTTTTGTTTTTCTGGAACCCATTCTTTTAATTCATAGTTATTTTCTTTAAACCATTCTTGTAAGACAGGTCTTTCAGCACATTTACATGATGTTTTTTCATGAACCATTAAAATTATAATAGGTTCTTCAGTAAAACCTTCTAATAATTTAATTCTATTTCCTATACTTTCACATCTACGTATAATATCACTAAAATCTAAAGAATTTAAGTATTTCTTATAGTTTAGCATGAAATTACATGGAATTTGTTGGCCACAATCTTTCCCACATTCGCCACAAATGTCTTTTGGAGGATTTAAAATATCAGCACGTAAACCATTATATACGCCATTACGATCTTTATAGAAGTGCCCTTGATGTTCATTATAGTACCATTTAGGATCATATAAGGCTGTGCTTATAGGAATCATATTCTTTTTAAAAAATCTTATCTGATAGAAATAACTAATATAAATTTGAATCATCTTAATTTAGAATAATCTGGCATTTTAAGATTTTCTATATTTTCTTTTATTTGAAAATCTGGATTATTATCATTCCAATATACACAAATAATTTGCCAATTGTTATATCCATGCTTTCCAAAGAACTTATGAGGCTCATTTAAAAATTGCACAAGTTTTTTGACAGTTTTATTATCTAATGTATCAGCATATTTGTTGTGTATAAAATAACTACTCTCTAAAATTTTAACACATGAAAATATCTCTTTTTCTTTATTTTCAACATGAAAATGCGGAATGTGTCCTTCACAACCATATATCATTATTCTATAACCATCAATTCTACCTATTTCAGCCATTTCGATCAGTAATTTATCATTATGTAAATACATTTTATTACCTCATTTATGATAATTATATTATATTATATACAAATTGTCAACTATATTTTAGTAATAATTAATTTCCAATATTGCCAAAATATCCACCAATAGCATTTTGTCCTTTGCCACTTAGATTAGAATCGCCTTTTGCGCCTTCAGTTGCATTTTGTGAAGCGTCTCCAATATAGTCGCCATAGTCAGTTTTACCATCAATAATATAATCATTGTTATTATAGTTGCCACTAGAGCTTCCTTGGTTTGGATTATCGCCATTATTTTCGCCTTTATTGTCAGAACTACCTGGCTCACCTGGGTCACCTTGCTCTCCTGATTCGTTCTCTCTATCATCGCCATCGCCTTCATCCTCACCATCTCGCAGTTCTTGAAATACTGCAAAAATAGTAACATTTTCTGTAACTTCAATTATATTATGTGAGGCTTTATCTGATATGAGCATTGCGCCATTATAAACGTTTTTTCCATCAAGAGCAATATACCAACCAATAAATACATAACCGTTATTAGCAACTGCTTCTACAGAAGTCGTACTAGCATTATTTTCAACTCTTTGAATCATATCACCAAGAATTTCACCATCACCTTCAATTTCATAGGTAACGTCATAAAATCTAGTTATATGATTATCAACTAATTCTTTACCACTACTAATTACATCATTTGCAGCTAATGCACTAACAGATGTCATGCCTATTCCAAGAAGTACAGAAACAACCACAGAAACAATTAAAGGTATACTTATTATTAGTTTTATCAGGCTGGGTTTAATGGTCTCTAAATGTCTTATAGTATCTTCTCGTTGCAGTTTTGCGATATAAGAATTATCGTTTTTTAATTCTTCCATGGTTAGCATTCTTTCTTCTAAACCTAATTCATCTAATCTAATAGCTAATTGTTTTTCAGTAGGTTTAAATAGCCTATAATAATTGATGCATGTCGCAATAAAAGTAATTGTAATGCTTATAATTATATTTATCCAGAAAAAAGAAAGGTCTGCTAACCAAAATATGAGAGCAGAACTAAAAAGAGCGAAAGATCCAATTAAACACCCAAATAAAATAGATTTAATTAGACTTTCACGTGCTAATCGTTTGTAATGTTTTTTGAACAATTCTACGTTTTTCATAGTTTGTTCTCCTCTATAATAAAATAATTTTGAACAATTAATCTATAAAAACGCAATGGAACGCACGTTTTATTAAATTGTATATTTGGCGGAAAGAAAGGGATTCGAACCCTTGAAGGCTGTAACACCTTGGCGGTTTAGTAGACCGCTCGTTTCAACCAGCTCACGCATCTTTCCAAGTGGCGGGGGTACTACGTGTCGATCGCAGTTATCTCGGGTTAGAGCCAAGCGCACAAGCCGTTATGCTATACCCCTATATCTATATAATGGCGGAAGCTATCCGATTCGAACGGATGGACCATTTCTAGTCACTGGTTTTCAAGACCAGCTGATTAGACCAACTCTCACAAACTTCCATTGGTTGCAGATGCGGGAGTCGAACACCGCTATTTCTTGGTTATGAGCCAAGCGAGATAACCGTTTCTCTAATCTGCGATATATGTAAAGTGCTTGTTATTGAAGGAGTAAGCACAGATTCAGCTCCTGTAGGCTTCTAGTCTTATACGTCCTACGACTTCCTGGTGGACCCAACAGGACTCGAACCTGCAAACCTTTTCCTTGCAAGGGAAACAATCTACCAATTGATATATGGGCCCATATTTTTATTGGAGGCCTGTGAAGGTAACGATCCTTCGTCATACGGTTAACAGCCGTACGCTCTGCCTTTGAGCTAACAGGCCAATTTTAATGGCGATTCTTATCGGATTCGAACCGATGATCTTCTGATAGACAGTCAGATGTGTTAACCACTACACTAAAGAACCGTTTGCAGATTATTTGTTTGCACAGTCAATCTGAAATCTCTGGCCTCTATTTCTTTTTAGTTTAGAATTAGAAAAGAAAACTGATGTATAAGGTAGAGCCCCTAAAGTTTCTCATTTAAAGTTGACTACTTGCTTATTTACACTGTTAGGGCAGTAAAGTTTTTAAATCCAACTCCCTTATTATCGGCATCACTACCGCTAGTTTATAAAGGAACACTAGAAACCTTTGGCTACCGAGGAGGGATTTGAACCCCCATGACTTTCATCGTCAGAATCAAAATCTGATGCGTCTACCAATTTCGCCACTCGGCAATATTAAAGAAGAAACCTAAAGGAGCATTTCTCCAATATGGTACATGAGGTTGGATTCGAACCAACACATGGCGGTTTTGGACATAGATTGAAGAGTTGCACTTCAATTTAGAAACTGTTCATCTATGATAAGACCGCTAGTCTGAACCATTGACGTACTCATGCATATGAAAGAAGTTAATAAATTAAACTTCCTTCTTTTGGTCATCTACTTTTGGCTACATCAAAGAGAGGTATAGTAGATATAAACTTGCAAGCCCACTATACAGCGACCATCCGTATAATGTCTTTGGTTAGGGTGAAGAGACTTGAACTCCTTACACCCGCTTTAGAAGAGCGGTGCTCTATCCAATTGAGCTACACCCTAATATAAATTCAAATTTAATTATATTTTAATTAAATTTGAATTAAGAATAGTAAGGACTCCATCAGTCATATCAACAGATGTCGGGGAGACTAACTAACGAAGATTTTGTTATTTTAACCAGATGCATTTTACTCCGAATATGTTCCCATTACATACTATTCAATTTAATACAAAGCAATTAGTTTAAACATCCTCACCACGTGAAGGTTTGCTTTATGAGGACAGCTGGTGGCAGGAATCGAACCTGTAACCTGCTGATTACTGGAGAATGAGGTAGGACTCGAACCCACACTAGCCGTCTGCTGCTTCTTCAGCTTTTCGGTATGAGGCTTCAGGTATCAAGAAGTTTCTTCCTTAAGTCTTTAGGTTTTCCCAGTTAAACTACTCAGTCAAGTCAGCTGCTCTGCCAATTGAGCTACACCAGCATTATAGTGTTAAGTTGGTTGATGAAACCTGTTAAAGTATACTTAACAAATACTTACGCGGATCTTTTTTAAGTTGCACACGTCCTCAACTACAGCATCATCCCGTTTGCTGTTAACGCCAAGTTATCATCTTGGAACTGGTGATTCCTACGAGATTTGAACTCGTGATCTCTTATATTATATACAATATAAGCGCATTAAATCATTATGCTAAGAAACCATGCATCCTCGTCTTTCCGAGGCGTCATTCGCGAAAAGTATTTATAAGTAAATACCAACTGTTGACTATCAATTATTACGACCTAAGCCAACTTAACACATCGGCATTCATTTTCTCCTGCAAATTTTAGGTCTACCGGCTTATCTCTGACGGATAACTTAAGGCTGAATTGCTAAACACCTTTTATTTATTTTAATAACCCTCAGACAGAGTTGAACTGTCTCTCTTAATGTGCACCGTACACCATTTGGGCATATATAAATATTAAGGCCGTTCATCCAACTCCATTTAACTACAGCGTTCGCTCGTACCATATCAGACTTACCATGACAACTGGACTTACAGACTGATAGAGGCAATTGACTCAATATCCCGATCAAGAACTTGTTAACAACATAAAAGGGAACTTCGTAGCACCTTAATATTTAATTTGAAGGAATAGGCTTCTCACCTTCAGTGCACCATAGAGCCTAAATGTGCTTTGATAATCGGCTTTACCCGACTTATGTGGTGTAGGGTAAAATCAACCACGTCCTCCAACATTTACCCAAGCAGGAGTTTTTGTAGTACTTTCACTAACCTGTCAGCATATCCTAATCAGGCGGTATGCAACCTTTAAGTGGCCTCCATCTGGGAACGTTTACTGACCTTCTGAATCGACCCTTTACGCCCAACTGCGTCTGGTAATCAGCACCACTATTTTAGATTTTACAGCTTTGAGATTTTCTGTTTCTCAGTAAACTATCAGTCCTTTACATAACTGCATTAAGTTTCAGTATTTTGGCACTGCACCCTTATCTATAATCCGCTGTGCAATTATAGAGTTAATTTTGAAAGCCTAGTACCATCAACTTTCATGGCTGACTTACGACGCTCCTCAGCTTTAGGTGGCTCTTATTGATACCCCAAGTCACAATTAGTCTTTTATACTTGCTAATTCAAGTTAATAACTTCATTAGGCTTGCTATACCACATATTTAACCAGCTTTATGACTTCTTCACGCGTATCTGGCACCTAATAAATTTTTAAATACTTACTAGTAAGTATTTTGAAGGTATAGGCTTATTCAACCTTCTTACTGACTGTTGCCTACTCAGCTTTGGACTGTTCTTCTTGACAGTCTAGTCACAGTTAGTATTTTATACTTGCTAACTCAAGTTTTGCGATAATTTAGGAAGCTTATCGCATGCTTCCTACGTAACCGAGGGAGTCGAACCCTATTAAAGCCGTTAATACGATTACGATATTGGTCGGAACAGTGAGATTTGAACTCACAGTGTTTCTAATGTACACGATTTTAAGTCGTGTGCGTGTCGCCAGTTTCGCCATGTTCCGATGTTTAAGAGAAACAAATAAATCTCTTAAATTTTATTTACAATTATATTATATGCTATATTTAATAATAAGTCAACTAAATTTGATACTTATTTTTTATTTTAGCTGAATATTTTACTTAACTTCTTTAATTACACATATACTAGCATCGTAAGAAGAGCCTTTACAATACCAACAATCATATTCAGGTTTATATAACCAAGTTCCTTCAACATCAAAAGGCTTTACTAAATTAGTTTTAGGCACGATATTCATTATACCATAAAACATTTTATAACCTTCACATTCAAGAATATTTCCCATAAAATAACCTCAACTAAATTTATTTTACAAGTATATTATAATCTATATTCTTAAATAAGTCAACTATTTTTAGCATGTTTTTCTAAAAATTTTATTACGCCTTCTTCAGCTTCTTTAAGATCTTTAGATTTACGAATGATATATACAATATTATACTCTAATTGTTCTTTTGATAAGCATTTACATACACAACTCATTTTATACATCCTTTATCATACAACTGATATAAATAAAATCTCATATATACATGAATCACTGATCCATTTAAATTGAGAATCTTGTCTTATAGGATTACCAGACCGTGATTCAATAAAATTTATAGCAGCATCTAAATAACTATATCCTACACTGGATATGTGACTTTCTTTAACAACATTATGTATTATAGGTGAGCACTTTATTATATATACATCTTTCATATTCATAACCTCTTTTTAATTTACAAATATATTATAACATATTGCGTATAAAATGTCAACTAATTTATATTAGTTTTATTAGTCTTAATAGCGTTTTGACACAAAGTAACACTGCAACCACTTGAAGCACGCACTTTCCCATCTTTATCATAATAAGATTGCACACAAAAATCGCATTTAATTATTACTAACTTCTTCTACTTTTTTTATTTCACATGTACCATAATTATCATAGCAATAATTTTCTACTACTTCCATTGCATCGTAAATATCTACTGCTTCTACAGTTTGCTCTAAAGAATAATCCTTTCCCTCTCTAAAGGAATTGAATTCAATACGGTAAGTTTTAACTTTCATAATTAATCTTTATTTTCCTTCCAAGGCAATTTTTCTACAGGCTTAAATTTAACTTCACAAATTCTTACACTGTCTCTGTCATAATCTTTCCAACAGCAATAAAGAATATGTAAATTTTCCATATAAACCTTTTTAGCTTGTTCAGCAGTTTTAAAAGTTTCAGCATGATAAAAATCATCCCAAGTAGGATAGCCAGTACTAAAAGAACCCGCATATTTATCATAACTAAAATATTCATATTCTGGTTTCTCTAATTTGTTTCCTGAACAGTCAAATATTCTCTTTATACTTACTACAAACATTTCTCTTAGTCCTCAATATATTTAATACCTAAAATTTTATAGGTACCATCTATTTCTAAAGTTTCCTTTTCAAGAGCTTCCTTTGCATATTCTAAGGCTTTTACCTCACTCGAAGCCACTATTGGTTGAAGCCTTTGTTCTTCCATAGTACCATCAGATATTATAAATTCTACATAATAAACTTTCATGATGATTAAAGTTCCCTAATAAATTCACCTCTAATTATTTCGTAACCTGCACAAGGTGCCTCTGCAGATTTTATTTCTTCTTCCATTTGTTTTGCTACAATAGCTCTAGCTCCATCTTCATCAGCAGCAATTACTGCCTTTCTAATAAGAGATGAAGTTTCTTCAAAGGTATCAAATATTTTTACATCTACATAATATAATTTATTCATAATAATTAAACCTCTCTATCTAAAATTTTCTTTAGTACAGTTCTTTCAGAGTCATTATCCAAATGCTCTAAAACATAATTAACCTGCTTATCAAAGTTAGCTTGACCTCTACTTTGCATAGTGTCAATACAACCCATTTCATAAGCAAAATGAATTGCTTCACCGACTACCCAAGAAATTTCTTCTTTGTCCATAATTAAACGCCTTTATTTTTTCTATATCCTAAGCTATAAAGAATTTCAGCGTGCGTATAAGAGTCACAACCGCCTTCTTTAAAAATGCAGTTATAACACTCCTCTGTTGTATGTGCCTGAGGATTCCTTTTACACCCTAAAACAGCCATTTCTGCAACTTTTCTTTCTTCATCTTCTTTATCCATATTACTGCACCACCCATAAGAACTCTTCATAGTTAAAAATTTTACCCTCATCATCCCTGAGATCAAATTCTAAGGTATAAACGTCTGAAGCTCTATTCTCTATATTTTCATTAAGTACAGAATTAACTATTTTGTCACCAAAGTAATCATTTAAATATTTTTCATATTCTTCATAAGATTTGAAATTATGTTTGATACCTTTGTAATATTCTATGATAACTTTGTGTTTATTTTTCTCAAATAGTTCTTTAATTTTCATATTACTTCACCTGAATTATAATATAATCAATATCATACATATCTGTGCCAAATGTAACTCCAGCAGGTTCAATAGTTTCATCTCCAAATTCTTTAAGTATTTCTTTTATAGAGTTAGAAGGATATTTAAACGTTTTAACACTTTGAAGATCATTAGTGTTTTTAACTATTGTTACATCAGGATAAGTGGATTCATAATCAATAACTTCAAATAAGTCTTTAACTTTCATAATTAATACCTCTTTTTAATTTATAGATATATTATAATATAAAATTAAAAATAAGTCAACTAATTTTTATTTATCTAACCTGTAAATTTTAATTGTTTTTGGTGGAACCACAATGATTTGAATTCCATGTTTTTTGAATATTTCAGTCACCATCAGAGCTTTTTCTCCAAACCCTTCTTTAAGATCATTTAATTCAACCACATATACCTTAGAAGGATCTACAGCATTGAGTTGAATAGCTTTGAGTTTAAGATTTTTGATTTCATCTACATTAGTTAATTTTATTGTTCTTTTCTTTCTTTTCATTTTTCCTCTTTTAATAATAAGTCAACTAATTATTTATCTATTATAACAAAACACCTTGTAGGTCTATTAATGATTCCATTATAGCAAATATAACCTTTTCTGAATATTGCATCAGGTCTTTGACTTTCTCTATCAAGTCTATCCATTACAAGCTTAAATCCATATTTATGATAGTAACCAGGACCATAACCTAAATCAGCAAACTTTTTAGCAATCTCCTGCCTATCACAAAATAAGTCAAGAAGTTCTTCCATTAGTTCTAAATCACCTTGAGTTATCATGGTTTGAATGATAGCTCTATCTCCATGAAGTTCTACTTCTTTTTTATTTATTTCGTCTAAGTGTGCTTTTGCTATTTTAGACCAATATTGAGAATCTTTCATAAAATACTCTCCAGCTTCCTCTTGAAAATTATTTTTTAATAGTAAGCACCAGTACCAAAACAATCCAAGTATCTGAGTATACCGCTTAATTGAGGACAAACGTGATCTATGGCATCTCTCATAAGTCTCTGAGTTTCTTCTTGCTCTTTCATAAGAGCTAAATACTTTTTCTTTATGCCGCCTCTGTCTTTTTTCTTGCCGTACATAACGGCCATTACGGTTTTAAAGTGCTTCTTACTTTTAATATTTTGTTTGCGCCAGAATTCAAAATCTGTAAAATAGTTTCTATTATACATTAATATTCTTCTCCTGCCTCTTCATAAGCAAACCAGTTAGCCATATAAGAACTATAATAATCTTCTACATCAACTTGATTCTGATTTACTATGCCTGAGATTTCTTCTATCTCAATCTGTCCAACTATGCGACCAACCCTACATTCCTGCAACATCTTTTGATATTTCTCGATTGTACTTCCAGCTTTACCAATAAAAGCTCCAGGTCTTTCAGTATATAAGGTAAGTTTATAGCAACTTGATTTAGAGTCATATCTGGTCCTAATTGCTACCTGATAAATTCCAATTTCCTTACACCAGGCAGCTATTATGTTATAGACCTCAGGATAAATGTTTGCTAGATTTGGCTTCGTATAAGCATTAAGCTTTGCTTCAATCTTATCCTTTTCATCGTTAACAATAGTCAACTCAGCTGCAGTATGAAATAGTGCTCTATCAACTTTAAAATATTTGATTAAAAGCAAAGTCAAAAATATTGCAAGAACTACAAGAGCAACAAGATTTACAATTAAAAGCGTTTTCATAAATAAAATACCTCTTTTTATTTTTCTAAATATATTGTAACACATTAAAAAAGATTTGTTGACTAAAATAGAAGACAAATCTCATTTTAAAATATTTACTTTATTATTGCCCACATTTTTCCAACTTTATCGCATGAACAATTCCATATATCGTTTATTCTTCCATCAATAATACATGAACAATGATATGAACCAATATTTATAAAGAAATTATAGTTTGAAAGATTAACTCCTTCATTGCTTATAAAGCATCCTTCTTGAATTAGATGACAGATTTCTTTACCTGTAAATTTAGTGCCATCTTTTTGTTTAGGTTGATTTACTTTTATACAACCCTTAGATTCAAGATATTTATCAGTAACCCAAGAGTCTTCAGGTGGTCTACAGGACTTCATTCCGATTTCAAATAAATCTCTATAGGTTTGTTCCCATGATTGATTTAAGACAGTTGCTAAAGCTCTTACAACACAATCAGTAGTTTTTCTATCTTTTGGATTTTTATTAAAGAAGTGATAATATCGTGTGTCTTGTGGAATTCTTTTAATCATAGTAAAAATTGACCTCTTTTCATTTATATAATAATTATATCATATATTAAAGAAAAAGTCAACTAAAATATGTAGTATTTAAATCAACTTAGTTTATAAGCAAAACATATATAATTCATTAAATAACCTGTGCTGGTACTACCACCGACAGATATATCATTATTAACCTCCAAGGTTATAAAACCATCAGTATCAATTGTTATCTGAGATGAGTAACCTGCTGTATATAGCCCACTTTTAACATTATAACCCAATATTGCACCACTAGTGTTTGTTGAAGGTCTAAGATTAGCTGGTAATGTAGTTGTTGATTTACGTTTATTATAGACAAACATAACAGATGACAGATCCTAATTGCACCACACAACATTTCCCTATTTATATATTGTAAGCGTAAAATCTGAGGACCCAATGCCGCTTACTTTAACACTTTGTCCTCCATTAAAACCCAAGCTGTTTAACCTATTATTAAATTTGTCTAACCTATTATCAATTGATTGTAATTTGTTATTTAATGATGTTATACCTGCTGTAGATGATGTACCAGCGCCCCAATTACTAACAAAGTATACGTCATTCTAAATATATAATGAACTATATGGATTTTTGGAAGAGCCTAGATCTACGCTCTATACATTTGGATATAAACTGCGACTACTACTATAACCACTTACAGTAGGCACATCATGTGAAGCAGTTACTATTGCATAAGATAATGATGATGTGTCATCATATAACTTACTAACATAAAAACTATCATTATTTGATGCTGCATATACACCGTGATCGCTATCATACATGACACCCCCTCTTGTTGAAGAAGTCGCTGCTGGTAATGTATACTGCGTGTCAATCCAAGGAACTATAGTAGCTAATTTACCATCTTTATCTGCTATAACAGGATATGTTCTATCTGCATTAGCTAGTGGTCGAGATACTGCAGCGTTAATATCTTTTGTTTCATCCTTTAGAGCAGCTTTATATGTATATATACCACTAGTTGTATAATCACTTCCGCTTCCTACTAAACCAACACCTGCTTGGTGATAATGTGATGTATTTGTATAAGATGATGCGATTGTTACAGTTTTGTTTGCTGTATTGGGTGTAAGTGTTACATTACTGCCTTGTATAAATGTGATATTACCATCAGTTGGATAAATATAACTTTCAGTGTTAGATTTTTTAATAGTTACTTTATTAACTAGCTTATTATTTACATGATCACCATCATAGAATTTCAATTTACTAGTACTTGCATCTGTTGTAGACTCAGTAGATCCAATATATAAAATTTTATCTTTAAGATCTATAGCTGGTTGTCCTGATTTTAATGTTACATCATCAATATTAGTTGTAGATTCGCTTGTAAGTCGTTTAAACTAAATCATATGCAACTCCTTATGTATATTTGTGCAATATTATATATTATTTAAGCTTAAAAAATTACTAACAATGATTGATATGAAAATTATTTTAAAAATAAGCGTAAAATTATACTTATGTAACAAATAACCTGTTAACCAATAGTTAACAGGTTATTTATCATATTAAAATTATTCTAATTCTGATGAATTTTCAATAGCTTCCCAGTCAAATAAGCCAAGGTCTATTAACTTATTAACTGCATTATAACTATCACATACAACTATATATTTAGTATTAATTAAAAATTCTTTTAATGTTATATGATACTTTTCAAACCAGCTTCTTGGATTAGCTCCTCTATGTGCTCTATTTACTGGAAAAATAATTTCTTTAACCTCTGGAAATAATTCTAAAAGAATATTTTTAATTTCTTCATCATTATACCAACTAGCTAAAACATATTGCAATTTACTTCTAAATGTGTTTAGTATTCTGACTTCTTCTGCATCAAATACACAATCATCATAAGAGTAACTTAAATCAATTTTACCTTTTTCTAGACTCCAAAAATTATCACGAAGCTCTTTATTAGACAATTCATGGCCTTCTTTCATTATAAATAAATATTCAGATTCATTGTCGTAATACATTATTGATCCTCCATATTCTCTATAACTTTCTTATCTATTAAACCACAACCTATTAGATCTTTCCAAATACAATATTCATCGCCATCCTGGATAACTACATATTTTTTATTAGTTAAAAATTCTTTAAGAGAAATATTATATTTTCCAAGCCAACTAAATAATTCCCAATCATCTACACCACAATTTTCTGGAATAGAAACTTTCTTAACTTCAGGCACTAATTCTTTTAAAATATCAGTAACTTCTTTTATTTTATCTTTATCTTCTCCACAGTTAGCATATGCATATTGAAGTTTCCATTCAAATGTATCTAAAACTCTAAATGGTGATCTTCCAAAATACCAATTATCATTCCAAGGTTTATATATGCCTCTTGATACTCTATGCAAACTTTCAAGCATTTCATCATGAGTAAAATATAAATCTTCACCCTTTTCTTCAATAATATTATCCGTCATAATTACTAAAGAATGAGAGCTTGAACTATTTGTCTCAAATGTATTTCTTCTTATTTGAATCATACTTTAATTACTCCTTTGGCATATTAAATGTACTTAATCCTCTATCAATCGCTATTTGAAGCTCATCTAGTACTGCTATACACCTTTCTTTTGACTCGTAATATCCCATACTATGGTAAGAATTAATATCAGGTGCACTTATGTAATAACTACCATTTGAACATTCTATAGATAATCTGTTTAATTCAGCTAATTCTTTTTTATCTTGACTTCTAATATACATTTTTAATTCCCTTTATAGAACCAATCATAATCATCACAGTTTTTCATGTAGTAAGGATTAGTACGATTTTTACCAACTGTCCAATCATACAAAACCTTCTTGTTTCTATTTATGAAAAAAGAAGATTCATCATCATTATCATTTCCAGTAAATACGAGTCCATCAGAGATAAATCTTAAAACTCTATCATCGTCTTCAAAAAGCCACTCAAGAAAATACTTAAGCTCATAACCGTGATCTACATAGCCATAATTACTATCTACATAATATTCTGGTGTATCACTTTCTTCAGATC
>ERZ1035037.405-NODE-405-length-13148-cov-8.564576_pt1 | contig 13148 bp, 20 predicted proteins | sample MGYA00520618_ERZ1035037 | MGnify/ENA primary metagenome ERZ1035037 (study PRJEB33766, sample SAMN09781741) | gut metagenome | biome: gut microbiome | host: Homo sapiens | place: Madagascar | study: EMG produced TPA metagenomics assembly of the PRJNA485056 data set...
AGATTTTACATCGCATAATAGTTGGCTGATTACCTACAATGTGTCTTGAAAAAAATTTGACAAAAATAAAAAATTAAATTATAATAAATCCATAATAAAGAAAAGATATTTTTCTTTACTATATGATACCTCGGTGAAGAGCATTTAGCCAATGTGCCGAGAACAAACGGAAGATAGCCAGCTCCATATGATGGATACATTATATGCCTGAGCCGCGAAAATAGTGATATTTAGCGATAGGAGAAAAGACTCCAATATCAAGTTTGTGTGCTTTGTATTTCGCAATTTAACGCATAATTCCTCTGGAGAGCGCAATAGAAAGCAGGATGAATAGTCCTGCCGAATCCAAGGCGCCGTTAGCTGGTGACTGTCGGGAAAAGATACGGCCTTGGAAATAACCACAAGTTCTTTTGTGATGAAACACAGAAATGTGATATAACAGAGGTTTGTAGTCTGAGTAGCTCAACACAGTGAAAAAGATGATACAAATTAGCTATTGTTTTTAATTTGCTGAATGGCTTGGGTGAAAAGTGCGAGTAGTCAATCTCGTTAGAGCGTTGTTTGGATAAAGAAGTCAAGGAGTAGCTAACTTGGCTCAGCCTTTATCTTCTCTATGGCGGAATAAGATTGAAGAAATCACAAAGTAGGGCGAAGGTCCATCAGTTAGTAGAGAAAAATATCTTTTCTTTTTTTATTTATGAAAGGAGAATACTATGTATAGTAGTAGAAGATTCTTTAGTGAAGATGCTTGGGTTGATTTTAATGAATGGCTTAGGGATTTTCACGGTGAAATTGTAAATGTAAGTCATACAACGATTCCGATTGGAAGATTTGATTTCTGGATGGATATTGTGGTGGTTTATAAAAATTTGACATAAAAAAATAATTACGATATAATATAAAAAACTAAGAAAGGAAGTTAAATCTATGGAATGGATTTTAGGAATAGGATGTTTGGCTTTTCTGTTTGTGTTATATAAGCCAAATATTGAAAGAATGATTTACAGTATTAAAGATTGGATTGAGAAAGGCGGTCATGAAGAATGACTCATGCCTCTCGTGATACAACAACTGGTGCAAGATTTGAAGAGCGTGCTCATGTAATTGCTAATGGCATTGATTTAACTAAGAATAAGCTTTATAAATATTTAGAGAAAAATAATATTAATTGGAATAAAATTATTTCTCGGAAACTTTTACCTGATGAATGTTATTATAATCCTGTTACTAAACAACTATTTGTATATGAGAAAAAATATCAGCAAACTCCCGGCTCTGCCGATGAGAAAATTCAAACTTGTGGTTTTAAAATTAGACAATATAAAAAATTAGGAAAAGCTATGGGCGCGAATGAAGTAAAATATACTTATCTTCTTAGCTCTTGGTTTTCCCAGTCTTGTTATAAAGATGTGCTTGAATATATTAAAGAAGTGCCTGATTGTGATTATATTATCGTTGGTGATTAAAAATGGGTTTAAATAAAGGTTATCTACAAGCTAAAACAGATAAAGCAAGTGATGAAGTTTATACTGCACGATATGCTGTAATTCCTATTGAGAAATATCTCAAACCAAATAGCACTATTTGGTGTCCTTTTGATATGGAAGATAGTGAATATGTAAAATATTTTGAGGAAAAAGGCCACAAAGTGATTCATAGTCATATTGATGAAGATTTGAATTTCTTTGAATTTGAGCCAGAAGAAAATTACGATTATATTATTTCTAATCCTCCTTTTTCAATTAAGGATATGATTATTAAGCGACTTTATGAATTAGGCAAACCTTATGCAATGTTGTTTCCAATCCCAACTTTACAAGGGCAGGCACGCTTTCCTTATATGAAAGATTGTCAGGCACTTATTTTTGATAAAAGAATTAATTATTACACTACACCAGACAAGACAAAAGTTCAAAAAGGTGCAAGTTTTGGTTCGTTTTATCTTTGTAGAAATGTTTTACCAAAAGATTTAATTTTTGAAGAACTAAATGTGAAAGGAAGTTAAATAAATGACATTTAAAGCACTCCAACAAGAAATGTATTTTGCTATGAAGTCCGGAGATAAATTTCGTAAGGAAGTTATTTCTGGTCTTATCGCCGACATTAAGCGTGTAGCTATTGATAAGAACTGCCGCGACAATATTACTGAAGAAGTTGTAAATACTGTTCTTCTAAAAAGTCGTAAAATGGCGCAAGAAATGATTGACACTTGCCCTGAATCTCGTCCTGACCTTCTGGAACAATATCAACGAAACGCCGCAATTATGGATGAATATGTTCCCAAACTTATTACAGATACAAATGAAATTGCGGCGATTATTAGCCAGCTTTTAGTTAAGTTTAATGTTGAACCTACTAAGGGTAATATGGGTAAAATTATGAAGCTTTGCAAGGAAAATCTTAATGGTAAAGTTGATATGAAAATTGTAAGTAATGTTGTAAAATCTATTTTAGTTTAAAGAAAGGAAGAGAAAAATGTCTGAACACGTAGGATATGTTGTAAAAATTAATTCGTTGCGACCTCATTCTAATGCTGACCGTCTTCAAATTGCTACTATTTTTGACTCTAATGTTATTGTAAGTCTTGATACCCATCTTGATGACATTGGTGTGTATTTTCCTTCTGATATTCAGCTCTCTGAGGAATTTTGTAAAGTAAATGACCTTGTTCGTCGTAAGGATGAAAATGGCAATCCTGCAGGTGGCTATCTTGACCCAAATAAGCGTAATATTCGTCCGTTGAAGTTGCGCGGTGAAAAAAGTGATGGTCTATATCTGCCCATTACTTGTATGATGGAGTTCTGTTCTATTTCTGATCTTAAGGTTGGTGACACTATTGGTGTTGTAAATGGACACGAAATTTGTAAGAAGTATATTCCTCATCGCACGAATGTGTATCATTATACGGAAAAAGCAAGAAAGCAAAAGGTTAATTTTGCTCCTACCTTTTTTGAACATTGCGATACCGCCCAGCTTGCCTATAATCTTGAAGCGTTCCGTGCAGGAGATGTTGTAGAACTAACTCTTAAAATGCACGGTACTTCTGGCCGTACTGGTTATCTGCCTCTGCTTCAACCTCGCACCTTATGGGATAAGATTCTTCGTCGCACTCGTAAAGAATATGGCTATGTATCTGGCACTCGTCGTGTTGTCTTAGATGAAGAACACACTGGTGGTTTTTATGAAGATAACGCTTTTCGTCGTTATATGGCCGCAAAGTTTGAAAATAAGCTCCATCGTGGAGAAACCATCTATTACGAAATTGTAGGTTTCCAAGGCCCCAACGGCGCGCCTATTATGTCTTCTGTGAAGAACTCTAAGATTTCTGATAAAGCCTTTACTAAGCAATATGGTGAAGAAACTGTATTTGCTTATGGATGTGATCCAAATGGTACTTATAAGATGCAGACTAATGAGGCTGGTGACATGGTATGTCCTCCTTGTTGCGAACTATATGTCTATCGTATGACTATAGTAAATGATGATGGTGATGTAGTAGATTATTCTCCTGCACAAATTCGTTATCGTTGCGAACAAATGGGTGTTAAGGTTGTTCCCCAATTTGAAGTATTCGTAATTCCTCAAGATGAACTCCATCCTGGTGAATATGTTGTGCGTAAGGTTGAGGAATATTATGACGGCCCTGACCCTATTGGTAAAATCCACGTGCGTGAAGGTGTTGTTGCTCGTATTTTGAATCGGAATAATTTTGCGGTTTATAAAATGAAGAATTGGAGCTTCAAATGCCTTGAGGGTATTGTTAAGGATGAAGCGGCAGAACCAGATATGGAAGAAGTGCAAGAAGAACTAGTGGAGGAGCAAACTGAATGACCTTTAGTTCGCTTTTTACTGGCTCTCTTCTTGCTGGCATTTTAATCGCTTTAGGAAATATGATGTATGTATGTATTGAGAATAAGATTGTCGCCGCATTCTTATTCTCAATTGCATTGTGCTTTATTAGAATCAGAAAATTAAATCTATTTACTGGTTCCATTGGGAAACTTTATTTTGATAAAAATTTAAAGATATACCATTTAATTTTTATCCTTTTGTTTAATATCACCGGCACAGCTATAATGCGTTTAGTGCCAAATTTTCCAGTAGATGTATATGCAATTGCAAGAATGAAATTCCTTGATATTAGCTTATTGCGAGTTGGTTTTTATTCTATTTTTTGTGGTATGTTAATGGTTATTGCTACAGATTCGCTAACTCCTACGTGGCTAACTATTATGTGTGTAGCTGGATTTTTGCTTGCTGGTTTTAGACACAGTATTGCTGATAGTTGGTATTTTTGGTATTTACCGTTGGCAAATTACAAAATTGGATTAAAAGTTCTTGGTATTGAAATTTTAGGTAATTTTATTGGCGGTTCTTTTGTTGCTATTTTTATTAAAGAAAATTTACAAGACAAAGTAAAACACTTATTAAAAACAAAGAATCTTTAATACTTTATTTAGAGAAGAAGACCGAGTTAATGCTCGGTCTTTTATTTATAAGGGAGATAGTTATGGATGTTATTACTTATGCTTTATTAAGAAAAATTAAGCAAAGTGGCAGTAGCGGCGCGCCGGGAAAAAGTGCTTACGAGATTGCCAAAGAGCACGGTTTTTCTGGAACAGAACAAGAATGGTTAGAGAGTTTAAAAGCGGAATCTGACTTAGTTTTTGCTACTGATGATGACATCAGAGCTATTGTAAAGTAAGGGAGGTTTTATATGGCAATGATTAAAAATGAAAATGATGGAAAAGTTCTTCTAACCAATCATTTGGCATTATTTTATAACTTAATTAAAGATAAGTTTATTAGCCGTGATGAAATTGCAACTACTCAAGATATTGAACAATTATTTGCTACTTTACAGCAACTTAATACTTATGAAAAATTAAATGAAAAATTCCAAGAAGGCGGCGAAATTAAGCTAACAAACAATATTATTATTCCCGCCGCGAATACAACAGAAGAAAGCCGCACAAAGATTACCAAAGATGCTTTTGTAGATTTTGGTAATAATATGGTTTTAGTTCCTGCTGAATTAGGAGGCTCTGATTCCAGTAATTGGGCAGGTATTTACGCCGATGGAGATAAAATTACTGTTATCCTAAATGGCAATGAAGGCGGTATCGCCACTGCTACAGCGACTGAAAACTTAGATTGTCCTTATTGCGTAGGTGTATTAAATGGTGCTACCGTTATTATTAATGGTGGCCATTATAAAGGTTCTGGTAGTGCAATATATGTTCGCAATGGTTCTTGTATTATCAATGGCGGTTTCTTTGAAGCCTATCCTTGGCAGAATGGAGTAAATGGTGAACTTAAGCCTTGGACTTTAAATTGTCAAAATGATACTTACAAGAAAGGCTTGGCTCACATTATCGTTCGCGGCGGTACCTATGTTAATTTTGACCCATCTAATCCTAAGACAGACGACGCAGAAACTTATGTTGATGCGAATTATCAGGTAGTTTCTGAAACTAAAACTAATGGAGATATTTGGTATTCTGTTGTAAAGAAAAATTGACTTTTATAAAAAATTCCTTTATAATATATACATAAGATGAAGAAAGGAAGTAGAATCCGATGTTTGATTTAGACGATTTGTATAAAATTACTTGTGAAGAATATTACAATTATATGGGATTTGATACATATGCTCCAGATTACGAAGGTGGTTCTACTGAAGAATTTGATTTAAAATTTGACAAAAACGAAAAATAAATATATAATATATTCAGAAAGTGAGAAACGGACAAGGCTTTGGCAAGTGAAGGAACTTTGATGTAGGAGATGAAAATCATTTGAACTAATAAAAAGTTTCTAACAAATTGGTGGGTTGCGAGTGGTTTTTCACTTCTTATGTGGGGTTAGTGTAACGGAAGCACGTTGGTTATAAGTGAGTCTTGATAAAGAGTCATCAGCAACTATTCTTTGCTTGAGGAGCCGAAGGACAGGGTTCAATTCCCTTGACCCTACACCAGAAAAAAAGAAAGGAAATAAAACTATGTTTGAGTATAAGGTTCGTTTTTACAATGAAGATGGCGAAGTTAGCCTATCTCACGGCGTAATTGGTGCAGAGTCTTACTCTAAGGCCGCGAAAGCAATTGTAGAATATTTCGGTAAAGAAATTATTACTATGGAACTTTCTGAACTAATGAATCCTCTTGAAGAAGATGACTTAAAAGGTTTTATGGAGGAATCTTTTGAATGAAAGTAGCAATTCACGCGGGAAGTCAAACTTATTCCTATAGCCAAGGTATGGAAGACTTTGTTATTACAAAAGTCAATACCGTTGAAGAAGCCAATGAAATTGGCGCGGAAATGTCTCGTGATGTAATTGATAGTTATTCTTGTATTTCTTCTTTGATTGAAGATATCGCGCATGATGCACAAGAAAATGATGAAGATTACGATGAAGCATATGAAGATGCTTTACTGCAAGAACTTTTTTGGGAAGTTTTTGAGCTAAAGGATGACGCGCCAGATTCCATTGGTAATAATGAAGATTACGAAGAATTTATTGAAAAATGGAGCAAATAAATGACACCTAAAGAATTGGGTCAATTATTCGTTGATTTGGTAGAAATTGATGATAATGGCTGTTCTCCTCAAATTTACATGAAAGATTTGGTTGAAATTGAACCAGAATTTCGCACTACCAATGGCTCTCAATGGAGTCGTGCTAATGGTTGGTTAGGAAAACAATATTTAATTCAAAAAACTTACAAATCCGGACGAGTTGATTCAATTCAATTAGTAGGTAAAAATACTTCAAATGAAAATCATTCTATTCCTGCGGAAGTATATGCTTACTATAAAGGAAAGCCTTGCGTTTTCACGGGGACAACAAACAATATTGAAATTGACCATAAAAATGCTCGTTATAATAATTCAGAATATACAATGGCAGACTTTCAGCCTGTGTGTAAGATGATGAATGATATTAAGCGAGAAATTTGCAAAAAATGTCGTCTAAATAAACTTAGGCCGAAAGCATCCTCTCTTGGCTTTTTAAAGGATTTTATTTCTGGCGACGAAAAATCTGAAACTTGTCAAGGATGTTATTATTATGACCCAATTGAATTTAGAAGAAATCTATAAAAATCAAAGTTGTTTTGAATTTCTTCCTACTGTTCCTTCTAAATCTGTTAATCTTGTTCTAATTGACCCACCGTATGAAATTTCTCGTGCCACTAACTTTCAAAGTGGAGAAGAAACTGGGACAGATACTGACCGCTTTCGTATCTCTATGGATTTTGGTGACTGGGATAAGAACTTTTTCGGTTTAGAAAAAGTTTTTAAGGAAGCGCAACGGGTTCTGGTTGATGGCGGCACAATGATTTGTTTTTATGATTTGTGGAAAATTGAAACAATTAAGCAATATTATGAAAATAATAAGTTTAAGCAAATTCGTTTTCTTGAATGGATTAAAACCAATCCTGTGCCAATTAATAGCAAAATCAACTATTTAACTAACGCTCGTGAAGTTGCGGTTTTGGGAATAAAAAAATCTAAACCAACTTTTAATAGTTCATATGATAAGGGGATTTATGAATATCCTATTTGTCATGAAAAAGGCCGCTTCCATCCAACACAAAAGCCATTAGAGTTAATGGAAGCTTTGATTTTAAAACATTCTAATGAAGGCGATACTGTTTTAGATTGTTTTGCAGGAAGTGGTACAACTGGTGTTGCTGCGATTAAAAACAATCGGAAATTCATTGGTTGTGAAATTTCTCCAGAATATTATTCTCAATCTTTAGAACGTCTAAGAAAAATTTGACAAAAATAAAAAATTAAACTATAATTAATACATAATGAACGGCAGATACAGCAAATTTTTAAACTCGCGTCTATGGATCGCAATGCAATTCCTGCCGTGTTTATAGGCGAGTAAGATAACGGCAATCGGACGCTCTCCAAAAGCGTTCAATCCCTGTTCAAATCAGGGTTCGCCTGCCAAAATAAAGACGCATACAGCTAATACTTTGGTTAAAAAGTTTTCTGCAAAAAAGCTTAAGAGATTCAATTTCTCAATGCGTCTTGTTTTGTGGCTCGTTAGCCTAGTGGTAAGGCAGTAGACTGTTAATCTACCAAGGCTGATTCAATTTCAGCACGAGCCTCCATTAGTTCAATAATATGCGTGGGGCCGCGGTGCATATAAACAAGAATAAGTATCATGAACTCAGCGCCCAAAAGAGCGGTAAGTATCAGTTAACCACTGAGGCGCACCTTTGTGATGAATTAAATCCTTTCAAGTTGAAAGACACTGACGGGGAAGACGACGGAATAATTGGCCGCCTTTAAAAACTTGTTTATGAAAATGGCACTATTATTGAATATTTAAAAAAAACTCCGTCCTCAATGTGGATTGGAAAATAATTTATTTATTATTATAGGTAAATCCACAACCTGATAATAAGTAAATTATGAAGTTTGTTACGGTGTTCTTCAGAATAACTTCTGACCAGCGGCATAAGAGCCACGCGAGAGAAGCGGATTGGTGTGGAGGGTAGAGAATTGCAATTATTTATTATTCCACAGGCCATAAAGAAGTTATATGCCAAGGTAGCTCAACTGGTAGAGCAATAGAATAAAAAGGAATCTTGTAAAAGATTTTGGCCGCTATTGTTTATATTTGGGGTCTATGTGTTCTCGGTTCAAATCCGAGCCTTGGCTTTTATTGCAGAGTAGAGAAGTGGTGGTCTCGTCAGCTTCATAAGCTGAAAAATAGGGTAGGTTCAAATCCTCCCTCTGCAACCAATAGAACTTTGAAAAACTTTATCCTTTGCCAAGTTTACCATAAAGAGGGTTTAAAGGCGAGGCCATGATGCTCAATAGCTTAATGGTAGAGCAACGATTTCATGAGTCGTTGGATATAGGTTCGAATCTTATTTGAGCAACCAAGCGCTACACGAATTCCCACTAAACTATCACTGGCGTTTAGTCAAGACGCAGGTTAAACAGCAATATTTATAGTGATTAATAAAATTTTTGTTGTATAAAATTTTTAATGGGTTCAAATCCCACAAAAGAACCCTGCGTCTTGTTTTTTGGAAATGTGGCTGAGTTGGTTTAAAGCGATGGTTTGCTAAACCATTGAGGGGTTTATAGCCCCTTCGCAGGTTCAAATCCTGCCGTTTCCGCCATTTGAAAATTTAAAAAAAATTTGATATAATATATATGTAAGGTTGAGAGAGGAGAATGAAAATGAAGTTTTCTTTCGCTGGTAGTCGCGAGTTTGCCGTGAAGATTGGTTCTTATTCTCAGGAGTATCCGCTTTCTGCTATCGACTGTTTCCTTTCTGAAGATGAAAAGAAAGAGGATGATCCCTAACTCTCAATGAGAAAGCAAACTCATTAAAACTCGCTCGAATGGCACGGTGTTAATTGGCTATATGCGCTAAGGTGCCCATAGCGCCACAGAAATTAGGGAGGGCATCGCTGGCATCTCATAGATGATGCGTGAAGTCATCTTTCGTGGCGTAGTCTTCTAAGGGTTAGGAATCCTGCCTCTCAAGCGGATAATGTCTCTGAGGTAGGCTCTTAGTAGTATACGAATCTAGTAATGGTCTGTTCGTTCAGTGGTTAGGATGATAGCCTGTCACGCTATAGATAGGAGTTCGATTCTCCTACAGACCGCCATATCGAGCAGTAGCATAGTTGGTTAGCGCGACGTGCTGATAACGCGTAGATCGTTGGTTCAAATCCAGCCTGCTCGACCATTATAATGCGGGGTAGAGAAGAGGTATCTCGCCACTTTCATAAAGTGGAAATCGCGGGTTCAAATCCCGCCCCTGTAACTATCGGGGAATACGTCAATTGGCAGACGGCTTGCTTTGGGAGCAAGCAGCTCTCAGTTCAAATCTGAGTTCTCCGACCAGAGGAATTTACAATCCTTTTTCATAATAAATGGGAGATTTTCTCCCATCTCCTTGGTCGCAAGTAGAGAAATGTTATCTCACCGTTTTAACGGAGTAGGCGGTTCAATTCCGCCCTCGGCCATTAGTCACCCTGGCACGGGGAGAAATGTGTTGCTCAGTAGGAGGGCATCCGCGGAGAATATACTATCCTACACAAAATGGGGCTGATGCAAGTCCGGGTCCCACCTATGAGGGGAAGTTCCCCTTTTAATATGGAGGAGTGGCGGAATGGCGAGACGCAGTTGACTCAAAATCAACCACGAAGAAACACTGAGAGTTCAAATCTCTTCTCCTCTACCAAGCCTTAAGACAGGTCAGCAATTTATTAAGATGAGTGCATTTTTCACTTCCAAGGTAGGCTCTTGGTCGTATTCTGTCTTGTTTTTTTATTTTTGTATGAAAGGAATTAAATATGATTAGAGCAAATATTGAACTAATTACCGCAACTGAAATGCGCGATTTCATTTCTTGTGTTAATAGTGATGGTACCGCAGACAAGTATACTCTTGAAAATTTTGATGGCAGTTTTCGTGCTGATGCTCGTTCTATGCTGGGCGTAGCTTACGCGGCCGCGGAATTTGATAGTCTATTTCTTGTTAATAGAACTCATGATGGTGTTTTTCCAAAGGGTATTGATAAATTTCGTAAATAAAGTCGTAATGTAATTACGGCTTTATTTTTTTGACAAAAAAGAAAATTTGCTATATAATAAAAGAAAAAAAGGAGAAAAATCCTATGACAAAATCTGTTCAAATCACCTACGAAGAAATAGTAGAAGTCCAACGTTTATTTCATAAGTATAATGCTCTACTTGCGGTTTTAGCTTATATGAATGATAACAGTAAAAACACTGAAATTTTAGACAAAAAGTTAGATGAAGCAACTGAGCTATATATTGCTTTAGAAAATGCCAAACAAAAATATGGCAATAAGTATATGCCTGAAGGTAATTGGCAGAACTACACTTACGATTTTGATAATCAAGCTATTGTATATGAGGATTAAATGAAATATCAATCTTATTCTGATGTAATTATGTTCCTATACCCAGAAGATAATGCAAGCGGGTGTAGGAACATCACCTTACAGGTTTGTGATGATTGTTGCTTAAAATGCTCATATTGTTATCAAATCCACAAAGGCCATAACTATATGACAAAAGAAACAGCAAAAGCCATTATTGATTTATTATTTAAAATGTATGATGAAGATAAACCTGATGCATTTATCAATCATACAACTCACGGTATAATTCTTGACTTCATTGGCGGCGAACCCTTAATGAATGTTGAAATTATGGATTTTGCTACAGAGTATTTTTTAGATGAATGCTTACGGCGAAACCATGAATGGCTTTATAATTTCCGCACAAGTTTTGCAACTAATGGTATATTATATTTTGAGCCAAAAGTACAAGCTTATTTGAAGAAATTTAAAAACTTCATTTCTATGACTGTAAGTATTGATGGCCCAAAAGAAATTCACGACATCTGCCGAATAGACCACGAAGGTAATGGAAGTTTTGAACGAGCAAGCGCCGCCGCCCATCATTATTGGGAACACTATGGTAAAGATGTTGGCGGAAGAGACGAAACTAAAGTTACTATTGCTCCAGAAAATCTGCCTCAATTAAATACAATAATAAATTATTTTCTAAATGAAGGCGTTACAATGATTAACGCTAATCCAATTTATGAAGTAGAATGGACAGTAGAGCAAGCAAAGCAATATTATCATGAATTACATAAACTTGCAGATAAGATGCTTGCTAATCCAGAAATTCAATGTGCTCTGTTTGATGAACAACAAAATCAGCCAATGCGTATTAGTGATAATACAAATTGGTGCGGCGGTGATGGGCATATGTTAGCTTTTGACCCACATGGAAATGCTTATCCTTGTTTGAGATATATGGAAAGTTCTTTAGGCGGAGAAGTTGAACCTTTGATTATTGGCGATACTAATGGTATTTATAATACGCCAGAAAGTCAAGAAATTAAATGCAAACTTTGCGCACTAACTCGTAGTAATCAATCCACTGAAGAATGCACTCATTGTCCTATTGCGAGTGGTTGTTCGTGGTGCAGTGCTTGGAATTTCCAACAATTCAAAGAAATTGGCAAACGTAGCACTAATATTTGTTGGATGCGCCGTGCAACTGCAATCGCTAATGTCTATTATTGGAATACAAAATATCGTCTTGAAGGACGAGAAAAAAGATTTCCATTTTTCCTTGAACAAAAATATGCTTTACAATTAATAACTCCTGAGGAATATGACGAACTTCTTCTACTTTCTAAAGGAGAGTGATGCGTAATGGCTTTAACCTTTGGAAGCAAAATTACCGCAGAAGATTTTAATAATCTCAAAGCCAAAGTTAAGGCTGAAATGCTGCGGAGAAAATATACTGGCAGTGTTGCCGCATACGGTACAGATTATAGTGATGTGCCCACTTAGAAAGGAAAAATTAAAGCAGTTCATATACAAGAAATAGTAAATCCTTTAAATCAAGTTAATGATACAAATTATACAAATACAGCTACAAAAAGTAAAATTATGGCAATGTAGTCATTAGAAGTTTTTGCAACCACTTTAGCAAGCAAAAATATAAATACCTCCAATACCGCAGAAACTGGATGCCGCTCTTCTTGCACCGGTTTGTGCGCGACAGGTTGTGAAGAAACTTGTCGTTCTTGTTCAAATAACTGTGCTGATGGATGTAGTGGAAGTTGCGGCTCCAGTTGTAATAAAGGTTGTGCTGATGGATGCACTGGAAGTTGCGGAACAAGTTGCAATAAAGCTTGTGCAAATAATTGTTCTGGCGGATGCGGGACAACTTGTAATAAAGGTTGTGAAAAAACTTGTTCATAGTGCAGCGGCACTTGCACTAATAATTGTGCAAAAGCTTGCGGTCAAAGTTGCTCTGTGGAGTGTGGCAGTGGTTGTTTTGGTTCTAACTGTACAGGTAATTGTACCAACACTTGCCAAGGCGGATGCCAGGGAAAATGCAAAAATACTTGTACAAGAACTTGTGCCGATAATTGCTAGAAAAGTTGTGACCAATCCAACTGTATGGGTAGCTGTACCGGCAAATGCAAAGGCGGATGCAGAACATCTTGTCGTGGTACATGTGATAGTTCAACGGAGTAATTTATGCAAATAGAATTAGCAACAATTAGATATAATTAGTAGATTAATTCGTTTCAACAAATATCATAGGAATTAATAG
>ERZ1035037.406-NODE-406-length-13120-cov-3.589897_pt1 | contig 13120 bp, 9 predicted proteins | sample MGYA00520618_ERZ1035037 | MGnify/ENA primary metagenome ERZ1035037 (study PRJEB33766, sample SAMN09781741) | gut metagenome | biome: gut microbiome | host: Homo sapiens | place: Madagascar | study: EMG produced TPA metagenomics assembly of the PRJNA485056 data set...
GATATAAGCTGCTGCCGCAGTTCTGGCATAACGGATATGCCATCGAAGCGATTTCAAGGCTCATTGAAGCAATTTTTACCGACGCGAACCTGCACCGCATCGATGCATACACTCTGCCCGACAATTTCCGTTCAATGAGTCTGCTGACCAGACTTGGTTTTGAGTACGAAGGCCTGTCCCGCTCGCTGGTTTATATGCGCGGCCGTTACCGTGACCACAGGCATTATTCGTTAATAGACATGCGAGGTGTTTGATATGACAACTGATGAAAAATACATGCGCGAAGCGATTAAACAAGCCCGCAAAGCGGCGAAAATAGACGAGGTCCCGATAGGATGTGTTATCGTATATGATGATAAAATAATAGCACGCGGTTATAACAGGCGGAACACCGATAAAAGCACGCTTGCTCATGCCGAAATAATCGCCATCCGCAAAGCCGCCAAGGTAATCGGTGACTGGCGGTTGGAAGACTGCACCATGTATATCACACTGGAACCTTGTCCGATGTGTGCCGGAGCAATTGTTCAGGCGAGGATTCCGCGGGTAGTGGTCGGCGCGATGAACCCCAAAGCCGGATGTGCCGGCTCCGTGATCAACCTCCTGCAGATGGACGGTTTTAACCACAAAGCAGAACTTACGTCCGGTGTCCTTGTGGATGAATGCCGGACCATGCTTCAGGATTTTTTCAAAGAAATGCGGAAGAGACATTAAAGTTTCTTCCGCATTTTCTTAACAATCCAATTGTCTGTACCAGTAACCGAACTGGCTCAACTGCACATCACTTCTCATACTGAATTTAAAATGATTGAACCCGAACATTGCCGCCGTATTGCGGTCGCGTCTGGCAAAAATACCCGGAACACCGATAAAATATCTCTGCGGCTCCCCGCCGTAAATTTTCCCCAGAATCAGATGTCTGAACTGAAAATAACCGTGATTAAGAAAACTGTTGTTTTTAAGCCCCCAGTTGGTGTCCGGGAGGCTCTCTATGTCATCCGGTGTAATCTCTATTATGTCATACAGCTCATCATCCGCAAAAAGAAAGACATGCGTCTTTTCTGCGGCTAATTTTCCATACCACTCATCATTACAAACTACCGGCTGTGTTTTTTCATCACCGCACTCCATATCCGGAACCGGACAGCACTCTGCTTCCGCCGCATGCAAAACCGCTTCTTCTGCCGGTGCCGCGTTCTGTCCCTCTCCGGCGAATTCGACCATTATCTTCCCTTCTGCTTTTGCCCAGTCCCTTGCAAGTATTCCCGCCGGATCAAATCCCAGGTCATCCCATTCACTGGCATACATCTTCCGCCGGTCGGTTTCCTCTGATTTTTTCTCAATATACAGGCCTTTTATACTATCAAATGATATGCCGCTGTTTTCCATATTTAATGCGTTTCCGGCATACCTGAATTCTCCGACACCATTCCGGATTACCATATTTCCCAATGCAACACCGATTATTAAATTGTTTTTCCGGTAAAAAAGATTGACATTCCACTCACAATTATTATCAGAATAGGCACCCTTCATATTTATCTGCAGTTTAAGTATGTCCTGTCTGACCTCGATCTTGGCAAAGCCGGTATTCTTACACTTCTGTCCATCATTATACGAATATATGTATGCCACCATCCTGTTGTATTCCATTATAAAAACACTCCCTTCTTTATCTTACATGACGCAGACTTTGCCACACCATTCTGTAAAATATATTGAGAGAGTGTTTGAAATATTCTTGTTTTTTAACTATTTTGACATCGAGCTGAAAATATTGGAAAGTCTTGCAAATTCTTCAAGCGTAAGCGCTTCGCCCCTTATGGATGCACCGCGTCCGAGTTCTTCGATTGCAGCCGCAATCTGCTCCTTCGTGTACCCGATTTCCGGAGAATTGTTCAGTCCGTTTGCGAGAGTTTTACGTCTCTGGTTAAACGATGCCCTGATTATCCGAAACATCAGTTTCTCATCCTTAACATCAACCGGTCTCGTCTCATGTCTCTTAAGCCTTATAACCGCCGAACCGACATTTGGCCTCGGCATAAAACATTCCGGCGGAACATTTACAACTATTTCCGGTTTTGCATAGAACTGTACCGCCAGTGAAAGCGCGCCGTAGTCCTTGCTTCCCGGTCCGGTCTGCATGCGGTCAGCCACTTCCTTCTGCACCATTATCGTAATCGAATCAAGCGGCACATGGCTTTCAAAAAGTCCCATGATGATCGGGGTTGTAATATAATATGGCAGGTTGGCTACGACCTTAATCGGACGGCCGCCGTTTTTTTCTTCGGCAAGCTTGTTTATATCGACTTTAAGAATATCATCATTGATAATCGTAACATTGTCATATTCCGAAAGCGTGTCATTAAGAATCGGTATAAGCTTACGGTCTATCTCAACCGCTGCCACCTCTCTCGCATTCTCGCAGAGAATCTGCGTCATCGTTCCGATTCCGGGGCCTATTTCAAGCACGAAATCGTCCTTCGTAACTCCGGCTTCACGGACTATTTTTTCCACAATTCCCTGATCGATAAGAAAATTCTGTCCGAATTTCTTCTGAAATGCGAACTCGTATCTGTTGATTACCGCAAGGGTATTTGTCGGGTTTCCGAGATAAAATTTGCTCATATTCTGTACATTCTCCTTGCGTTTTCATAGGTTGCTTCCACTACAGTGTCATATGTGATTCTCTTGACCTGCGCAATGCATTCAGCCACCAGTGGCAGATTAAGCGATGAATTTCTGGTTCCGCGGTGAGGCACCGGTGCCATATAAGGGCAGTCCGTCTCCAGAAGTATCCTGTCAAGCGGCGTATACGCTATGACCTCGCGCGTTTTCTCATTATTTTTAAAAGTAGCCGCACCGCCTATCCCGATATAGAAACCCATATCAAGGTACTTCGCCGCTTCCTCCTTATGATAAGAAAAACAATGAACCACGCCGCCGGCCTTTCCGGCATCATGCCCGCGCATTATGTCATAGGTATCTTTCGCGGCTTCCCTTGAATGGATTATCACCGGTTTGTCCAGTCTGACCGCCATATCAAGCTGCTTTTCAAAAAAATCTTTCTGGATTTCTTTGTCATCCTTGCCGTAATGATAATCAAGTCCTATTTCGCCGACCGAGACGATTTTCGGGTTCGTCTTCGCTTCCGTTTCAATCCACTTCATGTCATCATCGGTAACTTCGTGTATCTCGCCCGGATGGATTCCCAGCGCGCCATACATATAATCATAATGCTTAATAAGCTCGACCGTCCTATGGCATGTCGCAATGCTTGAACCGACATTTACCACATAACCTATTCCGGATTCGGGCAGGGATTTGATAAGCTCATCCCTGTCCTCGTCAAATGCCTCATCTTCATAGTGGGCATGTGTTTCAAAAATCACACTCATCAGCCGACCTCTACGCCGTTCGGCACATCACTTTCCGGCGCAAGAAGAACATATTCACCCTTCTCATTCTCTGCGCACAGAAGCATTCCCTCCGAAAGAACGCCTGCAAGCTTAGCAGGCTTAAGGTTGGCAACCACGATAACCTTCTTGCCTACCATCTCTTCCGGTTTATAATACTGGCTGATTCCCGATACAATCTGTCTTACTTCGCTGCCCATCTTAACCTGTGAGCAGAGCAGTTTCTTTGACTTAGGAACTGCCTCACATTTGATGATTTCTCCGACGCGAAGCTGTACCTTATCGAAATCATCAATCGTAATTTCCGGTTTCTTATCCACGTTAACACCCGGTTCTCCTGCCGGTTCTTCCTTGGCAGCCGCTTTCTTTGCTTCAACTTTTTCCATAACCTCGTTAAGGTCAAGTCTTGCAAAAAGAATTTCAGGTTTCTCAACCACTTTGCCGCCATCCGGGTACAATCCGAATTCTCCAAGCTGCTCATATCCCCTGTCCGGTGCATTAAGCTGCGCCTTAATCTTCTGTGATGTCTCAGGCATAAACGGGAAAAGGAGCTCTGCTCCTATTGAAATTCCTTCAACAAGATTATAAAGCACGGTCGCAAGTCTGTCCTTCTTGGTCTCATCCTTGGCAAGCGCCCACGGCATTGTCTCGTCGATATATTTATTGCATCTCTTGAAGATGTTAAAAATCTCAGTAATCGCGTCAGCCACACGAAGGTCATTCATCTTCGCATCGACTTTCTTAGTTTCTTCAAGAATCGTATTCTTAAGGTCGTCATCAACAGCCTCAGCCACGCCCTTGTTCTCAACAACTCCGCCAAAATATTTATTGGACATTGAAATCGTTCTGTTTACAAGGTTGCCAAGTGTGTTGGCCAGTTCTGAATTAAGTCTCTCAACCATGAGTTCCCATGTGATCACACCGTCATTATCAAACGGCATCTCATGAAGCACGAAAAATCTTACCGCATCGACTCCGAAGAAATCAACGAGGTCATCAGCATATATAACATTTCCTTTGGACTTGCTCATCTTGCCGTCGCCCTGTAAAAGCCACGGATGTCCGAATACCTGTTTCGGGAGCGGAAGGTCAAGTGCCATAAGGAAAATCGGCCAGTAAATCGTATGGAAACGTATGATATCTTTTCCGATAAGATGAAGGTCTGCCGGCCAGTATTTGGCATATAATTCATCATTGTTACCGTCTGCATCATATCCAAGACCCGTGATGTAGTTAGTCAGTGCATCAAGCCATACATATACGACATGCTTATCATCAAAATCAACCGGTATTCCCCACTTAAATGAGGTTCTTGATACGCAAAGATCCTGAAGTCCCGGAAGCAGGAAGTTATTCATCATCTCGTTCTTACGCGATACCGGCTGTATAAATTCCGGATGTTCGTTAATATAGTCGATAAGTCTGTCGGCATATTTGCTCATTCTGAAGAAATATGCTTCCTCTCTTGCCGGCTTAACTTCTCTTCCGCAGTCCGGACATTTGCCGTCCACAAGCTGTGATTCCGTCCAGAATGATTCGCACGGCGTACAGTACATTCCTTCGTAATGTCCTTTGTAAATATCACCCTTGTCGTAAAGTTTCTTAAAAATCTTCTGTACCTGTTTCTCATGGTACTCATCCGTTGTCCTGATGAATTTATCGTAGGATGTGTTCATCAAATCCCATATTCTCCTGATTTCTCCGGCAACGTTGTCAACAAATTCCTTCGGGGTGATTCCTGCTTCCGCTGCCTTGAGTTCTATTTTCTGTCCATGTTCATCGGTTCCTGTCTGGAATCTTATATCATATCCCTGCAGTCTCTTATACCTTGCAATACTGTCGGCAAGCACGACCTCATATGTGTTTCCGATGTGCGGTTTGCCCGATGTATAGGCAATCGCTGTTGTAATGTAATACGGTTTCTTGCTCATCTTAAATATTCCTCCTGATAAAAAAATCCCGTCTTCTATCATTATCTTCAGAAGACGGGTTATAATCTTAATCCGTGGTACCACTTCTCTTCATCCGTTCCTCGCAGAACGAACCTCACAATGTACAGGTGCATTCCCCGATACATTCCCGCTATAACAGGCGTTCCTGTCGCAGCCTTGCAGCCATGCTGTTCGGTGCGCCACTCCGGAGCCATGTTCGATATGTCCTCCACCCTGCCTCTCAGCAACCGGCAGTTCTCTGTAGATGTCCTTCCATACCTACTCTTTCCTTCACAGTGTTTCCGTAAGACGGTATTTTTATTTATGACAAAATGGTAGCACAACGGGCGGGCATAGTCAACCCTTTATAAGTTTACCATTGTTATCCGTTGTTATCTTTATCACTGAAATCATTCTACACCCAATGCCTTAAACACCGCATCCTCAGCACTCTGATACGGAATCAGCTGAAATGCGCTCATCAGATCAGCCGGAACACTTGCAAAGTCAACAAATGATGTACTCGGAATCAGCACCTTCTTTGCACCGCTATCCAGGCACACTTGAAGCGTGTTGGCAAGTTCATCCACCTTTATCATCGTGCCACTGATTGTAATATCGCCCAGAATTGCCAGATTGCTAACCACCGGCTTTCCAAGTGCAATCGAGCAAAGGGCAACCAATGTAGGAAGTGCCAGCTTCTCGGTCATACCGATACCCTGCAAATCCTGATAATTGATGATGTAATCCTTGGTTGAGGTGCTGATAGAGCCGCTGATCCGGTTGCCGTTGGCTTTCAAATAGTTAAATGCCGTGTTCACAGCTTCCTTGCATTTGGAATCACTGCCTAAGCCTGTCCGTTCAATCTTGCCATTGCCCGGAAGCATCTGACTTTCCAAACGAAATACGCCAATCATACCACTTTTCCCTCTGGATACAGCATAAACCTGTCCCGGATTGCACATTCCATCCGGGATTAGCTTACCGCCACCCTGTTCCGGTACGGAAACATAATGCTCTGACATATCCTCCAGGTCAATATAGGAGAAATTCACATCATAAAACTCCATGCCACCCAATTTTTTCAGCTGTTCTTTAACACGGCGGCGCATTTCCAAAGCAATTTGAATGACTTCTTCCAGTTCCTCTTTGGTAAATTCACCATTCGGATACATCAGCTTCAGATAACCGTCTACCATACGGCGGACTGCAATCGTATCACGCTGATTCAGATTTCTTCCCAGACGGAAATAGTGGTCAAGTGCATCACCATACTGTTCCTTACGAAGTTCCCGGATAAATTCAGCCAGATAATCACTGATAAAACCGTAATCATCGGTAAAATGCTCCGGTCTGAACTTTGGTATCTCCCAGCCCGGAAGATAACAGTGCATACGGTCAAGAAATGCTGTATCTGTTCCCATTTCCGGTGGGAAAGGTGCAAATAGACTGGATGTTTTCAGCAGCACATCCACACTCTGATTTATGTTACCCACAAAGACCATGGAAGCAGTAGCAGCCTTTTCCTCTTTGCCACGGGCAAAAGAGCCGGATGCCATGTAGTCCTTCATAATCTGGATACCATCTTTATCTTTAAACCTGATACCTGCCACTTCATCAAAAGCAACGCAGTCCCACAAACCAACCAGTCCGACCGTTTTGCGCCCCATATTATAAAAGAGGTTTGCAACTGTCGTTTGTCCACCGGAAATCAGGATACTATTTGGAGAAATCTCTTTGTAGAGATGGGACTTACCAGTGCTTCTCGGTCCCAGCTCGCAAAGATTAAAATTATTCTCAACCAATGGAATCATACGGGTCAAGAGCAGCCATTTCTCACGGTATGTAAATTCATCCGGTTCCATGCCGATGGAACGGAGAAGAATATCCAGCCACTCATCCTTGGTAAATGCCTTTCGTCCCTGTTTCAGTTCATCAATATCAATGTGCGGCATCTGGATTGGTGTCAGCTTACGGATACTAATCGGAGAAATCTCTTTCTGCTTTTTCTGCTTGGAACGAAGTGGATTCCCATCAATGTCCTCAATGCCAAAGTTATTGTCTCCCTCAACCTCATAATCCAGCTGAACGATACACCAGATACCACCGCAGAGAAGGCGGTCAAATTTTTCCGGGTATTCATCAGCAATCGGTACATTGCCAACTCCCAGATTGGAAAACTCTGCAAAAAAGCAGTCCTTTTTCATATCCAGGCAGACAGTCACCATATCAATAATCGTGTGACTGCCTTTCTTTCGCAGCTGAGACAGAATCTTCTGTGATTCATCCGGACGTACAAAGTTGTCAGCAAGAATACGTTTCACATTCTGTACGCCTTTTTCAATGACCGTTTCATCATCTGAGCTGCAATACTGACCCAACAGAAATTCAAGGACATACACAGGGACGTTCGCCCCTTCCTTGATTTTCTTTGTCAGGTCTTTCCGAACAATCTTACCGTCAAAATTCTGACGGAGCTTGTTCTTTATTTCTTCACGGGTGCTTTCACCCTCTGTAAATTGCTCCATCTTTCTATCCTCCCGCGGTATTAACTAAAGAAATCGAACTCGTCCACCGCAAAGGCGATGTCAATCTGGAACGGCTCACGTTGCGGCATCTGTAATCCCTGTTCATCTGCAATTACCAGATAGTAAGTAGCGGTATTGCTGTATTTCAGAGATTTCAGATTAAACTGACAGCGGAAAGTTCTTTCTGCACCGTTGTCGCTGGTCTTATCTGCAATAATCTTCTGAACATCACTGATCTGCTTGCCGTTTTCGTCCGTAAAGTAAACCTGATATGTAGCCGCTTCACGGTTTGCACTGACTGCATCCTTCTGATAGAAGTTCAGTGAGAAAATCATATTGCTGATTTTACGGTTTGCGGACAGCAAATTGACTGTTACCGGCTTGGTATCATATTTCTGTTTATTACGCTTGTATTCCATAGAATCATTGCGAAGATAATGGTACTCAATCACCGGAACAACCATTTCCTGCAAGCTGATACCTCCATGCACAAAGTTCATGCCACCACCATTCATCTTGATACGGATACTTTCTCTCGGTGCAAATCCATCAAATTCTGTTTTACCGCCCAGGAACTTTACAGGCAACAGGTAATCCGGCTGCACACCCTTCTGCATAATTGCATATCTTCTGCCATATTCCACACACCGCCTGATACTTTCTTTTTTTATGGTATCAGAGTTTGTTACATCCATATCAAAAAAGCCTCTTTTACCTACTTTATCATCTTCCTTTAAAGGACTGTAGGTATAAAGGAATCCATGGTCAGCCGTAATAAGAATATTTGTGCCGCCAAATTCATTTACAATAATACGCACAAGATTCTTTAATTCTGAAATTGCTTTATCACAAGCAGAAAAAACAGCCGTGTCAGAAGTATGACTCGCTTCATCAATGGTATCGTGATAAATGTAAACTACATCCATGCCCTTTACCAACGCACTTCGTTCTGCTCGCTTCATGGCAATAATGTCATTGTATTTCAAAGCCACACTCGCCGGATCTTCTGATTTCAGAACCTTATCCCGGTAATTGCTTGCCGTAGACTGCCCATCTGCCAAAACCGTCAAAATATCGTTCCGAACCTCTACTGTCAATTCTTTATGCGGCAGTAGTGCTGCCATACCGAACTTTGTAATAGATGGAAAAATGCTCTGCATACTGCTGATAGAAACCTTACTCTGTGTTTCTCTCTGAAGCTGTTCTGCCATAGCCGCTGCCACTTCATAACGCATAGCATCTGAAATAATCACAAATACTTTGGTGTCTGAAGTCTTAATTCGAGAACGGTAAAATTCTTCCTGCTGTGGCACTTCCAAAACCTTACCATAGATTGCAAGTTCATCTGCACACACATCCGACCAATTGTTTCCCAGTTCACCTAAGAACCAATGCGTATAGAGTCCTTCTACTTTATCGACAACGTGCTTAAACAAATCATCCAGCAGAATATTGGAAGTTTCCAAGCTCTTTTGGAAACTCAAATGGAACAGGCGATAATAGGTGTCCATCTGATAATAACTTTCCGTATATTCTTTCCAGATGCCTTTTGCTTCTGCGGTATGGAATCCGGCAGAGTGTTCCTTGAAGAAGCTCTGCATATTTGCCACTTGCAAGATACCGTCATAGAAATTTTCAAACGGCTCATACCATGCACAGGTTCTTCGCTTTTCAACGGTTGAAGTAATCGTATCCACATCAATAATATGGTCGCTGATTTCCGTCATCAGCTTTGTCAGAATCACTTCGTTGATGCACGGGAAGCACTCAGTTCCTGCCAGATCGTCTACCGTCAGCTTTTCAAACCGCTGGTGCAGATGTGCTTCATCTTCAACATACCGTGCAACATCATATAATTGCTGAATGTCCTCGCTGTGAAGCCACTCAGAAATAAAATCATAGCAATATGCCTGGTACGGCATGGAAATGAAGCCATCCAATCCGGCAAGATATTCCTGCCGCATGGTACGAGTAGCAGCGGTCAACAGCAAATGAATTGCCAGCCGTCCGAGGTCTGGTTCTTCCTCCACAAATCCACAGCCCTGACGAACCATCGCCCAAAATGCACCGTCAGCATAATATTTTACAAAATCCTGATAAACAGTATTGTTCTTCAAATCCAGTCCGGCACGAAACACACTGCGGAGAATCATATTAGGCTGTGCGTCTTTCAAGCCGCAAATTGCCGCCATGACCGCCATATGCAACTGTGCCGGAGTTGACGGAACTTTATTCTGCGTGCTGACTTTCAATCGACGGTCTTTCGCATTGAGATAAGCACGATAATTCTTGACCTGCTTCCGCATGGCCGGATTCGATGCAAGACCCATCTCATCCATCCAGATAGAAATCAGATCTGCCCGGAACTCCTCACTGTAAAGCTCCACATCCAGAAGCCAGTTATCATCCGGGCGATTATATGCTAAAGGACTGTAAACCAGATAGTTTGTGGTCAAGTCGTCTACCGAAAGCAGTTTCTTCACAGAAAACGCATTATTGCCAGTCAGAGCAATTACCTTTGCATTTTCCAGAACCACTTCGTCCATCTTATCCTCAAATTCCTTATCTTCATCATACCAGAAGATAATACGACGCTGATAAAACTCCGGCAAAGGTGCAGCAAATCTGCGGTTCAAGTCTTGTATTATTTTGTCTGTATCCATGCTGCTCCTCCTACCTTATAACTGTCCAATTAGCTTTTCGCTTTGTTCCGCTCTGTACCAATATACCTTTTTCCTGTAAAGAAACAAACATTCGAGAAACCGTTCTTTTCGACACGCCTAGCTCTTCTGCATAATATGCCTGTGTTGCAAACGGATTTTTCTCTATAATCTGCAACAATTTTTCTATCTGTGCCTGTTCCTTATTAAGTGACACTTCAACGCCATTAGTTCCATTTCCGGCATCATTAACGCCACAACCAACGCCATTAACGCCATCTTTAGTGCCATCGGCGTTAATCATGGCGTTATTTGTATCAACCTGGCCTCGATAAATATTGATACGCAAATCAACTTCGCCGCCAATGAACTCCGGCTCCCGAAGTCCGGCAGCTTTTACTTTATCAATAATTCTCGGAATGCCGCTTCCCCAATGCTCAATCAGGTTCATATAAGCAAACGCATGGGCAATGGCTTCATTTCTGATTTTGGAATAACCTTCTTTCATACGCTCCATAGTTTGTCCCATTGGCAGTTTTCCCGGAGAAGTGATTTCCAATCGGTTGTCATATATTGCAACCTGTATCGTACCATGATCCAAATAACTACGATGTACCATGGCATTGATAATCAACTCACGAATGGCATCCGGTGGAATCTCATAAACATCCTGCCGATAAATTCCTACAATGGTAGCACCCAGATGAATATTTCTCAAAACAAACTGAAATGCTTCGTCTATCTGTTTCCAAAGCGGTCCGGTATATTCTCTGCGGTCAACAAATACCGCTTTCGTTGTACCTTTGAACACGCCACATTGCGTCGCAGCATGAAGCCCACCGTTACCAGTCAAAATAGCAAAGGCATTGGACGGATAATCTTTTCCATCACGCTCAATCAAAATGCCCCAGGAGCGCAACTGCTGTCTTCCCACATCTTTAATCGCTGCTTTCTGTTCCTCTGTACGGGCATTTTTAACAGCCTGTTCTTTCATAGCTTTACAAAGGACATCAATATCTTTATCTGTGATATTCAGTCCCGTACACAAAGCCTGATCGTAGTAGCTGTTACTACCCTCAAACAACAATTCTTTTATCATATACTCGTCGGCAAGGCGGGTAGTTCCGGCAACACGGACATATACACCGCCCTCTCTGCCAAGAGCTTTGATATAATATGGGCGCTGTCTGCCCTCAGAAACCTCTACCACAATAACCGTCTTACCATCAACCGTCTGTAAAGTAATATCCGGAATGATTGCCGGTTCACAGCTGTCTGATACAGCATTGGCAATGGCATCCATTTTCTTGAACACATCTTCCTTGTCAAAGCCAACAACGTCTCTGGTTTTATCAGCAATTCCGAAAATGATTTTTCCTCCAGTTCCATTTGCAAAGGCAACCACAGACTTCATATATTTGATGCTTTTCTCCGGCAGGTTCTCTTTGAACTCCACATTTTTTGATTCCCCTGCAAGAATTTCTTCTATGGTCATTGTAACACCTCGCTTTCTTTAACAGTCCTAACCACCATATTTTACTTGATTGATGAAGAAATTGAGCTCAGTGCTTTGCTTAAAGCATCTTCATCAGCCTTTTTTCTTCTCTCACTTTCCCACATACCGAGTATCTGATAAATGCATTCTTTCACAACAGGAAAATACTTTCGGCATTCTTCTTCGCTCAACTCATGAATACCTTTGCTCAAGATTCCGTAAATAGTTGCATTTTTGACCAGTATATCTGGAAGATATCCTTCCAACATCTTAATTTTTTCAGCTACTCTCGCCCGTTCAAACATCTCATTATCAATCGCATCAGCCGCAGTTTCTTTCGCTTGATAAACAAGTCTTTCAAGAATTCGTCTCAGATAAACATATGATCCAGCACCAACACCACTTGCAAAAAGTCCTATTGCAGTTCCAAGTTCCTTACGGTTTTCCTTAGAAATCACATGTTTATAAGCTTCCAATTCCGGAAACGTCATATCTGCAACAGACGGATACTGCCCAATTTTCATCATATAATTATCTGTTGTCAGGACAATATAATCAAGATGATGTTCCTCATTCATGCTGCAAACAAATTGAAATACCAAAATCCTTGACACTTCTTCAATTTGTGATTCTTTCCACTTCCATACCGTATTTTGTTCTTCTATGTGTCCTCCAACCGTCGGTGTATTTTTAAGAATATACAACTGCTGAATTCTCCAAACCTCTTCTGAAAGTTTCTGTGAATAACATCCCGTATCATCCTCTTCAAAGTGAATATAAGGCTTCATTGAAAAAACACGTTTCTCTTTACACTCTTTGCAATAAGCACTTATTCGGACTTTTCCATCAAGTAAAAGAATTAACTCTTCAATATTATCTTCATCTATTTTCATGGACTCATAAAGTCCAGCCGTTTGCAAAAAATTTGCAAATACATTATCTTTACCGGAAACTATATCGGATGGTATTGAATCAAAAATATTATGTCTCACTTTATTTTCTCCTTTACTACCGCTTTTTCAGGCACTTTCTCCTCATATTCCTGTTTCAATTCCTCTGCCAAATACGCATCGCTCATGCAGTGCATATC
>ERZ1035037.413-NODE-413-length-12830-cov-23.371115_pt1 | contig 12830 bp, 18 predicted proteins | sample MGYA00520618_ERZ1035037 | MGnify/ENA primary metagenome ERZ1035037 (study PRJEB33766, sample SAMN09781741) | gut metagenome | biome: gut microbiome | host: Homo sapiens | place: Madagascar | study: EMG produced TPA metagenomics assembly of the PRJNA485056 data...
CCGACAGTCTATCAGCTCATCAAAAGATCCGACTTTCCTGTGCTGCGAGTTGGCGGGCGTACATTGATCTCTGCTGATGGTCTGCGTTCGTGGGTAGAAGCACAGGCCGAAAGAGGTGACACAGATGCGCGTGTTTGACCTTCTCCCCGTCGGAGCAGAATACGCAATCAGCCGCCGCGCACTGGCTACCCTGACTGGTCTGTCGGACAGACAGACAGCTACGCTACAAGATATCACAAGAGCGCAAAGCGGGCGCGCTCATCCTATCGACGACAGAGGGCGGCGGAGGATATTATCGCGCTGCAAGCGCCGACGAGCTGCGGCGCTATGTGCGGTCTATGCGCAACCGCAGCAAGGAGACTTTGGCCGCAGTCCGCGCGGCGGAAAAATTTTTGATGATGGAGGATCAAGAGGGATGAGCACATCAAATCCGAAAAAATATTACTGGCTGAAACTAAAATCTGGTTTTTTCGATGATAGAAATGTCAAATTACTGCGAGCGCAGGAATGCGGTGACACATTGGTACTCGTTTACCTGATGATGCAGTGTCGCGCCTTAAAAAGTGATGGAGTAATCGACTATCGGAGGATCTTACCAAGCATCGAGGACGAGATTGCACTTGACATTGATACTCCCGTTGACATTGTGCGGTCAGCGCTCGATTGGATGGAGCGCCTTGACCTGATTGAGCGTGTCGACAACAATGCCCTCTTGATGAGCGCGCGTGACGAACTCATTGGGATCGGCAAAGAGGGCGAGAGTGCTGAACGCGTACGGAAATATCGTGAACGTCAAAAAGCGTTACAATGTAACGACTAAGTAACGAAAGCGTAACACAGATATAGAGAGAGAGTTATATATATAAAGAGAAAAAACATGGTCATTTTCTGCGAAAATGACCGCGGAAAAGAGGGGGTACGGGGGAGGAGAACCCAGCTCATCATTGTCCGTGGACAATTCCGCGGAAATTCTGCGGAATTTCCGCTGGACATAAGGAGGTGTCATAATTGTGTGACAACGGATGACGTCAAAGCATGGCTGCGCCGCTATGCTGACTTGCTGCGGGAGGCCGATCTATTGCGCGCCCGCGCCGATGCTATCCGTTCTCGTGCCGCCTCACCGCCGACATCTGCGGTCGACGGCATGCCCCGCGGCCCCAGCTTTGAGGGCGACCGCATCGGCGGCGTCATCAGCACAGCCGATGTCATTGAGGGGCAAGTGGCGGAAAAAGAGGCGCAGGCAGCGGAAGCGTATCGAGAAATCGACGCTACAATACAGCAAATTAGCGGCAAGCATGCCGCCGAACGAAAATTCATTTTGCAGTGCCGATACCTCGACCGGATGGACTGGCCGGATGTGATTTTTCTTCTTTTCGGCGAAAAAGATGACTTTGGAGACCGAGAGGATTCCTATGGCCGACGAGCATACAACATCCACAAGGCGGCCTTGCAAGATATCGGGACAATTCTTGACGAAAACAAAGGAGGAAAAGAAGATGAACAATAAAACCCGCGCCGAGTGCATGTCGGCGCTGTTCCACTCGATTGACGCGTTGTCGACGGAGGCACGCCGGATCTCGCAGCGCGCGGCAGAGATTGCCGAAGAACTGCATCATATCGAATTTACCATCGCGCATCTCGAAGACGAGGAGGGCGGCAATGAATAACCATATTTTCGACCGAGTCGAAACGCTCGCAGGCGATTTTGCCGCTACACTTGCGGCAATCCATAAAGCAAACAAAGAACAGGGTGAAATCATCACTGCGGCACGCGCTCGCATTGACGCAGATAAGATGCGCGTAGAAGCCCGCCGCGCGGAACTGCGAGCCGCCGTCAAGGATAATGGCCGCAGCGTAACCGTGCGCAGCCTTGCGCAAACAGAACTTGACGGACTAAGTGAAACCGAATTCAAACCGACAGCAGCCGAGCAGGCCGCTTTTGGTGATGCGACAGCACGCGCTGAGCAGGCTATCGCAGATCTGCGCCGGACGCGTGACGAGCTGCGTACCGCCCTCGCCGCTGCATCCGCTGAGCTTGGGGGTATCCGCGCAGATACAATCGCCAAAACGGATATCGAGGTCTGCGCCCGATGGATTGAGGGCAATGTCAACAGTTTCAACAATCTGTGATTGGAGGCAATGAACTATGAAAAAGGAAAACAAAAGATCCCGCTCGCCGCAGTTGGTGCTTTTCTCCGCCGCTGACACGCTTAAGCAAGCCGCCGTAGACCTTGACACCGCACTTGACGTTGTCCGATTCAGTGTGCGCGAGGCAAACCGCAATGCCAAAGAGCGCGCAGAGCGGGAAAAGACTCTGTCGGCGGAGGCTGATAAGCATTTCAGCGATGATGACCTTCGCAAATTTTTCGTTGGTGCCGTCGTCAATGCTCGAAACGGTTTTGACCTCGACGCCGAGGCAGCAGAGGGAACGGAAGCGGCTGCACGCTGCGCACATGAGGAGATTGACCGCATCCGCCGCGTGTGCCAAGAGGCAAATGCAGCGGCGGACGCTGCGGAAAAAGAGCTCGCAGGGCTCGAATTTGAACTTGCAGAGTTTAGAGCCCCAAAGGACTATGAGCTCGCCCTCGACGCGGTCATGCCGAATGACGTGACCAAGTGCGTTGTCAAAGCATTCGGCCTGTCTGATTGCAACATTACGACGGTCGGCGATGCGGTCGCGGCAATCTCCGAGCGCGCTGCAAGCGATGCGACACTCCGTGCTTATCAGTGGATCGGCGACATGATGAGCAAATGTTGACCGAAAAGCAGCGACGCTTTGCAGACGCCTATTGCGAAACCGCAAACGCGACACAGGCAGCAAAAGCAGCCGGATATAGCGCAAAGACAGCATACTCACAGGGAGAACGCCTGTTGAAAAATGTTGAAATCGCTACATATATCCGCGACAGGATGGAACAAATCGCAAACGAGCGCATTTTGTCCGTTGGCCGCGCTCGTGCATTACTGTCAGATATCGCCGTATCAGCTGATTCAGCAATAACCGCCCGCTTGCGAGCACTCGACCTTTTGCTCAAAACAGCAGGGGCGCAGTTGCCCCCACCGTCCGCAGAGAAGACAGAGCCGGCGACAGCAGTGTCCGCCGAAGAAGATGCGATAGAGCCGGCAGAGGCCGAAGACTTTGCCAAAATCTACTTGCCGTGGAACGGGCAGGATGATAACGCAGTTACCGCCGTTCAGCTACCAGACGGCAGCGTTGTCCCGCTGGCAGGGCATGAGGACGATGATCTCCTCGTTTATCAGCCACTTTTGCAGCCAGAAAATCACGAACCGAATGAGGATGACGAACTGAATGACGATGCAGAGTAGACAAGTTATAGCAAACTTTGTAGAAGAAAAGCAACGTATTCGCCGATGGATTGAACGGCAAGGCGTGCAGATCCACGATGCAACGCCGGCAGAGAGCGAGGCCGTGCGGCAGATCTTGAAGGACACGCCCCGCTTGTTCCCCGATTTGCTATATCGGAGCGGTCTGCGGCTGCTTTTTCTGTACAAGCAAGGCGAGACGCAGGAAAATGACGGCGTGTGCTGGATCGACGTGACGCGCGACGGACACGGCGTGCTGTATGCAATCGGCCTTGCGACATGGACACTTGAAAATCCACCTTACTTTCAGCTCGTCTTTTTGCATGAACTCGCCCATGTCGCGGTGGGCGGTGAGCATAATGCAGCATTCCGCGCATATCTTGACAGCTTGATTGCGAGATTTAATGAAGCGACGGGCGCGCAACTCGTCAATGATTATTCATCGGAAGGAGGTGCAAAACAGTGAAACCACGGAAGCAGCGTCCCTTTACTCCGCGCGACGCCGAACGCGTCATGTTCGGCGAAAGGCCAGGAAGCGCAGCCGCAGCGAGAGCGAGGATGATCGAACGCATGAACGGCAACAAGCCTGAAAGCTCAGAAGCGGCACGCGAAAAAATGCTGGAGCGGCAGCAGAAGCGATAAACCCCGCCAAAAGCCCGCAGAATCGTCGCAGCGCTGCAAGGGGTATCATTTGACATCTTAAATGCTGCGCGCGATTATGGAGGCTTTTAGCAAGGTCTATGGCAGTGTAAGGAGGCAGCGCAAAATGGACAACTTCATTTTTGCCCCGCAAAAAAGGATAGACGACGGCGACCTCATAGCGCTCTATGAGGGCAACGGCCTGTTCGCCAAGATCATCGACACGCCCGCCGAGGAAGCGACGCGGCGCTCGCCAACATTGCGCGGGAACAAGTGCACGGCCGCTTTCGTTGCTGACGAGCTCGGCAGGCTCGAATGGGATGAACAGGCACTCACTGCCGTTCGCTGGGCGCGGCTGTTTGGCGGCGCTATCGCTGTCATGCTGGTAGACGACGGCGGGCGGCTCGAAGATCCGTTGAGGGTGGAGCGCGTCAAGAGCGTGGCCGACCTCCGCATCTTTTCCCGTTCGCAGATCGAGACAGAGCTTGTCGACGATCAGCCGGAGTGTTTTCACATTGCAAGCATGTACGGCGGTTTTACCGCACACGCGAGCCGGTGTCTGACCTTCTGCAACGACCGAGCGCCGGAGCTATCTGAAAATACCGTGTTCCATTTGTGGGGAATCCCTGAGTTTTACCGAGTGAATGAAGCGGTGTAGCGGGCAGCGCTTGCGAGCTCGCAAACCGTCAAAATGCTTGACCTGTGCGGGCAGGCCGTATACAAAGCGCACGGAATCTCCGCCGCTCTCGCAACGGAAGACGGCGAGCAGTAGATCATGCGGCGCTTACAAGTGCTCGATATGGCGCGCAAGATGCTCAACACTGTCGTGATCGACGCAGAGGGCGAAAGCTATGACTTTCTGGCCCTTGAGCTTGCGGGCAGGGGTGAAATCGCAGAAATTGCCCTGCGCTACCTCGCAGCAGTCAGCCGCATTCCGCCGGAGATCCTTTACAACTACCGCAGCCCGCACTGGTGGCGCAAAAGCAGTCCCGCCGCAACGGAAAACTACTATAACGCCGTCGAGGGTATACAGCACCGAATGCTGCGCGGCAATGTGCAGCGGCTTGTGTCGCTCATTCTGCGAGCAGGCAAGGCTGCGGGCGAGATTCCACAGATCCCAACAGTAAACATCGCGTTCCCGCCGCTATGGTCGGAAAGCGCGGTGGAAAAGGCGACGGCAGCACAGAGCCGAGCAGCGGCGCAGCTCGACCGCGCAAAGGCAATCCAAACGTATATGGAAACCGGCGCAGTCGGGCGGCAGGATGTGCGGCCATTGCTGAAGAAGTTAAAAAACAGTTAATCGGCAAAAAAGCCGAAAAATGAAAAGGAGGCAAAAAATGAAAAGACTTGAAACGACAGAAAAGGTCATCGGTGAAAACACATTCTACATCAGGCCCTTTGCCGCATTCACGGCGGCCAGTATCGGCAGCGAACTCGCTGCGCTGCTCGCTCCCATTTTGAGCAACATTTTCCCCTCTCTGCACAGTGACGAGGCAGCCAGTGGCGAGAACAATGTTTTGAGCGCCGATATCGACGATGTCTTACCGGCAATCGCAAATGCTGCGGCGTATCTGGACGGCAAGAAAATCGAACGCATGATGACGCGCTTGCTCATCGAAAACGACAACGTGTCCGTTCAGGGCGCTGCTACGGGCGGTGCTGTCCAAAAGCTGACAAAGGATCTCGCCGACGAGGTCTTTTGTCAGGATCTCACAAGCATGCTTGCGCTCGGCTTTGAAGTCGCAAAGCTGAATTTCGGCGGGATGTTCACACAGCTTGCAGAAAAGGCGCGCAACAACGCCGCCGAGAAAGAAACGGCCTGATACTTCTAAGGGCTCTGCTCTATGGTTTTCGTAGAGCGGAGCCCTTTTTGAGAAAGGAGGGAAACGCGATTGACCGTCGCAGAATTTATCAACAAGGTTGGCTTTAAGGTCGACCAAAGCAGCGTTACAAAGGTAAATAACACAATCAACGATATCAAAAGCCGTGCAGCAAAAATGCTCAGTGCTATCGGCGTCGGAATCAGCCTCACCGCGATCAATGCACTTGTCGAGGAATTCGGCGCAGCAAATCAGCAGATTCAAAGTGCGGTCGGCGGACTTGAAAACATGACAGATGTGCAGGATATTGTGCTTGAAAAGGCCAACGAGGCGCGGCTTTCCTACACGGATATGGCGAGCTATGTCTCCGATCTTGCAAAAGCCGGCGCTGACATCTTCCCTGTCGATGACGCGATGCAGTTTGCAAGCACCGTCGCCAAGCTGATGAAGACCAACGGCCGAAACGACGCTGCCATTGCGAGCATGATGGAAGGACTGAACAAGTCGTTTCAGAAAGGCATCGTCGACAGTGAGACGTTAAACAAGATGCTTGAACAGGCACCCGAAACGGCGAACATTTTGGCGGACAGTCTCGGCGTTGCGAAGTCGCAGCTCTTGACGATGGCGTCAGAGGGAACAATGACCGTCCAGCAGCTCAAGGCCGCGTTTATGGACTCTTCCGGCGCGATTGATGCAGCATTCTCACAAATGGATATGTCTGTGACAGATGCCTTAAAAAACGTGCGGAACAAGTGGGGGCTATGGCTTGCCGAAATGGATTCCTCGCTCGGTGTCACAAACTTCATTTCGCGTGGGATCGTCAAACTGACCGACGTTGCCTCACGAGGACTGAACCGTGTACGGACTGCGACCGTATGGCTAAATGAAAAGCTCGGCGGCTCGAATAATCTATTGAAGCTCGTGACCGCCGCCGCGGGCGCGTTTGCAGCAGTGACCGCCGCGCAGAGCTTCGGGCAGTTTGCGACCTTCTTGAAGGACATAAACACAAAGCTCGGACTCATCAACACGAAAAGCATGAAAACCGCCGCCGTGCTCCTCGTCCTTGCATTGCTCGTCGAGGACTTTGTCAGCTTCTTGCAGGGAAACGATTCTCTCATCGGATCTGCCTTTGATTCGCTCGGGATCGGCGCAGATCAGGCAAGGGACGCTATCAAAAATGCCTTTGGGAAGGTCAAGGAAATCATAACGACCGTTTGGTCTTCCATCACGGGCTTTCTTTCAGATCACAGCGAAAGCATAAAAAATATGTTCTCGGAGATCTGGGGAATGGTCGGGCGGATACTGCTCAAGGTCTTCAGCTCTATCGCATCCGCCGCAACGTCTATCTTTTCCGCTCTTCAAGCCTTTTGGGCGCGATGGGGCGACAAGATCACAGCGGTTTTTGCAAGCCTTGCAGGCTTCTTTAGCCGAACCTTTGAGCGGATCATTGCCATTATCACGCAGTTTGCAGAATTTTTGAGTGCGGTTTTCGATGGTGACATTCAAGGGGCTCTGCAATCCCTTCGCGTTATTTTTGAAACGATTCTCAACCAGATTGCAGACCTTGTGAAAACCGTGTTCACGGCAATCTGGACGGCAATCTCTGACAGAGTCACAAAAATCAAGGACAGCATCGTCGACGGTTTCACCGCTGCGATTGATTGGATCAAAGCACTGCCCGCACAGGCGATACAATGGGGCGCTGATATCATTCAAGGCCTCGTCGACGGTATCGAGGGCGCTGTCGGCAAGGTCGGCGAGGCCGCGAGCAGCGTAGCCGGTAAGATCAAATCATTCCTGCACTTCTCCAAGCCTGATGAAGGCCCGCTGAGAGACTTCGACACCTACATGCCCGATATGATCGACACAATGGTAAAGGGCATCAGTGCTGGCCGCAGTAAGGTCAAGGAGGTAATCGGGAACATTGCAAGCGATATCGCCGGTGGTATGCCTGACGTACATGCAGAGGTAATGACCACAACTGCAAAGGGCAGCACAGCGGGCTTGCAGCAGATCGGTGCGAGCAAAGATAAACTACTTGACGCAGTACAAGCCTTAATCGGCGGTATTGCGGTCATGGCTCAGTATAACGCGGCAGTCAGCCCAGCAACAGCTGCCACCGTGTACGGCGGGAATACCAGTCGGACTATCATCCAAAACAACAACTTTCATCAGCAATTCAACGGCGATCAGGCAATTCAGCGGAAAACAGCCGCCGCAACAGCAAAGGTATCGGAAGATGCAACTGCGGCGCTTGCCCGCTCTCTCGCATACCTGAAATAACCGTGTCCGCTGGACAGTCCTCGGACAAATCCACGGACACGTCCGCGGACAGTCCAATAGACAAGCAAAAATTCTGCCTGATAGATAAGAAAAAGCAGAGGCTATAACGCCTCTGCTTTTTGCTGCTATTCTGCTAATATCTGTTGTAGATCTCGCCTCTGTTTCCTGCATCAATCACCATGACAATGAGCTCCCCATGATCTACGGTGTAGATGATTCGATACTCTCCAACGCGCAGACGGAGCAGATCATTGTGCCCCTTGAGCTTTTTAATATCCTCACCGTTTGGCAGCAGCTCGATTGCGGCGACGATTCGCTTTTTCTCGTTGAGTGGCAGTCGATCAATAAATTTCTTTGCTTTCTTCTTGATGATGATTCGATACATCAATCAATCCCCCACTCCCGCTTGCAATCTTCAAGCGAATAGCCCTTGTCTTTTTCAGGATCCGGATCATTTTCGTAATTCTCGACCATGCGCTGACAAAAAGCATCGTCGGCTTCTTCGTCGGCAGTAATCCCCTGAACATAGGCCAAAACATAGCCCATTTTGTAGTCAGGCACACTGCGCAGCAAATCAATAACTCTTTCACGGTTACTCATAATGTGACCTCCTTGTCGTTTTTTTGCCATTATGAAACGCAAACATTGCACGTAAGCAAACGCACGGGAAAAATTAAGGGGCTATTTGTCCGTTGCTGTCCTCGCAATATTCTAAAAAGTTGTTCGGCTGACATTCCATAAGCTGACACAATTTTTCGATGTTTGCCCAAGAAATAGGTTTTTTCTCTCGCAATGATTGAATTGCGCCCTCAGACAAAAGGCGCTCTTTTCTCAATTTTGTCGTGTTGTACCCGTGATCCTTCAAAGCGGTCAACACATCTTCTTTATAAACAAGCGGCACTGTTTTCTCCTTTCCGGAGGCTGAGATATTGCAGCCTTCTTTTCCATTATAGTCATAATAGCACAGTAATACACGGAAATCAATGTAAAATATCAACAACATTTTACACAGATATTCGTGCAATTTGCGAATTGAAATTACACAGAAAACTGTGTATATTATAATCACAGCAAGGGAGAAACAAAACAATGTTTTGTAACCGGCGATCAGAAGAGCTTGATAGAAAGTCCCAAAGGGATAGAGACTCAGGAGGTCGCCGCCCTCGCAAAAATCAAAATGGAGGTTTGATAAATGAGCATCAATGAAATTGAGAGCAAAGCCCGCGAGCTGCGGCAGCTTCAAGCGCTCATCGACGAGGCCACGGCGGAAGCCGAAGCCCTCAAGGACGCGATCAAGGCCGCTATGGGCGACGCCGAGGAAGTCCACGCAGGCGAGTACAAAATCACATGGAAGCCGGTAACGGCCTACCGGCTGGACACTGCGGCACTGAAAAAGGCGCTGCCGGATGTGGCCGAACGCTTCACCAAGCAGAGCACAACGCGCCGTTTTTGTGTGGCGTAACAGAAAAAGCCCTTGCGGCGTCGCCTCGCTGCAAGGGCTCTCACTGGGGAGTTATGTTTCTTATGAAAAAGACTCACGCAAAAGCGGCTCCCGTTCTCCGCTCACATGAATCAGCGTATACGATAAGGAGGACGCTGTCAAGATGGTAATTAAACGAAATAAGGCAGAAGAGCAGGAAGTTTCTCAGCGCTGCGGCAGCTGCTTACACTGGCGGCCGTTGAGCTCACAAAACGTGCGCGGGATCCGCGTCTGTCATTACCTGTTAGATACTGGAAAAACGAGAGGAATGCGTGCGCAGGAATGCACGAGAAAGGAAACAGTATGAGCAATTTAGATATCGAATTCATTTGCGACAAGTATGATATGATCGGCAGCTTAATCTATGCAATGGTAGATTATGTTCCCGGTTACGGCAGCGAGAAGGAAACGCATGACCGTTTTGCGGATCTTTTCTACATTTTAGAAGAGGAATTCAACAATACAACAAAAGAGTTCCACACCATGCTCGATGAGGTGAGATGCGCAGATACCGAAGACCAGAATGACAGTGACAAAATCGACGAAATGCGAGTTATAATCGAAAGACTGAAAAAGGGAATCAAGTAAGGGAACGCCCGCCGCTGGATGATCTCAGCGGCGGGCGTTTTTATGTGGTCAAGCGCTTAAATTTTTCTATCAAAATACCCCCGAAATTTTGACCCCATTTTGACCCCATATTTGACCCCTTACAGCTTTTATAACCATTTACAGCATTTTACGCCAAAATCCGAAAAGCCTTGAAAACACAGAGATTTCTTTACGCGCATTTACAGCATTTTACACCTGCTTGCGAATTCAAATCCTCTCTTCCGCGCCAAGCAAAGCAAGAGAAAACATTGCGTTTTCCCTTGCTTTTTCTTTTATATCGTCTTGTTTTGCTAAGAAAAGTTCAATTCTTGCATTTCAGAAAATGCCTTTACCCCTAAGTTTACCCCAATTGGATTTTTTACCCCTAAAAACTGCGGAAAGAAGCTCCACCGGCTGGCTGACTGGTGGAGCTTTCTTTTATGCCTTTTTCAGCTTTTCATAATATGACTGCGTTCTTGCTGCGGTGTCCTTCATCATCTGTTCTGATGTGTGGGCGTAGACGTTCAATGTGAAACTTGCGGTAGCGTGTCCCATGAAGTCCTGCACGCTTTTAATGTCCGCGCCGCTGGCGATCATCACCGTGGCTGCGGTGTGGCGCAGATCATGCACACGCGCGTCCGGGCGTCCGATACTGGCAGCGATCTTCTTAAAGTACTTGTAAAATGTATGAATGGCGAGATGCGTTCCGAGTTCATCCGTAAAAACGAGATTGTCGTCGTTGCTCCATAGCTTACCGCCTTTGAGCTTGTTTTGCGCCTGCCGACGCTTTTCATCCCGGAGATATTCAAAGCAGAGCGGGGGCGGCTCGATCGTGCGCGGCTTGCCGCTCTTGGTGGTGCCGGCAATGTAGTAAGCGCCGTTCTTTTTCTTCTCACGCTGTAGCTGCTGACTGACGGTGATACGCCCTTTTTCAAAGTCGACCTGTGACCACGGGAGACCGAGCAATTCTCCCTCACGAAGACCGGCAAGTAGACAGACGGCAAGCGCGTTTCGATAAGGACTGTCCTCGATTGCTTCAAGGAACTTCGGAATGTCCTCATCACGCAGCGGCGCTATTTCGCGCTGTACCACCTTCGGCTGCTCTGCGGCGTCACAGGGGTTACTTACAATGATCCCCTGTTTCAATGCAACAGAGAGGGCTTTATGCAGTACGGCAGCGCAGTTCTTGACGGTCTTTCCGCTCAGCCCCTTCTTGGTCATGGCGTTATAAACCTTCTGGACGTGCGCGCCGCGCAGAGCTTGCAGCTGGATGGCGCCGATCTGTGGCTTGATGTAATTCTTGATACAGGACTGATAGTGAAGGTATGTTGTCGGCTTGATCTTATTGGCGGCAAAGGTATCGAGCCATTCATCAAGCCATTGTGCGACTGTCGTCTTTTGTGGTGTCAGATATGTACCACGGTCAATTTCACGGAGAATGGCCGTCATCTGCTTACGAACGGCGGCTTGCGTGTCTCCGTAAATGCTGCGGCGGATCGGCTTTCCTGTGCCCGGGTCATTGCCGACGGTCACGCGCGCTTCCCATCGACCGTCAGGCCGCTGCCGGATGCTGCCCGCGCCCTGTGCAGCGCGGCTGTTTTTCTTTCTCGGCATCTCTTATTCTCCTTACGATAACGATTCCACTTAAGACCAACCAATTCTTTTCATAATCTCCTCGAAGTCATCTTTTGCTTTTTGAAAATAGAACTGAATCAAACTACTATAACCAAGATTTTCCCTCATTTTGAGGTAAAGCTCTATAACATCCGATGCATTCTCATTCGAAAAATTCTCAATCATATCCTCCCTGTTTTTCTCTCGTATAGAGTTGAGCTTTTCCCATTCTGAATGATCCGCTTTTTTTGCCGCTCTGCGCAGATATACATAACTTCTAAAATTCCACAGAAATTTATCCATTCGAATGTTTTCTATTATCTCGCTAAGCAGCTCTACATTTCCATTATTCATTTCTTTAAGCGAACTTACAGCTTTATCTGATAAGCCCGTCGTTCGTACTGCATTTTGGATGTCTTTGTCAGTAGAACGACTATCAGACAATCCGACTAACCAATCTGCGGAAACATTACATCTATTCGCAATAGTCTTGATTCCAAGCGCATCTGGGATTCTTTTTCCAGCAGCGTAAAAGCCGACAGTCGCTCTTGACATTCCCAGTTTATCAGCAAATTCTTGTAATGTCATATCACCCATTAACTCAAGAAACGCCTCCCGAAACTCGGGGCACCGCGGCGTTTCTTCTTTTTTCGCTCTATTCATTTCCATTTTCCTTTCAAGTTTTCTCTAATTGTTTACATTCGCAGATATATTTCTCTGATTATTGTATTTCTCGTTTTGTTTGTTATAATCTTATTATAGCTAACAAGTCGAGAATGTCAAGAGAAAGGAGAACGCAAACAAGACATGAATGAAAAGGAACTGCGCGAAGCAGCCGCAAGCGCACGCCGAGAGTATCAGCGCGCATGGCGCAGAAAAAACAAAGAAAAAGTAGCTGCAAATAACCGCCGATACTGGGAGCGAAAAGCACTTTTGCAAAAAGCAGTAGAGCATCGGGAGGAGGACTAACATGGATAAAATAACATTGTCAGTCACAGAAACCGCCGCTGCGCTCGGCGTGAGCCGCCCGACAGTCTATCAGCTCATCAAAAGATCCGACTTTCCTGTGCTGCGAGTTGGCG
>ERZ1035037.415-NODE-415-length-12808-cov-3.532816_pt1 | contig 12808 bp, 5 predicted proteins | sample MGYA00520618_ERZ1035037 | MGnify/ENA primary metagenome ERZ1035037 (study PRJEB33766, sample SAMN09781741) | gut metagenome | biome: gut microbiome | host: Homo sapiens | place: Madagascar | study: EMG produced TPA metagenomics assembly of the PRJNA485056 data set...
CTTCCACAGCAAATTCCACCACCTCATTGGTGTCCGGATCTGTAAACTGAATTTTTTCCATTTATTTTTTCCTTGTATTTTTATTTTTCTTCTGGATGATTTGAAAGATAATCCAGATATCCCTGTAATATAAAAATAGCCGCAATTTCATCTACATATTCCTTGCGGTTTTCTCTTCGAATTCCTGTTTCCATCATCGAACGGTCTGCTGCAACTGTTGTCAGCCGTTCATCCCATAAAATAACAGGGAGACCACAGCGTTTTTCAAGCATTTCCTTGAATTCTTTTGTTTTCTCGCAGCGCTCCCCTTCTGTACTGTTCATATTTTTCGGGTAACCGAGCACAATTTTTTCCACCTCGTACTCGCTTACCAGCTGTTCGATCCGCGCCAGTGTCTGCCTGAGTTTCGTCGGAGCTTTCCTTCGGATAATTTCCACTCCCTGCGCTGTAATTAACAGCGCATCACTCACTGCAACACCCACTGTCTTTGAACCGAAATCCAATCCTAAAATCCGCATAATTCTCCCGTACCGGATTATTCCCAGGAATTGTTTTTGATGTATGCACGTAAAACTTCTTCTACAAGTTCGTCCCGCTCTACCTTCATGATCAGACTTCTCGCATTGTTATGACTGGTAATATATGTCGGATCTCCGGACATAATATATCCTACAATCTGATTCACCGGATTGTATCCTTTCTCACTCAATGCACGGAATACGATCTCTAAAACATCTCTTACCTGTAATTCCGGTTCCTTTTGTACTGTAAAATATTGTGTATTATTTAAATTCTCCATATTCGCCGTCCCTGCCCTTGTTCATTCCAACAAGTCCTGTCCCATCTATTGTATACGAAATTGAGGAAAAATACAAGCGCTATAGTTTCATACGGTAAATCTCATCGGTCAGAGCCGCTCCCACTCTTCCCCTTTTCATCACATTATCAAGCGGTTCTGCCGTTTTTGCCGCGATCTTTACATACTCTTTGGTATATCCAGTATACCACGTTTCTCCGTCAACTTCCATTGGTTCCTCAAAGAGTACTTCTTCCTCTTTTCCCACATAATACGCGCGGAATTCCCTCGACATACTTTCCGCAAGTGCCAGCAGCTGGGCACTGCGCTTCGTCTTGATTTCCTCCGGCACCGGCTGCCCCAGCAGGTGGCATTCCGACGCTTTGGTGATTTGGTAGTCGGTGCGGATTAAAAATGTTTCCAGCCAGTTTTTTTCCGTATCTGCACCGGGAAAATCTCGCTGATACTGCGCCAGCGGAGCCATGTGATAATGGCGCAGATCGATATTTTCAAGCATTTGTATTCCCCCCTCTTATTTACCACCCGGACAGCTTTCCGCGTGCGCACCAATGCACCCATACATCAGTTTCCCGTGCGTCCGGCGCGTAAAAGTATAATCCATTGATTCCGCTTGCGTTTGTAGATCCCGCAGTCACGCTAATGGAGTTCCCTCCCGTCTGTTCAGATGTTAAGCTGATCGCGGGACTTGACGCAAAGCTGAGCGGATAAGCGATACTCCCGTCATAGCGCCCGTAGTACATACCGCTCCACGCACTTGTGATTGCAGCATGCACCTGAGTATATCCCCAGCAAATCCCGTATCCGTTTAGGACGATGCTTCCCTGCTCGCCATTGCCTTGCCCGAATCCATTTGTCAGACGCAAATCCAAGGTAGGCACAGTACATTTTATTGCGTCGTCAATGCTGCTGATTACTTCGTCTTTCCAAGATACGGAAATCCGCATCTGCAAATATTCGGGATAATCAAATGCCACAACGTCGATTTCGTCGTATGCTCCCACTTTGTCCGCATACAACCCCCACGTGCTTGTGGATTCTTTTTTGATCCAGTATTCGGTGCGGCTGCCGATTGCCTGAAATTTCGCCAATGGGGGATCAGTGCTATTTTCACTGGAAAATTGGATGAAAAGTGTCGTTGGGACGATTTGTAGCCGTTGGTACACTTTGATGGTGAATGTCGTATCCGCGTACGCATAGTCGGTTTTAATTTCTGCAAATTTTACATATCCGCTTTCCCCAGATGTTCCCCATGCACTATGCACGTACTGCCCACCCGCCAGCTGGGCCGGCTCCAAGCATCTCAGTGGATTATATACCGTCGTTTTGCCATCTTTGGCTGCGCCACCAAGACCAACGGAAGGTATGCCATCATCATCTTCAACGCCATCGATAATACGCCGCTTATGCATGACCGTATCGATGTAGTACGCCGTTGCGACTTGATCTTGCGCTTGATACCAAACTTCATATGCACTATCCGCGCTCAACGTTCCATTACCGATCACCGTTGCCGTTCCGGGTGTCCAAGTCACCGCAGCAGACCATGATGTAACACCGACTTGCCGATACCACAGCTGGTAAGTAGCGGTGTTTTGTCCGTCTACACTGTCATATGACGCCAAACCGAGGCAACTCAGATATCCACCCTCGTCGGAGATCATGCCATCTGCCAAGCAATGCTGCGTGGACAGCACTGTGACGGACGGTCGGGTGTAGGATGTGACCACAATCGTTACCGAAGCGGAGCACGTACGGCCACGGCTGTCTTTACCGTAGATTGTAAAAGTGTTATCTCCGGCATTATACAACGCGCCAGTTTGCCCGTTGAGCGCGACGGTGTAGCCGCCACCGGATACATAGCATTCCGTAATCCACGAGCCATCTGCACCGTCGATACCAGCTGCCCATTGGATTTTGCTGACACCTTGCAGTATTTTTCCAAATTTGCTGTCTACGACGGTATATCCGGTTCCGGTGATCGTCGGCACAACGCTTTCCGGCACAGTGATCCACACGCCGCCGGACGTGGAACCGATATAGGTACCGCCGATATATGTGGCGCACGTGATATCGATATATCCCGTCGCATTGTCCGTCACCCAGCTGGCGGGGACAGTGAAGCTATCCGCCGTGGTACACCCCGTGTGGGATGTGCTGTTACCGCCCCGGCTGTATGTGATCGTGTGCGTCATGTCTTCGCTTTGGCGACTAATGCCAACAGAGATCGCGTTGTACGATGCGCTGGCAGATACAGTAGACGCCGTATACAGCAGCGCGGGGGAGGAAAAACTGGCGTTTTGGGTCGGGACAGTGGCGGGTGCCGTGTAGCCGCTGCCCGCGACAGAATAAGATACTCCGATGGACTGCCCCGCCGCCGCAGACGATACCGTGAAGCTGAACGTGCAGCTGCGCGGGTTGCTGACATTGCCGCGCCACGCCGCTGATGACGGTTTGATTTCATATGTTTCTGATTGTCCCGCTACCGTACCGGTTACGACGACACTATTGCCGGTGCCCATATAAGAGCTGGACGAATGATTGATGATCTCTCCGTTCACCGTCAGTGTGACCGTGATTTCGCTATTACTGGTACGCGAATAGCTGTATTCTGCGTACCATTTCATTTTAGGCGAACCGGTATTATTATAAGATCCAAAAATAGCCATACATTACCTCCTTCTTGCCAATGTTATATGCCCGTTTGATCGGACAATCCAGTCATATGTGTACTTGATTTCGCCCGAATCATCGACGTAACTGATTGATAGTCTGCGTCGGATTTGGGCGTCCGTGATGTTCAGGGCATTGTTGCTGATGTATGCGATCTCGTTTGACCCTTCGTAGAAAGACAGACGTTCGTTGGACAGCTTCGCAATAAAATCACTGTCACTGCGACCGAGTTCCATCAGCGCGCCTTTGAAGCGAATGTATTCTTCCAGCAGTTTTTGGTTGCTGGACAGTGCATCTGACACATCTTGAATACGACCGTTGGCATCAGAAAACCGGAATTCGATCTGTTGCGCAGTCTGTTCGACCTTCGTTTCCAGTTTGCTGAAAGATTCCGCTGTCGCGTATGTTTCTGACGCTGTTTGCAAAATCTCGGCTTTCGTCTGGTCGATCTTCGTGTTGTACTCATGTACAACGGTTTGCAGCTGATTGGTCAACTCCGTATATGTCTCCCCGGCTCCTGCGACGACGTATGGTACGGTGTCCTGCGTCGTACCGTCGGAAAAAGTAACTGTGTAGTAGCCCCACAGGTACTGCGTGTCGTCGCGCTCCGGCATGGTGTCTGACCAGCCGTCGGTGGGGGCGGTGTCGCCGGAGTCGGAGGCAGCGTACTGGGCAGTCATAGCAGTGACGGAGATGCCGTCTGTGCCGTCCTTGCCATTGTCGCCTTTTGCACCGGTTTCACCTTTGATTTTGCTCCACTTATACGACGCCGCCGTAGTGGGATCGTCAACATCGAAATCTACACAGGTTCCAATATAGGTCTTACCCGCGCTGGACGTCGTACTGAAACCCGTACTACCATCCGCTGATGTCGCATAAGCGATATGCAGATACTGCGTTTTGCCATCAACGCCGTTAGTACCGGGAATACCATCGGATCCTTTCATTCCTTCAAATCTTGACCAAGTATAATCGGTCGGATCATCAGAATCAGTATCAATAAAATCTACATATGTCCCAATATATGTGTTTGGTGTTTCCGTCATTTGAGCGGCAGTCGGGGATGCGACGGGACTATACTTAATATGAAAATAAGATGTTTGACCGTCTGCGCCGGGTTTGCCGTCAATCCCGTTTGTGCCATCCTTACCTTGTAAACCATCTAATCCACGCTGCCCCATCATGCTCACAGAGTAGGCGATGTGCATTGAATTGTCTGAATACGTATAAGTAATGCGTGTCCATAAATATTCTCCCGCATCTACCGCTGGAATTGTCGTAGACCATGTACCGGTTGGCGTATCTGTTCCGGATGTTGCTTTTTGGTATTCAATGACCGTTGAAGTGATACCAATACCATTCGTTCCATTCTCACCATCTTTTCCCGGCTTCCCATCTTCACCGTCTTTGCCGGGTTTACCGTCTACACCATTCGTGCCGTTTTGCCCATTCTGGACTTGAATCACAGTGAATCGCTTCTGAATGGTTTGTCCGTCTACGGTCACGGTTATCGTGACGTAACCGGTTGTGGCGGACATGGAAGTAATGGTATAAATATGGTTCGTTGAATCCCAATTACCGACCAAGCCAACAGGAGCAAATCCATATGTGGCAGCTGCGGTTCGATCAATGGATCCGATCTTACATGAAATTTGAACGCTAGCGTCGGTTAAATCGACACTGCCTGATGAGTCAACAAATACCACAACATTGTCCCGTGATAAATTCACGATCAGGATCTTGGATTCATCCAGTGCCGTTTCAATCCGATCCAGCTGTTCAGAATGCAATCCACTTTCATCAATCGAAAACGAACCAGAGGCATTGGAGATTTTCATAGAATGCCCCAGAATGATATCACCGATCAAATATTTTGCGTTAATACCAAATCCGGACGTTCCATCTGGGAAATACAATTTACCGATGGCCATTGCCGACGTTTGCCAATTGTCGGTTGTAAATGCAATTGCATTATGCACGATTTTAATCTGTTCTGGATCTACTGCACCATCTTCACCTTTGGTGCGTCCGGTCAAACCCGTATCATCAATAGTCATAGCTTCATTGGTTGAATTTACAATCGCATTTTTAGATAGATCCAGAGATGAATTCATAAATTCGGACATCTGATCGATCTTGCCGCTACGTTTTCCATACGACCAATCTGACTTATTCCAAGAGACAGTGTTCGATGTTGAAGTGGTCCGGCCATATAGGTCCTGATATTTGCTGTAAGCATCCATTAAACGGTATCGATTACCAAATTCCAGACTTAATTCCCGCGTAGAATAGTTCAACTCAAATCCCAGCAGCATCATGTTAGCCACATCTGTACCGCGCGTCAACTCTACCCGAATCAAACGGCCTAAGATCAAATTATTCCGAAATATTTCAAACTGCTTATCAAGTACGAAGTTATCACAATCAATGGTAATTTCAATACGCCGTTCGCTCAGTCGCGCCAATAGTTTTTGCCCTTTCGCGTACAGATCGGAAATGGCCTGTTGTCGCGTCGCGAAATCCATAGAATCCGTGAATGTGATATTATCTTCCTTATATACTGCTTGAATAATATACCGATTCAAAACAGCTAATTGGTCAATAGTAAAATTCGCTCCCAGAGAAAGATCCGCTTGTAGTCCAGAAATGTTAGCTTTCGCGGTATCTACTTCCGCTTGTTTTGCGGTAATCTCCGCCTGTTTCTGACTAATTTGTGCTTCTGTTGTGCTGATACTCGTATTAATCTCAGACAAATTGTCTCCGTTTGCAATGCGAATAGCTTGTGTCTGCTTATACGCGTTTAACGTATTCTGCAAATTCACAAGATCACCTTGCAAGGTAATCAACTCATTATTTTTGGTATTATAAGCCAAATAATATGTTGACATCTGTGTGTCTTTATTTGCGATCTTTGCTTCCCACGCGTCGATTGCATCAATTAAATCTTGTGTCATCCAATCGGTAGACTTAAACGGGGCAAAATTATAAATAATATCGCCGCCGATGGGATTCACACTACGAATGTTCACCGATTCCGAATCGCCTTGTACTTGAAGTGCTGTTACGACTTCATCAGACAGCGATTTCTTTTTAATATTCTGAACGAAATTATCATACGACAAAAAGAGATCGGTTGGTTCAACCAGTCGATCCATATCATATACAGACACCGTACGATTCAAATAATCAAAGTCAAAGATACATTCATACGTTTTTTCTGCATCATCCATCAGGAAAGAATATGCAGATTCCTCAACATAATCAAAGGTTCGGTAACGCGCCGCCACTGTTTCATCAATCGTGCCAATCGTCCAGTCGGGAAATTTTGCCACAATCTGACCAAACAGCGTCTCGTCTGGCTTCGACGAATCATAAAACTGATATGTGCCCTCTTGAATATAGACGGTTTTATCGCCCCATTCAATTTCACACGACGTGCATTCGATGTCCATATATGGATCATAGGAGTCATCTGACTCATTCAAATCAGTGATCCGAAAAACACCGAACCCTTCAACCAGAATGTTTCGCCGAATTTGCAATAACGGATAGCAATGCGCGTCGATATATGTTCCATCTTCGTTCTGCTTGATGTGTTTGTATACTCGAAAAGAAATGTCCGAAACTTCATTGAACTTTGGGTGAATTTTCAAATCTTCGTATACATCTGTTGGAATAACCGACAGCTTTTGACCGTCTGGATTACAGACGAATAGGGTAGGGGGCAAATCACGATTCAGTGAATCAAATCTCACTAACATCAATATCCCACCCTTCTTGCGTTTTGATATGTAATTTCAACCTTTGTAATATTGCCACTTGTGGCAAAAACATTGTTTCCATGAACCAGTCGCATAATGCCACCGCTGTAATCATCATAGCAACTCCGCTTCGTTGAAGAAGTAAGTTGACCATATGGATCAATCGTAATAGATTCATTCGCGCGGGTATTATTAATCGTAATCAGCTGGTTCCCATTGCTGGTATTTTGCAACGTCACAGTCCCACCAGTAGATCCAACCGTAAGCTTAATAGTCGCATACATATAATCCATCTCGTCCGAAGCGTTCACGAATGTAAACGTAGAACCAGAAGACAGATTAGAAAAGGTTTTTGTTGTTATATCTTCCCATGCATACGGAGCATCACAAAGCACTTTTACCTTCCAGCCGTGTAATCCGTCTCCGCCAACAATCTGTTCTTCACTGGTCAATATTGCCATATAATGAATCCCGGAATATTCGTCGTCCAAAAATTCCAATCGACCAAACGTGGGCGAATCAAACAGCCACTGAACAATTTCCCGCTGCTTTACCACTGAGATTGGATCCTCTGAGAACAGCTCCAATTCAAATTCAAATGGATCCTCGTGTTTGCGACTCTGAGCTAAAAATTTATGCTGACGATTGAGTGCCCGCTGTTCATAAGTCGCATTTGCTTCAATTTGATTGCCAGATTCGGACGTATCGATATTTACAATCCGCAAACAGTACGATTCCGAACTGACATTTTTATACTTAAAAAGCGATTCAACGCTTGACATTTCATCACCACCATAATAAAAAGGGGAGACGACGCTCCCCTTAAATCAATTCATTAGCCAGCTGCATTCCGCCGCGACGGCGCTGCAACTGTTCCATTTTTTCAAATACTTGCTTGGCCGCATTTTCTTGCATTGCCCGAATCTTATTCAAAGCGGTTTGATCCGCCGAACCCCGAATAATAATATCGCCCATCCGAATTGTCGCACTGGTCGGCGCATTCACAAGATTTGCGGCGCGCTGTGCCATGTTGTTCGCGGTATTGTTCTGAGAATGACTTGCGATAAATGCCGCAGGATTGGACGCAAAATTCAGAAGAATGTCTGTGAGACGCGACTTAATTACACCATCGCCTCGTTCAAGATAGGTATATCGGCCCTGATTCCGGACAATTAGTTCCTCTCCGTCTTCTTGGGTCAGATGATATCCGGTTGTTGGAACGAAACGGGTACCGGAAGCATAACCCCGCTTATATTTATTTGTAAGAAATTTTTCTTGTCGAGCAGAAGAAGTTGTTAGTCCTAACTTTGAGACTGCTGCGTTTAATTTCTCAATTAAGTCTTTAGAAGGAACAATGTCAATAACAGGTATATTTGATAAGACAGTTTTCAAATCCTTAGCATCAGTCAACATCTTTGATAATGAACTTGCTCCACTACTGAAGGAATATGCCATACCGCTTGCACTATTCTTTGCTGAACTCAGATGCTCGTTTAACGGAGCCAATTTTGCGTCAATTGAATCAATTTTATCTTGCAATTCGACCTGTTTGGCTGCAATTTGATTTAACGCATAAATGCAATCATATTGTCCGTACCGTGTATAGCGTCCCAAAGCATCATATGCCGAATCCCAAGCCTGTTTGATATCCGCATCGATCATGCTGCCGTATTTGGTGTTCCATGCAATCAAATCGGCATACAAGTGGCTGGATTTTGCATTAATCAGATCAATGGCTTCTTTACGCAAATTCGTTTCATTCGATACATAATCCCGAATATCGGAAATCTGTTGGTCGAGTGACGCTTTCTTTGCCTCGTATTCCTGTTCGAGCAAATCCAGCCGCTTGTCCAAAGCCTCTTTTTGTGCGTCATATTCTTTTTTCAGCTTTTCGGTTTGTTCATCATACGCTTCCTGAATTCGATCCTTTTCTGCATTTAACGCGTCTTTTTGCAACGTGATATCGCGATCATGCTGAAGTTCGTAAATTTCCTGTTGCTTCTTGTTAATTTCGTCCTGAAGTTCCAGTTTACGTTTGCCACCTGCATCACTGGTATCCATTGCCAAAGCGTTTTGTTCCGCTTCCAACCGGGCTAATTCCGTTTGTTTCTCAGTCAGACTTTTATTGTATTCATCTTCGGCTTCTTTGAGATCCAAAAGTTCAAGTTGTTGATCGATCAGATCATCAATCACTTTCTTCTGCTCTTTCAAAGCCTCGGTTTGTTTGTCATATGCTTCGGACAGTTCCTCGCTTTGCTGCTTGATATTCTCCTGTTCTTTCTTATATGCCGATTCCATCTGATCCAGCGTGGTTTCAAGGCCCTTGATGGTATCTTCGTACCCTTGCGAAATCATCTTAATCACATAAGAAATCAGAGATTCGATATCCGACGCACCTTGTTTCGCAGTATTCAGCTGATCTTGATAAGACTGTTTTAGATCATTTAATGCCTTTTTCTGGGCTTCCAATCCAGATGTGGTTTTCGTGACAGATTGTTTACCAATCCCAGATCGAGCCTTTTCGATCAGATTCAAATATTTTTGCGTCCGCCCAATAATCTGATCCATTGCTTCAAGCTGAACACCACCCATAGCCGCTGTTACTTGATATAGCGTCGCCATTTGAGTCAGCAGAATTCCAGCTTGTTCAGCAGTCGTGGACATTGCCGCAGCTTTATCCAAATAACTCTGAGCTTCCGCATCATTTGCCACTTTTTGCATTTGACTGTAAGCATTTTGTAACACTTGCAGTTCCATGTCGTCCAGCTTGGCGTTCATTAAGGCCGCATACTGATCTGTATTAAGTGACAATCCATCAGCGGTATTCAAAAGAGTATCTAAATACTGCTCATCGAGCGACATCAAGCTCTGCAAGGTATCCACCGAAATCCAACCATTAGTATTATATTCTTCAACAGCACCGGATAGGGTAGAGAACGCACTTTGCAAACCATCAATTTGGTCATTGATGCTCGTTAAAGAATCATTTAATGCAACCATTGGTTGCGCCGCAGATTCCGTTACATCATACAACCGCAGTAATGTATTTGCTAAAAGTGTCAAGCTGACATTATCTGTATCGGTGATAATTCCTAATTCTTTGCACTGGTTGACAAACGATTCAAATTTTGCGTTTTGCAACGCTTCTCCGGTAAGCTGGCCGTTGGTAGCGAGTTTTTGCAGTTCCTCGTTTACTTGACTTAATCCGTCCGTGCCCAGCATATTTTTAAGTTGATCCTGAATTTCTTCTGGATGTAGTCCGTCTTGAATCAGAGCAACCAGATCTTGCACTTGTGAATAAAGTTTACCGGTGGAATCAGTAAACTCGCCACCAGTAAAATCACCTTGAAGATTTTGTAATTTTTTACGAAGAAAATCGATATTTTCTCCAAGAATTTGAATCTGATGGTTTTCATATTCTGTACGATTATCTTTTTGAAGCAATTCTGAACGCAATTTTAACATATCTTTATATGAAGCGATCATATTTTGAACAGCTTCACTTGCAGACTTTGTAATTCCTGGCAAAGTGGCTTCTTCTAATCTGTTTTGAGATAGATCATATTGATATTGCCCGGAAAGCCGGTCTTCACTATTGGCGTAACCTTGTGAATAATCAAAACGATTATTGAAACTATATGAATTCCATTTATCAGAAAGTGTTTTCTGTTCATTAGCTTTCTTTTCAGCCAACAAATCCCGTTGCGTTTCCAACTGAATTAGAAGCAGCTTATTTTCTTCCTGTAATTTGGAAATTTCGTCTTGGTCAACTAAACTGCCTTTGCCGGAATTTATCAGATTTTGACGTTCTTTGATTGTCTCATTGTTCGCCTCAATCTGCTGGGTTATGCTATTCACTTCCTGTTGAACGGTTTTCGCTTCCTCAACCGCTTCCGCTGCCCACTTAGAGACATTTTCATATGTAGGAATGACACTTGCAATATATTGCACCAATTTCACTCCACCAGTTACAAGAAGTCCGATACCAGCAGAAATTGCGATGTTCAGCGCAATTGAAGTCAGTCTGGCTTTTATCTGTGCGGAAGTCATCTGTTTCAAAGCAGCAGCATAATCTTCAGCAGTCGCAGGTGCTCCATTTAGATTCTTAAGATATGCTTTGAATGTTTCATTGCCATCATCAATATTATTTAAGAACTTTGCAACAGCATCGCCACTTTGCTTGGTTGGATCAATTGATTCCTGTACAGCTTTATTATATTCATCAATCAGATCTGTATAAGCACCAACTTTATCAATCGCTGCAAATTTTCCATCTTTCAGATTCCATTGTCCAAAGAAATCAAGACCGCCGTCAGAATCGCCTTTGACGAAACCAATGTTCTTAAACACAGATAAAGCAGCACCCAGCGTCCCAGCAGATACGGTTAACGGCCCCAGAAGATTGTTGGCCTTGGTTAAAATTCCTAACAATCCAGATCCAGTATCAATCCCACCTTTAATCAGATCGCTGTCCATTACGCTCTGAGCAAATTCCTGATAGGTTGCTTTGAATTGCTGTGTTTTACCTTCAACGGTGTCAAGATAAATCTCATTCGCACGATTCAGTGACCCAGCTGCATTGGCAGTCGTTTCCAAAACCTGATCGGCTTCGCCCATGGATTTCATGATTGAAGCGAACACATTCTGATTGCGTGTACCGGCGATCATTTCAATCACAGATGCCTGATCTTTATCGCTGAGTGAATCAAAAACATTTGAAATTTCTTTCAGAATCTGATATGTATCCTTAAAGGACTTATTATCCGCTTCGAGAATATCTACGCCGGTGATCGCTTTCAACTTGGCCCGATATTTTACAACCGTGTTATATTCTTCTTCCATGGTTTCACCCAGCTCGTCAAGCTCTGTACTTGACGAACGGATACGAGCGGTAATGGTACGCAACGCGGTCGATGCTTTATCAATATCTTGAATGGAGTTGTTTGCCGCCACCAACAGTGCCATGGATTGTTCAATGGAGTTTCCAGCCGTTGCCAGTGCACTGCCCGCATTTCGCAGACCTTCGCCAATATCCTGTGATGAAATTGCATAAGCAGCGTCTACTGCAAAAATCTTATCCAGCACCAATTGCAGTTCGTCCGCACCATATCCATATGCTTTTACAATTGCAGTAATCGCAGAGGTCGCTTCAGAAACATCAATGGCACCAGCTTTTGAGAACATAGTAGTAATTTCTGCCAACCTACCTGAATCTGTGATATTATACCCTAATCGAGCAAACGTAACCGCAGAGTTAATCAGATCAGTTACAGAACTACCAACACGTTTTGCACCCTCGGTGGCTTGCTGTGTAAATTCCTGAATTTCTCTTTTACTGGCATTTGTTACAACACGCAACTCGCCCAGCGCGTTATCAATTTCAGAAACGGTGGTTACGACTTGTTTCAATTGTCGTATCAGTGCCGCGACAGAAGTCGTCATACCCATCCATGACATAAATTTGGTAGCCGCTGCATCAATTTTCTGGAATGCACTCTGTGCCAGCACCCCAGCATTCCGAGCTTCACTTTGTAAGGTACGGAAAGCACCGGTATAAGAT
>ERZ1035037.416-NODE-416-length-12799-cov-38.979677_pt1 | contig 12799 bp, 20 predicted proteins | sample MGYA00520618_ERZ1035037 | MGnify/ENA primary metagenome ERZ1035037 (study PRJEB33766, sample SAMN09781741) | gut metagenome | biome: gut microbiome | host: Homo sapiens | place: Madagascar | study: EMG produced TPA metagenomics assembly of the PRJNA485056 data...
CCGAGACCGGCGAGCGCATTGTGGACGGCGTGCGGCAGACCTACACCAAGGTCATCAGCTACATTGACGGCGTACAGGACAAGGTAACAGAGACCGCGCAGAACATCGACAAGAGCAACAAGGCGACCCAAAAGCGCATTGATGAAAACCTGAGCAAGGCGCAGCAGCAGTTTAACAGCGGGATCTTCAAGCTGGGCAAAAACCTGTACACCGACCTGAAAAATCAGGACTGGGCAGCGCTTGGGCTGGATATCGTCAACATGATGTGGGGCGAGGTATCACAGGAGCAGCGCGAAGTCCTGTCCGACTGGGCAAACAAGGCGCTGGAAGCCATCAACGAGGCGTATTCCGGCGGCGGTCTGAGCGAGGCGTTCAACGCTTTTAAGCAGATCATGTCCAACGGCATCAAAGCCGAGACAGACGGCGTTACAACGGATGTGCAGGGCTTGAGCAAAGTGTTTCAGGATCTGGGCATCAACGTTTCCGATTCCGGCAGCAAGATCATGGGTGTGCTGAACACCATTGGCTCCGGCATGGGCAGCTTTGCCCTCAACGCGGGCACGGATATTGCAAACCTTGCCGGGAGCATGGGCAGCCTTGGCACGCTTGCGCAGGGCGCCGGTGGGCTGATTGCAAAGGCGGGAAGCCTGATCATGGCAAACCCGGAGGTTGCCGCGATTATCGCCATTGTGGCCGGTGTTGTGGCGCTGGGCGCTGCGCTGTTCTCCAAATTTGGCAAGAACAACAGCGGCGGGCAGGCTGTGAGCCACTACGAAAGCCCCTTTGCCGGGCATGACGTGTACGACAGCCTGACCGAGTTCTCCACCCGGGCAGCCATGCAGCACCGCTACATGGAAAAGACCACCGGCACGGATGCGCAGCTGGGTATCCTGCAGCAGATCCGCGATATGCTGGACGAGCACCTGCCGGACATCGGCACCGGGCAGCTTGTCATGGACGGCGAGAAGGTGGCCGATATGCTCACACCGCGCCTTGCGACCAACATAGATGCCAGCATGGGCGTGTATACCCTGCGGGCAGAAAGGGGTGTTTAAATGGCGATCCACAGCGCAAAGCTTGGAAACTACGACACCCTTGCAACTTGGGGGCTATACATGATGGTTGGCAGCCCGAACATCGGAGAGCCTGAACCAGACGAGACCCTTGTTCAGATACCCGGCTCTGACACGCTGCTCAACCTTACTACCTCGCTGGACGGCAAGGTGCACTACAAAAAGCGCTCCATCACCATGGAACTGCGTTGCACAGCACCGAAAAAACTGTGGAAGGTACTGCAAAGCCGTCTGCACAATGCCCTTGAAGGAAAATGGCTGCAATGCGTGTTTGACGATGATCCCTCCTGGTACTGGGAGGGGCTCTGGCACGTCAAATTCGTGCCGGGGCGGCTCTCCTCTACGGTCACCATCACCGGCAGCTGCAATCCGTACAAGTACAACGTCTACGACGGCACACAGGACATCCGGTGGGATGACATCAACTTTGAAACAGACATTCTGCGGGACTACCGCAGCATTGCGTTGCCAGCCGATACGCCGGTGGATGTGGTCATCTACGGAGCACCGCACACCGCTGCGGTCTACTTCCAGCGCGGCGAAAACGAGGCAGATGTTTCGTTGCAGGTTAATAAGATCGCTGCGGGCAACCTTGCCAAAACGACCGATTGGCAGTATTTGGAGGGGCTGGACATCCCGGACGGCGAAACCGTCACCCTGACCTTTACCGCTACTGCTGCAAGCAGCATCACCATCAAGTATCTGGGGGCAAGCTTATGAGTTACAAGATCTATGCCGGCACGCAGACCGGCGTGGACAGATGGGAAAACCGGGTCTGTATCTATGCACCCGGCTCTGCGCTGGAGACCACGAAGCTGATCAGCCCCACCCTGACAAGAGAGTTTGGAAAGGCCGGAAGTCTGGAATTTACTATCCCGCTGGGCAACGTGGCGCACAGCGCCCTGCAAAAGCTGAAAACGGTGGTATCCGTGGAACAGGACGACAAGGAGATCTGGCAAGGCCGGGTCATGAACCATGAGCAGGATTTTCTGCTGCGGCAAAAGGTGTACTGCGAGGGAGAACTTGCCTACCTCAACGATACCGATGTGCCGCCCTACACCGCCAAGGACGTGACCATCCGGCAGTTTCTGGAGTTTCTCTGCGATAACCACTCAAAACTGACCGATTCTTACAAAGAGTTCCTGTGCGGCAACGTGACTGTTGAGGAGCAGCCCCGCTATGTGCCCATCGCGCAAAAATGTTACATGAAGCTGACCCGCGCAGACAGCACCCCAGATTCTGACGGCGACTACGTTCAAGAATGGGCGCTGTGTGCCCAGAACGGCAGTTTCCTTGTTGGAAGCTTCAGCAGGATATACTCCGACGATGAGGAGGTACAAACTCCTCCGCCGCAGAAATGGACGCTGAACGCGATCAAAACGGGAACCAATTACCTTGTCTGGCGCACGGGAGACAACGAGTTTACGCTCCGTTTGAACGTGGTCTCGCAGGGCAGCAAGACCTATGACGCAGAGCAAGCCGTCGTTACCCCATCCATCACTACGCCAATAAAGACCTATAATTTTGACGGAACCATTAAAGTGACCAAAAAGGACATTGAATCCAAGACCTACAGTATCAAAACCGAAACGGACGGAACGGTCAACGTATACGTCAACGGAAAAAAATCCGACGTCTACACCCCGCAGCTTGTGGAGGAGTTTCACAACTTCGGCGATGCCAAGAACTACGGCAAGACGTGGGACATTCTGCAAAGCGAGCTTGTGAACGTATACGGCGGCCACCTGTGCCCACGACACGTGAAATTCGAAATTTCGGTCTTTCCGGGGCATTACCTGAATTGGCGTTATCTGGACTATGTACAGGACGCGACCGACCGCAACACGCAGGGCATCACCTTTGGCACAAACCTGCTTGACCTGAACAGCTACGTCAAGGCCGAGGATATCGTCACCCGGGTGATCGCCATCGGCAAGAAAAAAAGCGGATGGTTTATTTGGGAGACCACCGACACCCTGACCGCCACCGCCAACGATGAAACCGCCCAGAAGCTGTACGGACTTATCACCCGGTATCTGGTGCTGGACGGCACGGCCAACACCCAGCAGTCCCTGCAGGACGAGGCCGACATGGAACTTGGCAAGCACTTACGCCTTGCGGACGGAATCACGGTAAAAGCCGTAGACCTGAAAGACGCGGGCGTGGATGTAGACAGGATCGCTTTCGGCAAGCTGACCCACATTATTTCCGCGCCCCATGGCATTGATGTGTGGATCAACTGCAACAAGCTCGTAGAGCCGCTGGACAAGCCCGCAAAGAAGGAGTTCACCTTCGGCAAAAAGTTTTCCAGCATATCCGACCTGCAGGCGCTCAGCGCCCGCAAAGCAACTACCGCGTATGACCTAAGCCGCGTGCTCAAGGGATACGCATCTAATGTGCAGTCTTATACTCTGCAAACGATGGAGGCAGACGATGAAACCATTTAAAGAAGTAATTGACGGCATCCGCAAAGCCGTCATGGCATCCGAGGTGCGCGAGGATCTCGCCCAGATGGGCGAGTATGTGGAGCAGTTTGCCAACACGGCGGGAGAAAACATCCAGAAAGCCATCGACCCCACCCTCTCCCTCTCCGGCAAGGCGGCGGATGCAAAAGCGACCGGCGATGCGATTCAGGGCGTAAGGGATGACCTTGCGACTGAAATCTCCCGGGCAAAAACGGCAGAGGAGCAAAATGCGACCGACATTTCTGCTGAAGTCACCCGCGCAAAGAAAGCCGAAAGCGCCCTGTCTACAAAAATCGAAGAGGAGACCACCCGCGCCAAAGCAGCTGAAAAGACCAACGCGGACAACCTCGCCGACGAAGTCACTCGCGCAACCGGTGAAGAGCAGCGCTTAGATACCGCCATCACCGACGAAAAGACCCGCGCGGAACAGGCAGAGCAGGCACTCTCCGCACGCACAGACGCCCTCGAATCTTGCGGATTTGTCGTGCAAAACGGCAAAGTCTGCATGAAATACCGCAAATCCTGAAAGGAGTAACACATGGCTGAAAACGAAATTAGCACGCAGGCAGCTGCCACCGAGGTGGTGGAGCCTATCTATCTGGATCAGACCGCAAAAGACAACGGCAGAAAGCTTGACCAGATGACCGCCGCCCTGCTGGGTATGTCCAGCTCGCTGGGCGTGATCGCGCGGGCACAGACCGGCGTGGTGGAGGAGATGGACTATAACGGCATCAAGGCCGTGGTGGCTGCCGGTAACGCACCGGCGGTTTTCCCCACCGGCACCCAGCTGGTCAACACCTACACCAGCAAGGATGGCAAAACCTACGACTGCCCGTGGGACGTGGTGCAGCCGGACGATACCGCAGAGGGCGAGAGCGGCACCACGGCACCGGCAATGGTGCTGCAGATGCACTACGCATCTCTGGAAGATATCCAGTTTTCTACGTATCAGGCTTTCTATGTTGTGCCGGAGGCTGGTCTGGTGGCTGGTACCTACAACGTCAAGATGGGCCTTAACTGGGGCACCAACGTTAAGAACGGCACTGTCTATCAGTTCACCCTGACCAAGGCGGCCCCGGCTGGTGCCCGTCTGACCGGCTTCTATAGAGCCCCGGACACCGCACCCACCAACTGGAAGGTCTATGTCTACAAGGATCAAAACAAGTCTGAACTGCTGGAGACCTGCAACGTCTCTGCTGGCAGCGCGGGCACGAATCTCGGCACGTTTTTGGCAAAGTCCAACGGCAACCTGAACGGCTTGTACCCCGTTGGCTACGGCGACAACCGGTGGTATAAGTCCGCATACCGCCAGTACCTCAACAGCGATGCACCCGCAAAAGAATGGTGGACTCCGCAGGATGAGTGGGACATGAAGCCCGAGCAGGCAGATACCGTGCCCGGCTTCCTTGCCGGTTTTTCGGATGACTTCAAGAACGCGCTGACCCGCGTGAAGGTCGTGACCTACGGCAACGCGCTCACCGATGACGGCAGCGCTGTGGTGACCTATGACAAAATTTTCCTGCCCTCCCTGCAGGAGATCTACTGCTCTCCGCTGGTGTCCGGCGAGGGCACCTACTGGCCGTACTGGAAGGAACGCACCGGCGCAAAGACCCCGCAGGATTTGTGGAAGGCCTGCCCGCTGCGCATCACCCGCGATCTGGCACAGCGTACTGTGGGCCGCGGTGTGCGGCTGCGCTCTACGGATCGTGGCCACGGCAGCAGTGCTTTCATCGTGCTCTCCAGCGGCGGCGTCCACGGTTGGAACACGATCTACGAGTTTCGCTGCACCCCGGCTTGCGAAATGACCACATTAGGCTAAGGAGAACAAGATGGAGATTATTCACAACACCGGAAGCATCAAGACCCGGCAGGAAGAAGAAAACCGCGCGGCAGACCTTGCAAACGCTGTGGCAAAGGTAGAGTTCCTTTGCCTGTTGGAGGGTGTGCCGGTAGAGGACAACACCGCAGAACAGGAGGGAATGCCCCGTGAATGAGCACAGCAACGGCTACTTTTTGGCAAAGAAAAACTACGATGACGGGATGTGGAGCAAAGCTATGCTGCAAATGCTGGTAGCCCGTGACCGCCTGACCGCAGCAGAGTACGAGGAAATTACGGGCGAAAAGTATTAAGGAGCAGCAAATGAAACCTATCATGGACGTATCCCGCTGGCAGGGCAGCATCGACTGGGACAAGGTCAAGGCAAGCGGCCTTGTATCCGGTGTGATGCTGCGGGCACTGGGCAACAGCGCCAAATACGCGCCCAGCAAGCCGTACATTGACCCCACCTTTGAGCGCAACTATGCCGAGTGCAAGCGGCTGGGCATCCCGGTCGGCGTATACTACTACTGCAAGGCCGTCAACACGGCGGAGGCCGACGCAGAACTTGCTTTGCTGCGCAAGGTGCTGACCGGCAAGACGTTGCAGTTGCCGGTGGCGGTTGACATTGAGGACGCCTATGTGCAAGCACCGCTGGACAAGCAGACCCTGACCGACATTGCAGCCCACGCGCTGGGCACGGTGGAGCGCTGGGGCTTCTACGCCATGCTGTACACCGGGCTGTATTTCGCCCGCGATAACCTGTACATGACCGGCGCGGCGCTCAAACCGTACGACGTCTGGCTTGCAGCTTACCGCAGCAAAAAGCCTGAACCCGGCTGGCCGTTCGGGCTGTGGCAGTACACCAGCAAGGGCAAGATTCCCGGCGTTGTGGACGCAATACCGGGCAAGGTTTCCGGCGTGGACTTGTCTGTGCCCTATAAGGACTACACCAAAATCATTGCAAAGAAGGGTTTGACCCGTCTCCGGGAGGGCAAATGACCGAAAAAGAAGCTTTGCTGTGGGTGCTGGGCATCTTGGGTAGCCTGTGCGCCGCTGCCATCACGATCGACAAGGTGTTGGAAATCATCCATAAGTACATCAAGAAGGCACAGGAGCCGGACAACGCGCAGAACAAGCGGCTGGATGAGCTGGACAAGCGCGTCGGCACATTGGAACAGGGGCAGCTGCAGCATACGCAAGCCCTTGCAAGAGACCTCCGGCGCTTTGACGGCCTCGATGAAGAAATGCGCCTTGTTCTCGTTGGCGTGCAGAACCTTTTGGATTCGCAACTGTCCGGCAATAACCGCGAAGGTATGCAAAAAAGCAAGACCGACATTAACAATTACCTGCTGAAAGGAGTAACCAATCATGGAAGCAATCCTTAACACCATTCTCACCCCGATGCCCGCATGGCTTGCGCTGGTGCTCATTGTTGTGGGCGCTGTGTCGCTTGCGTTGGGGCTTATCCGTCTGGGCTACGGCGCAGCGGTCAAGACGTTGGTGCTTGACCTCATCGACCAAGCAGAGCGAGAAATCCAGGGCACCAAGCGCGGCGCAGAACGCAAGGCGTGGTGTGTCAAGATGCTGCGAACCTATCTTGCTGCCAGCAAGTGGGGTAAGCTGGTCTCGTGGGCAATCACGGAGGAGACCATGAGCAAGGTCATCCAGTTTTTCTTTGACCGCGCCCGGTCGGCGTTGGAAAAGCAGTAAGGAGGATATCATGGAAAGCACTACATACGAGCAGCAACGATTTTGCGAAATCAAGAGATGCGGCAAAATTGACAATCTTGGTAACGTCGCCGTAATGGTGCGCAACGCCGGACAGCTGCCGCAGCCCTTCTGGCTCGGTGCTGCCTGTGGCGGCGGCTCGTGTAGTGCTGCCCGCTGCGCTGCAAGGGCTTGACCGACAGCAGATGATAGCCGCCATCAAAAGCGCACCGCTTGGGAGGGTAGACCGTAAGATAGCCTTACTGCGGTACGTTGAGCGGCTTCCGCTGCCGGACATTGCAGCGCAGACCCATTACAGCCGGACGGCGGTAGGCTACCGGCTGAAAGGCATTGAAAAAATGCTGGATGTGTGATATACTATTCATACGCCCGAAGTAGAGTATACACACTTCGGAGAAATGTGTACAGAGAGCCAGCGGAAGAACGTTTACCCGCTGGCTTTTCTTTTTGCACGGATTGTTGTAGGCAAAGTGGGCGCTTTTCTTTTACCCTTGCAACTCTTCTGCTGATACGTTGCAAGCCGCAGCAATTTTCTTGAGCGTGGGCATTCGAGTAGGCTTTCCAGCTTCCGCGTGTTGGATTGTCGCGGTGGACAGCCCGGTTTTTTCTGACAGCGCCCGAATGGTCAGACCGGCGCTTTCCCGCGCGGCTTTAATTTTGCCCGCGTTCACACCAAGCGTCTTGTAATCGGGTGACATATACCCGATTTGGAACACGCCCTGCTGCTGCATCGACAATGCCTTGAGTGCAAAGCTGCTGTCAATGTCCTCGATGTCAACATCCTTCAGGACGTAGGAACAGGCGTTGTCCAGCTCCGGGGTCATCTTGTAAAGCTTGTGCGCCAGCGTGATTTTCATCATCACGCCGCGCACGGGAAACCTCTTAGCGTTGTCAAGGTCTGCCTGATTTGCATAATCAGGGGTGCAGGCTTCATCCAGCAAGCGATACAACTTGCCGAGATTGCGAATAGTTGTGTTTTCCATGGTGCTTCTCCTAACGCCCGTATAGCCGGGTAGCACAGCTTCCTTTTTTAGATTTCGACGCCGGTCTTGCAGATCGGTTCTGCATCCGGGTGTGTGTTGTTCCACGCACGGACGATCTCGTGCAGTGCTACAACTACACCGTACATATTGACGGATGCGCACACATCCAAATTGGTGATAGCGTTGAGGATCTCGACCATCTGGTCTCTGTCGTACCGGCTTGCCCACTGCTCGACCAGCGCGGTCTTGATGCGCTCTGCCAGCTCGTCAACGCAAGCGGCAAGTTCTTCCTCGGTATCGGCCTCCCGCTTTGCGCCAAGGAACATGTCCATGGCGCTGAGATTGACAAAGCTCTCACCGTCATCCCAGCGGCTTTGATACTCTGCAACAATATCATTGCGGGTGCCATCATCCAGATTGTAGCCTGCGCTTGCAAGCTCTGCGTACCGGTCGTTCAGCTTCTCGTAGATATCCATTTTTTTGTTCCTCCTGCGTTTTTGTGCTTCCTTCTGACACCATTATTATACCACAAAACTGATACAAGTGATACAGGCATAGTCACCAGACTTTGCCTTATTTTTTTGCTCATTTTGTATCAGTTGTATCAGTTTGTATTTGTCCTTCGTTGTGCCTTCGTTGTCTCTCCCGGTGTGACATTCTGGTACGATAACCGTAAAAGGAGGGGCGCTCATGTGGCACAAGTTTAACCCAAACCCGCGCGGCAGCAGCGTCGGTGACTGTGCAGTGCGAGCCGTTGCAGCTGCCACCGGGCAAAGCTGGGAGCAGGCGTATGTAGGGCTTGCGATGATGGGCTACGCGTTGGGCGATATGCCAAGCGCCAATCGCACATGGGGCGCGTACCTCCAAAAGCGCGGATTCAATCGCCGTCTTGTCGAGGCAGACTGCTCCACCTGCTACACCGTGGAGGATTTTGCAAGGGAGTACCCGCACGGGATCTACGTTCTTGGCTGCTCTGGCCACGTTCTGGCTATTATTAATGGCGAGTGGATGGATAGCTGGGACAGTGGCGCAGAGTGCCCGATATATTACTGGTACAAGGAGGACTAAGCGATGCCGATTTATAACGGATACCCGCAAGTGTATTACCCGCAACAGCCGCAGGGGCAGTTGGAACAGCTCAGGGCGGCACAGTACCAGCCTCAGCCCGTCATGATGCCAACAATGCAGGGGCAGACCGCACCGACGGACAGCGGCTTTATCTGGGTGCAGGGCGAAGCAGCAGCCCGGGGCTATTTGGTGGCCAACGGCAGCCGGGTTCTTTTGCTTGATGCCGACGCTGACACCTTCTATATCAAGGAGGTGGGGCAGGACGGCAGACCTTTCCCGCTGCGCATCTACGACTACAAGGAGCGCACCAGCGGCCCCAAAGCGTCGATTGCAGCCACGCAAGCCGCAGCCGGGGAGTTTGTCACCCGCAAGGAGTTCAACGCGTTGGTGGAAAAGCTTACGGCGTTGGAAAAACAGGAAGCACCGGAGCCGGAAAAGGAGGGCTAAACGATGGGCAGCAGCTTGTATAACTCGATGGGCCGGCAGGCCCAGAACCCCATTGGTGGGCAGTTTCAGCAGTTTATGGGCCAGATGCAGGGAAAGAACCCGCAGGAGATGATAAACCAGATGCTCACCTCCGGCCAGCTCTCACAGCAGCAGCTCAACGCCATTCAGCAGCGGGCGCAGCAGATTGCACCAATGCTCAACGGCATGAAAAATATGTTCGGATTCTGAAATGCGGCCGCATTTAGAATAAATGTTTCAAAAAACACGAAAGGAGCAAGATTATGTCTTTATCTTCCGATAGCGCAGTCCTGACTATGCCGGTGCAGCCTGCCAACAACAGCTATAACAATGGTTGTAATGGCTGGGGCGGCGACTGGATGGGCTGGATTGTCCTCTTTCTGATTTTCGGCATGTTCGGCTGGGGCGGCATGGGCGGCTTTGGCTGGGGTGGCGGTATGGGAATGGGTGGCGCATCGCCTTACATGACCAGTGCAGTTACGCAGGCGGACCTGCAGCGCGGTTTCGACAACCAGAGCGTCATGAACAAGCTGAACGGGCTGGAAAGTGGCCTGTGTGATGGCTTCTATGCCATGAACACCGGGATGCTTCAGGGTTTCAACGGCGTGCAGCAGGGCCTGAACGGTGTCACCAACGCCATGCAGCAGGGCTTCAACAGCACTAACGTTGCGCTGATGCAGGGGCAGAATGCTCTGGCTACACAGCTGGCAGACTGCTGCTGCAAGACCCAGACCGCCATTCAGGGCGTCAACTACAATCTGGCCACGCAGGAGTGCGATACCCGGAACCAGATGCAGCAGGGCTTCTGCGCGACACAGAACGCCATGAATAACAACACCCGGGATATTATCGAGAACCAGAACAGCAACACCCGTGCGGTGCTCGACTTCCTGACCAACGATAAGATCGCCACCCTGCAGAGCGAGAACAACGAGCTGCGCCGGGCTGCTTCTCAGGATCGCCAGAGTGCGCTCCTGACCACCGCGATGAACGCGCAGACCAACCAGATCATCGGGACTCTGCAGCAGAAGGTTCCCGTGCCTGCCTATCAGGTGCCCAACCCTAATGCCATTTACTACGGATGCGGTACCGGTTGCGGCAGCTGCGCATAACCCAATAGCGGCAACTTGTGTAAAATATGCACATGTTCAGCCCCTGAGCTGATTTTGCAAACCAGAGCGCCGGGGCAGTAGTCCCGGCGTTTTTATTATGAAAGGAGCCGATAAAATGGCTGAATTTACTTCTACCACGATTCAGACCGTGGCAGCCGGTCAGAATCTTCCCTTGACCGAAACCGCAGTGAAGGGGACGAACTGCATCGTGCACCGCGCAGGCGCTGGCAATGTGACGCTACGCGGACTTACAAACCAGTGTAAGGCACTGTTCAAAGTAAGCTTTGGCGGCAACATTGCTATCCCTACCGGTGGCACTGTGGGCGCTATTTCCGTGGCACTGGCTGTCGGCGGCGAGGCACTCAACAGCGCAACCGCTATCGTCACCCCGGCGGCAGTGGATCAGTATAGCAACGTCTTTACGTCGGTGTTCGTAGAAGTCCCCCGGGGCTGCTGCGTTACCGTGGCGCTCAAAAACACCAGCACGCAGGCAATCAGCATTGCAAACAGCAATCTGATTGTTGAGCGCGTTGCATAAGGAAGGAGTACAACATGAGTAAGAATCTCTATGATCTGCGGGAAATGCTCTGCGAGGAGCTGGACGAGTACAACCGCGATGCAAAGAACGGCCTGAACGAGCGTGCGCTGGATACCGTGCACAAGCTGACCGACACCATCAAGAACATCGACAAGATCATGATGCTGGAGGACGGCGAGTACAGCCGTGCAGGCGAATGGGAAGCAGATATGCGCGGCAACTACGGACGTACCGAAAACTACAACCGTGGCAACAGCTACGCAAACCGTGGGCGGCATTATGTGCGGGGGCACTACTCGCGCGGCGATGGCCGGGAGCGGATGATCTCCGACATCGAAAACATGATGCAGGACGTAACCGGCACCGAGCGTGACGCATACAAGCGTGCTCTGGATATTCTGAGCAATATGTGAGAAGGAGGGCGGCAGGCATGGACATCGTGGAGATCAACGAGCATATTCGAAAGCTGAAATGCGAAGAAACAAACTGGCAGAGCGTGGAAAAGCTTGCCGCCCTCTGCACTGTGAGAAATGAGTTGAGCGAAGCGGAAAGCCGGGAAAACAGCCCCGCTCCGCAGGCTGAACCTATCAGACAGATAGAGTATTCCACCAGACCGCAAAAACCGCAGAGCGAATTTGTAGAGGCTGCAAGCGCTGTGCCGTTCAGTGGGTTGATGGAGGTGCTGGACAGGCACATGAACGCAATAAAAATTGCATATCCGAAGGAGTACGAACTTGTTATGAAAAAGATAGGCAGCTTGTAAACAGATGCAAAATGTGCTATTTTTACATAAGTGCACATCTTAGTTCATGCCGTTCATAAGTTAACAACAGTCTAACAAATCGGCAAATTATATCGTTATTACGTAAGATAAATTTGATTTGTAATCAGTGGGTTGCAGGTTCAACTCCTGTCACCAGCTCCAAAAAATAACGCACAGACGATGTTTCAAACTCGCCTGTGCGTTTTATTTTTTTCCAAAAACCGCCTGAAATCACCTGAAATCACGTCATAATCTAACAAACAATCTAACAAATCAGTACTTCATTTTTTGCATTTCATGCAACAAGTATGCTGGGTCGTTGTGGGAGACGTACTTGTTGGCTGTTGTGGAAAAATTCTTGTGCCCCAAAATGGCTTGCACAGCGGTCTTTTCCAGACCGCACTCCACCATCTTGCTGCTGGCGGTATGGCGCAACGTGTGCGGGTGCACGTCCTCTATCCCGCATTCCTTCATCAAGGAACGAAACTTTGTTGCAACGTTGCGCTTGTCCAACTTTGTGCCTGCCTTGGACGGTATCAGCCAATCGCAGCCGCTTTCCATCATCCAAAAAGCAATGATCTTGTAAACAGGGTCGAGAATCGGGATAATGCGGTTTTTACCGGCTTCTGTTTTCTCGCCGCCCTGCATATACCGCTCCTTCAGATGCACGTCATCGCAGCGCATGGAAAGCAGTTCGTCAATGCGCATACCGGTGTATAGTAACACCATAGATATCTGCGCGGTCTGCCCGAATTTTGGGTCGTTCTGCTTTCCAGCGATCCGCT
>ERZ1035037.418-NODE-418-length-12728-cov-41.024698_pt1 | contig 12728 bp, 27 predicted proteins | sample MGYA00520618_ERZ1035037 | MGnify/ENA primary metagenome ERZ1035037 (study PRJEB33766, sample SAMN09781741) | gut metagenome | biome: gut microbiome | host: Homo sapiens | place: Madagascar | study: EMG produced TPA metagenomics assembly of the PRJNA485056 data...
TTACTATATATACACATAGGTTTTTATCTAATACTTTAAACTATTAATTGAATTATTCATAATTGCAGTATTCGCTCTTTGTTGGTCTATCTGTAATTGTGAAAAGTAAATCTTATTCTTGTTTAATTCGCTTTGTCTTAATTCAGCAAAACAATTTTCTTTGTTCTTTTGGGTTTCGCAATAATTTTTATTTTTTTCAAAATTTAATCTTCGATTTAGCCAATACTTCTTTTCAGCCCAAAAATAATTTTTAGATGTACTTAAATTTACATACTTTGGTGGGCAAAATTCCGACCAATCAGGCTCAAAATATGCAAATGCAGGAAGTGTTACACATAGCATCAGAAACATAATACATTTTTTAATCATTATTTACCTCGCAATCCTTGAATACCACATTACACGTCCGATTACTTCAAAATCAAAATCAATCTCTTTTGAAAAATCTATGCAGTAAGCATCATATTTACTATTATCTGAAATAACCTTTACCGAACAAGGTGGCACTTTTTGAAGTCGTTTACATAATAATTGACCGTCATAACGTATAACGTAAATTTGACCGTCAACAACATCTTTTTTTGAGCAATCAACCATTAATGCATCACCGTCTTTAATTTCAGGACACATACTATCGCCGGTTGCAAATATAATGTTTGTATCGTTTTGGCTTGCCCCAATCTGCCTGAATAATTGCTTAGATATTGGATAGTACGCAGTTTGACGTTCATCAAATACCATTACTCCATTGCCACAAGATGCAGAAACATTGCCATAAATAGGTGTTTTATAAAATGCATCTTCGCCGACTTGGGCGATCGCCTCTGAAAAACTTGTTTTAAACATTTCTTCTAATTGTTTAACTCGGTGAGGTGGCAAAGGATTATTCAGCATTGCAGTAACTCTTTGGCGAGATACTCCGAAAATTTCGCCTATTTCTTCCCTTGTAACGTGTCGCCCTTGTTGATAACTGATTTCATTAATAATGTCTTTTAGTTTTAATCCAGTATTATTTTCTTTAATTTTATCAACAAGAGAAACATTAAATGTCTTTTCTAGCAACATTAAATCAGCCTTTGTAAATTTACTGTTTCTTATGGCTCTTTTGTTTATTGCCTGTGGGTTGGAATTGAGTGCAGTTGCAATTTCTGACTGTGTTACACCTCTTTTTAATTGAACAGTTATCTGCTCAACTACATCATTGTACTTCATTAATAGCCACTCCTTTCTATTTCTAAAAGTTTACTCTTTGTTTCCTTTCGTTAAGTTTTGTTAATTTGCTAAATGTTTATTATGTCTATCTTTTAGACTATTTAGTGTTTTTATTTTTATAAATTTAGACAATTTATGTTTACATTTTGTTTTTAATATGTTAATATATAGACAGATAATATTTACAAAGTATAAAACGAAAGGATTTTTTTATGACTTATAAAGATAAAAGGTTTTCGGGTCTGTATGTCAACCTTGATAAAGAAACATACGACAAAAAAACTTATCTTACACAAAAGGGCTTTAATCTTTCGGTTTTAATTCGCAATTATATTTCGGATTTATACGACAGAGAGAAACAAAAAGCATCAGTTTAAGTTTCTATCTGTTTACATTATACAAACAAACGAAATAAAAATCAATCCTAAAATAAAAATTTTTACATAATCTTGAAGAACTTGAAAGGCGGTAAGTATGAATGTAGTTAGTTTAATAGGACAAAAAAGAGAGAAAAAGAAACAAGAAAAGTACAACGTAGTATATAACGAATGGTTGAAATTCTACGAAACAAGAGAAAAACACTTAGGAAAAATTGAACTTCCTGCATTTATGCTTGCAAACCACCAAATGAAAATCATTATGGCGACAGGTGAATTAAATTTTTATTACAAAAAAATTATGAATTACAAAAAGAAAAAAGCGATTGCTTAAAAAAGAAAGGCGGTAACAAAATGGCGACAATGAATTATTCAAATGATGTAACAAAGAACAGACACGAGTATATCGGTGCATCTGATATAGGTGTCATTATGGGGGTTGGACTATTCAAAACTCCGTTTGAACTTTGGTGCGAAAAGACACAAAAAATTAAACCTGAAGTATCAAAAAAACAACAAGAAATTATGGATATGGGCAATTTGTTAGAAGATGTAATTGCTCAAAAATACGCATCTGAACACAATGTATCAGTTAGACGTTCACCAAAAGTATATGTTCACCCAAAATATTCTTTTATTCGTGCTCACGCAGATAGAATTATTACAGGTTCTGAAAGAGGACTTGAATGTAAGAACACATCTGAATATATGGCTGATAAATGGAATGGTGCTGATATTCCTGAACAATACATTTTGCAATGTCAATTGTGTATGGGGCTTTCAGGTCGTAAAGAATGGGATATTGCCGTTCTAATCGGTGGTAATAAATATAAAGACAAGCCGTTGAAATTCGACAAAGATTTATATGACTTAATGATTGAAAAAGCAGTTGATTTTTGGCAAAACAACGTATTGAGAGATGTGCCACCTGCACTTACGGCAGATGATAACAAAGTTGTTAGGGATTTATACCCTGATAACAACGGCAACTTACTTGATATATCTGAAATTGATAGTGGTTTGTTAATCTCTTTTGAAGATGCAGTTGCTCAACGTCAAGAATTGAGTATGCACAAAAAACAAATTGAAGAAGAATTAAACGAACTTGATGCAAAAATTAAAGACGTTATTAAAACTAATGACGGCATTTTAACTCCAAAATACAAAGTAACTTGGAAAAACCAAAAAGGTCAAATCAGATATGACAAAGAACAAATGATTGCTGACGGAGTTTATGACAAGTACGCATCACAAGGCATCAACCGTGTTTTAAGAATTTCAGTCAATAAAGAAAGCGAGGTTGCATAATGAAACAAAAAACAGTAGAAAAAATTTGCAATGCTTGGAATATGTTTGAAGATGATGATATATCGACTGAAAGATTACTTGAAATGGTTAGACAAGAATGTCATTTACAAGATGTATCAGATGTGATTACAGGCTTAGTAAAAGGCGGAATATTAACAGAAAGTGAGGCATCATAATGGTAGCAAATAAAATTATCGAAGTTCCTCAAAGATTAAATGTTATCGACACAGAGCCTGATTTTGTCAAAAAGCAAGTTGAAAAAATTAGAATTTTGCAAAAGACAATAAAAGAGGTTTTAGTTGATGAAGTTGACTATGGCAAAATTCCTGGTTGCGGTGATAAACCTACATTGTTTAAATCAGGTGCAGAAAAGGTTTGTATAACTTTCGGATTGCAAGATACATACGACATTATCGCATCTAAAGAAGAATTTGACGGAAAAGGCTTTTTTAGTTATACGGTCAAATGTTATTTATCTTCAAATGGCATCAAGATTACAGAGGGGCTAGGACACGCAAACTCAAAAGAAAATAAATGGGCTTTCAAATGGGTTGTTGCATCTAAATTACCACCTGAATTAGACCCTGAATTATTGCCTAGACGTGAGAAAAAAGGCAGTTACGGAAAGTATTTTGAGTACAGAGTTGAAGAAGATTGCAACTCAAAGGCAAATACTATTCTTAAAATGGCAAAGAAAAGGGCTAAAGTTGATGCAGTATTGGCAGTGGCGAATTTATCGGAATTGTTTACACAAGACTTTGATGATGTTACTGACGATATTGAAACACCGCAAGATAAAGTTGACGAGTTAAAAGAACAGTTAAAAAAAGAGGAAAAACAACCTGAATACATCTGTTCTGAATGTGGAAAAGTTATACCACAAGCCTCGTATGAATTTTCCTTGAAGAAATATAAAAAGGCTTTATGTTTCAACTGTCAAGGAAAACACAAAAAGTAGTCGCTAATAGTTACCGCTATTAGATAGGGGGATTAAAAATCCCCCTTAACCAAGAAAGCCGGATTAAATTTTTTGTAGTTTTTAAATTGAGGCTAAACAAAAAAAACTGCCGTAAGCAACAAACGAAAGAGAACGACCGAGCAAGCGGTCTGAACCCAACCGAGAAATAATGCGAAACACTACTCGTAAAAAGTGTTTAGAACCAAACTTATGGGGCAAGTTTTAAACCTCTACCCCATTCGGGCGGTTAATAAAACGAAAGGTAGAAGTATGAACACAAATAGTTTTGAATTGTTAGGCAGAGTAGGACACATTGATATTGATTATAGAGAAACAGGAACTGTAATTACAACAATTTCTTTAGGTCTAAAAAACTCAAAAGGCGAGTATGAAAACTTTTATATCACTTTTTTGAACACTAAAAAACTTGCAACTGCTGAACAGTTAGCAGATGAAGTTAAAGAGGGCGATTATATCAGAGTTAATGGCTCATTGACAATGAATAAATACACTCCACAAGGTTCAGACAAGCCAAAATTTTCACTTCGCTTAATGGGTTGGGGATATAAAAAAGTGCAATGGAACTCTACTAAAAAAGCCTTTGAGGACGTTGAAATAGCAGAGTAAAATTTCAGGTGGAAAAATGAAAGGAATAAAAGAAAAAACAGTTGAATATTTCCCACACGATTATCACGCAAGAGATGATTTACAAGAAGTGTTACAAGTTCTAGGACACGAGGGCAAAAGTGTCTATTGGGATTTAATTGAAATGCTTTATGAAAATGGTGGATATTTAGAAATATCAAAGTTACAAACTTATGCTTTTACACTCCACTCTAAAACTGAAATATTAGAAAAGTTAATAAATGATTTTGACCTATTCAAAAAAGACGAAACGAATTTTTGGAGTGAATCAGCATTAAGACGATATGCAAAAAGGCTAGATATTGCAAAACAACGTAGCGAGGCAGGCAAAAAGGGTGCAGGCAACCGTTGGAAAAAAGAAAGCAGTAAACCTGCATCACCACCAAAAGAAAAAGTAGTATATAAAAGTTTTCCTGACACAAAATATGTCAAAGTAACCGAAACGGAATACGAAAAAATCATTGAAAAATGGGGTCAAGAAAAGGCTGAAAAAATGGTTGAAGTTCTTGAAAATTGGTTACAAATCGGATCTAAAAAAGCAAAAGAGGTTAGAAATAATCCTCATTACGCATATTTCAGGAAAGATAGTTGGGTATCTAACCGAGCAGATGAAGAACTTAAAAAAGCAAAAGCAGACAATGGGATAAGTAGCGATTATGGAAAATATTAAAAAATTTGTTGACAATTCAATAAAACCAAATCCAAAATTTTGCGATATATGTGGTAAACCTTACAAATTGCACATTTTAGGTAAAGGGGCAAGAGGTATTTATATTCCTGATTGCGATTGTGTTGAAAAAGCCGAAAGAGAAAAGGCTGAAAAAATAAACCAATTAAGACAATACAAAAAGTTAAAAACTCGATATAAAAATGCTGATTTTCCGGTAATTATGAGAGGTCAAAGACTTGTAAAACTTAATTGTGAACACAGACAAGAGGGATATGAATATGTTGTAAGGTTTAGACCTAAAAGGGCTATGGGATTTCATTTTGTCGGAAGTGTCGGAAATGGCAAGACAACATTAGCAGTATGTATCGGAAAAGAATTGATAAAAAGAGGTTATACTGTCAGATTTATGACGTTCTCTCAATGTATGAGAATTTTACAAAGCACATACGGCAATAAAAATCCATTGTCATTTGACGAACAGTTAAAAAAGTTTTCAGATATTGACCTTTTAATCTTGGACGATTTCGGACGAGATGGATATAAGGAACAGAAACTAGCAGATGCTTTTGAGTTCCTAAACCACTTGTATAACAACAGATGCAACGTTATTTTAACCTCAAATCCTGAAATGATTGAAAAAGTTAAATCTATTCCTGATTTTGGGGCAATGCTAGACAGATTTCACAAAATGGCAAAGTACAGATTGTTTAAAAATTCAAGTTATAGACGTGAGGCAATATGATGCAATTAGATTTATTCAAAAACGGTAATGATTGGTTTAATGAAATGCCTGTATGGAAACAATTAAAAGAACTTACTGAAAGATTTAATATTTATGAACGTCTAAAGGGTTCTAAACAATATGAACGGATTTGGTGGCATTTGCAGGAGTTCGGACAAATAACAAATATGCAATGCCACGAACTTTACGGCATCAGACACGCACCGAGTGTAATTAGGGATATTCGCAAAAAGTTAGCATTAAAAAATGAATGGGAAATCATCAATGAACACAAAAGCGGTTGCGACAGGTTCGGAAACAGTTGCACATTTGATATTTATAAACTTGTAAAAAGGCAATGAAACAGAAACTTGACAGAAAAACAATGAATGAGGATATAAAAAAATATCCGGTTTACATTATCACCAAATCAGGACAATTAAAACGAGTTTTTTATATCCAAAGTACAGATGATTACAACCATTATTTATATAACCTGCATCATTATATTCCAAAAAGTCAATTTGTAGGTAATGAAAAATGGTATCAGGACAGGGGTATAGAACAGAAATTAATTTTAATGTCTATTCAACTACACGAACAGGTACACAATCAAGCGATTAAAAACCTTTCAGATGAAGAATTTGAAAAGCGATACAAAATATCAAAATGGGATTTAATTTTTAACAAAAAATACAGTAAATACTAAGAAAAGGGGTAAATATGGAACTATCGGAAAAAGCAGTTATAAAAGGGATAAGTGAGGCACTTGATGAACTTTCAGAGAATGTATTTATGTATAAATTTATAGAATGTATGGCAAAGCATATAGAAGAAACAAATGCTATTCCTGATAGCGAAAAAATGTTTTTGTCAATGGTAGCAGGCTACGCAACTACAAAAATAATCCATAATCAAGCCATTTTTCAAATCACGCAAGAAAAATTACACGAGAAAATGGACGGTTATGAATGGGAAAGTGAGGACGGAACTGTTAATGTCATTTTGACAGAAAAAGGGCAATGTAAAGACTTAAAAGAGGTTGCCGAGTTTCTTAAACAAAAAGGCGAAACAGTTGACGAGAGCGAAATAAAACCCCTTACAGAAATAGAATTACAAAGATATAAAAAGTCAACTTTAGAGGCTATTGGGGGTAAAAGTGGAAAATAAAGATAAATTGGAATTGTACGAACGTGCAAGGTTAAAATGGGGAACTTCTAATCAAATGCTTATAGCGGTTGAGGAATGTTCGGAACTTCAAAAGGAAGTTTTAAAGAATATCAGAGGTAATAATAACCTTGCCGAAATGGCAGAAGAAATCGCAGATGTTGAGATTACCATAGAGCAAATAAAAGAAATGTGGGGATTGGATAACATTGTAGATTCTATAAAAGAAAGAAAACTAAACAGATTAAAAGAAAGAGTTGAAAACAATGACTATTGAAAAAATTAGCGAAACAAAAAACTTTATAGATTTTATTCACAGTTCAGGTATAAAAATATGTTTAGAAAAACCAATTTTAAAAAGAGCCGTAGAAGAATTTATAACGTGGCTAAAAATCAAGGATTTAGATAGTTTTTCATCAAATCTATTTAGTTTGATTGCAAGAGCAGATGCTGACAATATGCTACGTTTCTTAAAAGGTTTTCCTGCTGAAACGGTTGCTTATTTATTATGGTATCACTCAAAAATATCGGATTTAGATTGCCTGAAAGATATATATTTTTCCGATCTAGGATTTTGGGATAATGACGGAAATTATCAATCAGACATTCAAGCAGTAGAAAAAGGTAAAGAATAAAGAAAGAGGTAAAAAATGGGTTGTGATATTCACACAGTAGTAGAATTGAAAAAGGAAATGAATGGGTTGGCATTGATGAATTGCCGGAAGAATTTAACGAACGTAATTATTCTACATTTGCATTTTTAGCAAACGTTAGAAACCGATTTAACACAAAAGGGTTTGAGCCAAAAGGTTATCCTAGCGATATGTCAGAAAAATCAAAAAAAGAACTAAAAGAAGAATGGGCAGGCGATTTTCATTCTGAATCATATTTGACATTAAAAGAATTAGACGACTGCGATAAATCTGATTATAATTCTGAAAAATGCAGAGTTGTTGGGGCTTTTTACGAAAAGTTTAAAGAACTTGGTGGAGTTTTTCCTAAAGAAATGAAAGTTGAGGAAGAAATCATTAGCAATTCAATTTTTGATATTATAGGTCAACAAATTTGTCCGGATATAATTGTTAAATGGGAAAATTCAGAAGATACTCTAAAGAAAACTCCTGTATTTAGGGGGATTGAGGCATTAAAAGAAATTGCAAAGAAAAACGATATTGACAATTTTGAAAATATCAGAATTGTATTCTGTTTTGATAATTAAGGATATGATATGAAAAAAGCAAAAGTGGTTAAAATACCTTTTTACTGTAAAGAGTGCGGTAAGTGCAGAACGAGCAAAGAGGTAGATGATAATTTAAAAATAAAAAATTGGACAGGGTGGACACACGATATTTACTGTCTAAAAAGAAGTGAAATAGTTTACGGAATGTAAGAAAGGATAAAGATGTTAGAACTTTTTAAATTTATATTTGCCATTTGTGCCGGAGTTTGTTTTGCTACCGTGCTTTTTGTAATCGGTGTATTTGGTTTTTGGAGTATAGGCAATCAAATTACTTACTACTTTGACAAAAGTATTTGTACGGCAACAGTAAACGAAAAAATAGTTTATTCAGGTCGTTGTCATTTTATTACCATTAATAGTGTTGGCGAAAATGGTAACTCAAAGCATTTAACCATTTATAAAGATGCAATGAATTTAAGACCGTTAAACCATTACATTGCAGAAAACATCAAAGTATCTGAAAAATAGGAGTAATTAAATGTTAGTAAGCAAAGAAAGATTTAATCAGGATTTAGTAGATATAAATGGTTTGGCACTATACTCTTACGATAACTATTATACTGACGGCAGTATAATCATAGATAAAAGATGTGCCAATTTTGAGAATTGCATTTTTAAAGAACTTGATGAGCAAAGATTTAAGAAATGTGTTGAGCCCATAATAAATATCAAGAATTTAAACAAGATTGTTAAAGCCAAAAATGAAGTTATAAATGTGTTTGATATGCCATTGCATAGACAAAAATTATTTAATACAAAAAGTAAATATTTTTTATTACACGAGAGATATGCCGACTTTTTTGACGAGTGTACTGATATTTATTATAAAAATAACATTGCTTATTTCTTTTTAGATCTTCCAAAAATCGAGGAAGATGAGGCAGACGAGATTATGTTTGTGGGTGCAGTTATGGTTATGCAAGGAACACAAAAAAATGTAGATAGCATAATCAAAATAAATAAAGTTTATGATGAATTAGAATATGGATTTTCTTGTAAAGGTAAACTTTATACAGAATTTAAGGTGGAAAATGCAGTTTAACGGAATCCAATGGAACGGCGAAAATTTTGATACAATCTGCGAGTTTTTAAAAGATGCAATAGGACTTGTTGAGTTTAAGAATAAGACTTTAAGAATCTATGCAAACCCTGAACAAGTAATTGACGTAAATCTAAATGAGTGGATAGCAAAAACCCCTAATGAGGGCGAATATGTAGTTATAAGACAGGATTTCTTTAAGGTGAAAATTTAGAAAGGATTTAAAGATGCAAGAAAAAGATAAAATTAAAGATGCTTTTGACAAAGTGCGAAAGGCTATCAATAAGGCAAAATCTATAAATGACACACCTTTTATTCCTCGCCGAGAAATAGTTGACGTGCAAGACTGTGAGTTTTGGAATGAGGGTCATTGCGATTGTTATGAAATTTATGGGTTTGCTCATTGCTCTAAAGTAAACAACTGCCATTTTAAACAACTAATAAGATGCAAACGTTCTCTTGTCGGTATCTATATTAAAAGCAATATACGGCAACAAGCATACAAAAGAATGAAGAAAGAAAACGAAAAACTTGAAAACGCAACCTTTACACTTGCAAAGGGTTTACATTTTCAACAAGAAAGAGCAGATAAATTGGAACAAGCACTTGCCGAGATCGAAACTTTATGTATAGACAGATGTCGTTATGGTAAAGAGGTTACAATACAAGATGTTTTGAGCATCATAAATAAGACAAAAGTGAATAACAATAGCGACAACCACGAAAGCGAGGGAAAATAATGTATGGAATATCAAACGTTACAACCCAAGAAATTCACAAGAATTTTTGCAAATGGTTTAATATAAAACAACAAAAAATTAGCGATAAGAAATTTTCTCAAATTCTAAACATTTGTTGGCAAGCAGGATATAGTATGCAGTTTATGGGGTCTGCTTTAGGCGACGGTGAAGATTTTGATTTTGCCAGAGAATATAACTATAAAGATTTTGTTCTGTTCAATCTCTATGATTATTATCTTTGGGAAGATGACATAAGATACAAAATTCAAAATTTATTTAAAACAAAGGACGGAGAGTAAATGAAATGCAAATGTGATAAAAAATACTATGAGATTTTACACTACAAACATAATCATTCACACTTTGAATACCCAAAAGGTGAAGAACATTATAGCGAATATTCTACAATACGTTGTACTAAATGTGGAATGGTTTGGCGAACAAAGGCAAAATATGTAGAAAATTTAAAGGATTACAAATAATGCAATATTATTTACTCAAAAAGGATACAAGGAACAATGACAATATTCCTATAAAAATTAATTCAAAAATACAGAAAATCTGTAATAAAATGGCAAAATTAATAAATCAACACGCAATTCTTGATAAACAACTTGTAAAAGAGTTGGCAAGTCTTAACGAAATTTCAGAGGACGAGGCGAGCGATATTATGAGTTCGTATGATTTTTTGGTTGATACAAGCCAATATGGTTTATCAAATTTTTCGATTGAGCAGGTATCAAGAGAAGAATATTTAAAAGAGGTGAAGAATGAAAAAATATAACGTACAATTAGAGTTTTGGGCAAATATTGATGATATTGAGGCAGAATCAGAAGAAGATGCAATCAAAAATGCTCTTATTGAACTAACAAACGACCCACATAATTATTTTGTTGCAGAAGATGAAATTGCAAACAAAATTTTAGATAATTTTCACGACAGTTCAAGTGCAAGTGAGGTGGAATAGATGAAAATATTTGATGTAGATTTACATTTCACGTTTAACCGTGATATTACAAAAGAGCAGTTTGAAGAATGGTTTAAATTTGCCATTGATTGGGGTAGTTGTTCCGGTGATAACCCACTTATTGAAACCGAGTTAGGTGATGCCGTTTCTGATTACAACATAACTGAATGGTAATGAGAGGAATAACAATGAACTTAGATAAACAAGAAATACAAGATGCAATAGACAAACAGATTCTACAAGCAGAAAAGATTTACGGTAAAGATGTAAAATTTACCATATTAAATATTATAGGTTTAGTTAAAATGCTTACTCCGGAAAAGACAGAAGAAAAACCAACAAGATTAATCCCTTTATCGGAATGGGATAACTTCCATAATTATCCAACTGTGGGGGCATTAAGACAATATTATTTCCGTAGAGAAACAAACGATTTTGAGTATTGTATCGTACACGGTGGCGAAAAGGGTACAAGGCTATTAATTGACGAAAACAAATTTTTTGAATGGCAAAATAACCGTAGAAAAAAGGTTGCTTAATATTTATCCATTACAGATGCAAGCAATTCTTCTGTATGCTTGCGTGTAAGATGAGAATACAATCTTGTTACCGTTAAAGAAGTTTGCCCGAGTATTTCTGCAATTTCTAATAACGTTGCCCCATTTTTAGCCAAAATAGATGCCGTTGTATGTCTTATGTCGTGTATTCTAAAATTTCTAACATTTGCATCTTTTATTGCTTGCTCTAGCCAACCTTTCATATCTAATAATTTTGCACCAGTTACAGTTGATTTAAAAATATATCCTTCTGCAATATTGTTTTCTTTTAGATATTCAAAAATTAAATCAATTATATTTTTATCCAGGTGAACAGATCTATTTGTGCCATTTTTAGTATTAAGATAATAAACACGACAGTTTTTGCAATCAACATCTTCAACTTTTAGATGTCGTACCTCGTTAAATCTTCCACCTGTTTTTAATAGAATCATAAAGAATATAAATAATCTTAATGAATGTTTTAGGCAGACTTTTTTTAATTCTTCTATTTCTGCATCAGATAAAAAGCGAGGGTCTTTTTTAGGTTTTGGAAGTGTTTTTATTCTGCTCATTGGATTGTTTTCAAACAATTCCAATTCATCTGTACCGTACGTAAGGACGGCAGAAATACACATAAGATATTTATTTATTGTATTGTTACCCCTGTTTTTAACTTTTTCACCAACTTTAATTTTTTCAGAAATTAATAATTGTTTACAAGATGTCAGCATTGAACGTGTTAGGTCAGATATTTTAACCTTGCCAATTTTATCAATCCACCAACCATACATACAATTATATTTTTCAAAATGAGAATATCTATGTTTTGCGACATTATCTCTAAAATATATTATTAAATCTTCAACGGTTTTAATATTAGTTTTATTGTCAATATTTTCAACCTTGAAAGTGCCTTTATTCATAGCAAGTTCGGTTTCTTTCGCCCAAAGTTCAGCCTTTTTCTTTGCATCTTTCGGCTCTGATGCATAGAATGTTTTTCTGATAGGTGCAAAACCTTTTATTCGGATTTCTGCACGATAAACTATTTCATTATTTTTCTTTTTGTACTTTCGGATTGTTGCCATTTTTACGCACTTTTTACGCACTAATTTTGTATAACGTAGTATAATATAGTATATAATAT
>ERZ1035037.419-NODE-419-length-12726-cov-4.664115_pt1 | contig 12726 bp, 8 predicted proteins | sample MGYA00520618_ERZ1035037 | MGnify/ENA primary metagenome ERZ1035037 (study PRJEB33766, sample SAMN09781741) | gut metagenome | biome: gut microbiome | host: Homo sapiens | place: Madagascar | study: EMG produced TPA metagenomics assembly of the PRJNA485056 data set...
ATATTCTGAAGTTCATTGAATTTATCTGCAAATTCCTGTGTAAGACTTTCATCCTTAATATTAAAAATAACGATATCAGGATTGTCTTTTGATTTTACAAAAATATCTTCATCAGGTTTTGCGTATTCTTTATATAACTTGTTTCTTTCCTCTTGAAAGAAAGACACAGAGTCATTAAATACCTGATTGTTTCGCATACACCAATAGTGTATTTTAAATGATAATGTCGGATCATTATTTAACTTATCAAGAATGTAATAAGCTCCAACAACTTTACTTAGTGATGTTTTCAATTCCTTTTTCTCCTTAAGCTGTGCAGATTGTTCAGATGGGTTTGCTCCCTTTCTAAAAGAAATAATTCCGTCTTCAAACTCTTTTGAATGCTCGCCAGAATCAAGAATTTCATATAATTCTTTAACAATGTTTAAATTATATTTTCCATCAATCCTGCTCAACAATAATTCCATTTTTTCTATGTTTTCCGTGCTAAAGGTAATATATTCCATTTTGCTCCTATGCATCTGGTCCTAAATCTGACCCATCGCTGTAATGAATGTTTACATTCCACCAAACATATTTTGCTTTATAATATCGGTCATCATAAACTCCTTGTTTCCCATCTCCTGGAAATCGCGAAGGAGTTACTTGAATCCAGTCATAGGCTATGTCGGCATCATCACGTTTCCATCCATGTTGCCACGATCCAGGTTTAGAAGCACCGCTAATAGCACTTAAATCGACTTTTTGACCTTTTATATATAAATCACAATTGCAGTGAACTTGTCCTGTGTTTACGCCAAAAAGAGGGAGGTCTGTTAGACCGCCAAACTCCCAACCGGCCCAAAGTAACCACTCTCCATGATTTAGATCGCCGGTAGACATACCAGTAACTTCGTCATAACTTTGCAGTAATCCACGAGTTGTATAATTTACTTTGAAATCTCCAAGGCTAATAGTATCAGAGTCAACACTGAAAAAACTGTCTCCGATATCAATACGTCCACCTTCAATATATGAATTTCCTGACTTACCAACCAGTTTGTTGCCATCAATCGTCCATCCTGCGATTTTACCAGAAGAGGCAGTAATTTTACCAGATACGTCAGCACCGGCAGCTTTTAATTTACCATCAGATGTTACAGAAAAATTGTCTCCAACCTTCAGACTTCCACCAGTAATCACTGCATTCGAGCATACAAGTTTTCCGTTGTTGTCAACTCTAAATGCCGCATTATTTCTATCTGTGTTTCCGGCCCAGAATGAAATAGCTCCGGCGGTGGTAGTGGAACTCATACCGACTTTACCAGAAGTCAGATCATTTTCAGAAATCACATAGCTTGCAATATGCCCAGATTTACTCTCAATGTCACCCTCGAATTTGAGTTTCTTATTATCAGCGTCAACATAAAGAAGTTTCTTATTGTCAATGGAGATTGTAAAAATGTCCGATGGAGTGTTAGGATTGATTCCAACTTTATAAGACCCGTTCTGTGCGGTAAGGCCTAAATCATTGATTGTATAAGTGCCAGAGGCGTTTTCTATATAAAGTCCTTTTGACATCAGAATACGACCAAAAATTTTATCCGCTACTACTCCATAAAAATAGTCATTTCCTACTTTTACATATCCCAATGCCATTCCAACCGTTTCCCAGTTATCCGTTGTAATACCAATGCAGTTATTTGTAATCCAGAGCTGCGCCGGATCATAAGACTGTTTTTCTGGGATCCATTTTTTAGCAAGAATACCGGTCTGATCAATAATAACCTCATTGTTCTCATTAGAGACAATTTGCTGCTTTGCCGCATCCAGAACACTGTTCATATACTTATCCATGGTGACAGATGTAGAAGCTGCCTTGTTCCAAGCACCAGTAGAAAAGTCTACTTTTGATGCAGTATCTTCAGCTAGCTTTTTTACCGTCTGGAAAGTATTCCACTTTTCAGAAAGAGTATCTTTATTGCTAAAAGTCGCACTAAAATCACTTGGATCGTCCCAATTGATATGAAGCTTAAGTAGTCGCACGTCCATAACTTCATTAGGATCATCCATAGAGATGTGGATAATATTGAACATTTCGAGCTGATCGGTAAATGCCTTATAATCATAATTTACTGTGAAATTTACAAGATCAACATCAAGCGTATATTGCGGAGATGATACTTTTGCCAGTTCTTCGTAGGCATGAGAGAGCAGTGCTTTCTGCATCTCGAGCACTTCTGCGTCAGACATTGTGTTTGTCACAATGAATGAATCATCAGTTAAAGTATCTTCACGAATAAATGGACCAAGTTGCTGATATAAATTGTCACCAATAAAATCGCGGAGATTGACAATTAAAGCATTTATGGTTTTTATGTATTCATTAATCTCATTTTCTTTGGCTGTGATTTGCGATTTACGAACACCAATTTCTGCTTCGACTGCAGCATGAAGTTTCTGGTTTTTGGAATATAATGTTTGGTCAGAGTCGTTTATGTAAAGCTTCATATTCGTCTTGTAAATAGCTTCTTTTTCATTTAATTCTGCCAGACCATATTGCGTCCAATCTGTAGTATCGTGGTCATCAGGGACATGATTTTGCAATGTTCCAAGCTCTTCATACTTTGCTTTTAACCCAGCTAATTTCTGTTGATAAGCTGCCTCATTGTCTGCGCATTTCTTCTTATATGCGATCAGTGCGTTTTTCAGCTCGTCTGACATCATTGGATAATAATGACTAAAATCATAAATCTGATTAGACCCGCCAATGTTTACCTCAATAATGCCAAGAGTAGTATTCGTTCTATCGTCATTTCCACCGCATACAGTTAATACCGTTTTTACATCATCTTCGGAAGAAGACTTTTTAATCGACTTTATCAGGTTCCTATACTGCAGAGTGATACCGGTATCTTTACCAAGATTTTCAAGCTTATAAGCTGATACAGTTTTATTAAAACTATCGAAAATAAAAATACATTCGTAGATATCAGAAACAGTATCAGTCAAGAAAGAATATGATGATACACTGTCTTCTTGGAAGTTTCTATATTCTTTCGAGATTTCTGGATCGACATAATAAATTGACCAGCCTGGATTTGTTTGGAGAAAGATATGTAGGATAGAATGTTCCTGATCGGTTAGACTATAAAGACAGTATCTATCAAGTCCACCTTGTTCATCATCATCGGTTCCCATGGACCCAAAAGATGTAAGATAAGTTTGTGATAGCTCGGATTCTAATGATTCAAAAGAGACTTCCTTATATTCATTATCAGCGTCCTCGTTTTGAATATTAATCTCGTTGATTCTAAACCAATTTACACCTAAGACGAGTATGTACTTTCCAATTTCGACATCAGTATAAAATTCTAATGGCACATTATTCTCATGACTATAAATTTTAAAGCTTCCGGTACAACAGGAATTAGCAATAATATCTGTCTGCAACTCACGAACTTGTATAGGACCAATTTTTCGTTTATCAGGATAGGAGAGATACACTTCTGGGCGCTTAAGGTTTTTATAATAATTATAAGAAAACATTCCCATCAGACAATCCCTACCTTCCTATATTCACGATACTCTAACTTTACAACACAATCTTTATCTACCGTAATTCGATTATATCCATCAATAAGATATGGCCACCAAAGATTAAAATCATTATAAACATTATGATTTTGATTTGTAGAAATTGCTAATGGCATATTGCAATCTAAAGTAATTACTTCTCCAACGGTGCAGTTTTTAATAATCAACGTATTGTCCTTCTCTGGAAGAGAAAGATTCTTCAATGTGATAGTTCCAGCGCTTGCAGGAGTAATTGTTAAAACCGGATAAATTGGCATTTCTTCATCATTATCCACATAAAGCGATTCAAGAATTTCACCTGCTTTAAAGTTTGCAGTTACGGTTCTTGGATCAGAATAAGCATATGGAGCATCAGTATTGATTGTAAGTTCCATGCCATAATTACCATAAAAATATTCCATCTTAGGATTACTTATATTTGCATAGAACCATGTATCTGCATAGCGTTCATTAAGAATACAAAACCAGTTGTATTTTCCTCTTTGACAAAGCCATTTTTTTAAAGCTCGTTCTTGAATAGAAGTAATAGGAGAGAAGTCCTTATTTACGATTTGCATTGTATAAGATAATGGTTCAGAATAATCCTGAGAGATAATGTTAAATGTGTTCCCGCGAAGTGCTTGTTCTGTTTTCAAATCTGTTTTTTGAGCTTCGGGAGTTATCAACCCTTCTTTGCCAAAATATGCACAAATGATTCCATACTCGCTACACATTGTCCCATCATATACAAATTTTTCAAACATGTCTTCCTCCTTTCCAAAAATATTTTCATATACACTTATTTCGCCTTTACAATTTTTTTATACAAAAACTATAATAATGGCATAACAAGTCATTTTCCCCAATATAAGAAAAGACGAACCTGTGAATTAGGCTCGTCTTTTTTGTGCTCAATATATTGTTATACTTTAATGAGTGGTGTGGGGAGCGTTGCATTTCCCCTCCTGAAACGCCGTCCCGCTAACCATATCTAATCGCTGTCAGTCAATCCCGAAGAAGTTCAACTTCTGAAAGAAAGTCAGGTGAGAGCATATGTACAAGTGTGTATACCCTTATACAGTCCATGTATCCAGTTATGACCTCTTCCGTTTTGGCGAATGGGAGCACGTAACTGATTATTGGAGAAGACCGCCACGCCGTTAAAAGGCAGTCTTTCTCGCACCGTTCATCTTGAAGTCAGGAATCAAACTCTCCATGTTTTATTTTATCGATTCTTCATTTCTTGATAACTGACAGCGACAATCTCGGAGGCTGGATCTAACCCCAGCCTCTTCTTTATTCAATCTATTAGATCAAAACTCTTGTTAATTTCTTCAAGAACAAATTTTCTCGCTTCCTTTTCTGAACATCCTCGTTCCGTCATAAGCTTTTCATAAGCCGTTTTTAAAATCGGAGAGGCTATACACATTAAATCAACAAGACCAATATTCCGATTACAAAACATCTTTCCTTTAGTTCCTTTTATTATAGACAAACAGTAACTCATTCCTTTTCCTCCTTGAATTAACAGACAATTTCTGATAATATATAATCATATTCTTACGAAAGGACGTGTATATAATGAACGAAGACACCGCGAAAATGCTTACAGAAGTTGCGAAAGAACGTTCAAAAGATGTATATGATGACACCTTTAAATCAACTGCACAAAAAACTGGAGATCTTCTATCGCTAATTCCGGAAACATTTTACTCGGCTTTATTACCACTTAGAAAATGGAATTTAAGCCGTGAGACTGAATTCATAAAGTTCCGCCAAGCTTTAGCAAAAACAGTAGAAAATGTTCCTGCTGAAAAGTTAGTAGCTCCAGAACCATATGTCGCTATTCCTGCGTTAGAAGCAGTTTCATACTCTATGGACAGAGAGGAACTTCGAGATCTTTATACCAACCTACTCGCAAAATCTATGTATGAAGATACAAAAGACCACGTTCATCCTATGTTCGTAGAAATAATCAAACAGATGTCCCCTCTCGATGCCAAAATATTTAAAATAATTATGGAACGAGAAGAAAACCCTCTTATTGATTTAGGATACGAACGTACAGATGGCAGTTTCACGGCAATTGAATCGAACGTATCGGATATTGATATTGCGCCAGCACATCTCGTAAGTTTATCAATAGATAACCTTGCAAAGCAGAACCTTATCTCCATAGCCCACGATAAATACTGTGAGGATGACGAGCTTTACAAAAAAATCTTAAACTCAAATTTTTACGCCGAACAAAAAGCAAGTCATCCAGATAAAGAAGATGGATCAGAATTTACTTACGACAAACATCTTTTACATAAAACCAATATTGGTAAAGCATTCTATGATATCTGCATGACTGAATTTCATTAGTTCATAAGGGCGGCGTGAAACCGCCCTTAATTATTTACCAACGTGTAGATTTTGTCATGTCTTTCGCAACCATATTGCAGATTACCTTGCCGTTCTTTTCCAGATATCCTGGTAATTCCTTACTCAGAACTCTCGCCGCCGCTTCATCAAGCACTCCGCCAATCGGCATATCAATGTTGATTGTCTGGACGACATCTTTCACCTTGACATTATCCAATGTGGAGTTCTTAAATCCGTCCGTGAATCTCGGCATCGTAGTTCTAAGCGAGTTCATAAACTTCTCCGTCTTAGCATGATCCAGAACGGTTTCACCGCCTTCAAATGGATACAGAACTGTACCATCTTTCAGGGTGATGATTTCTGAACCATCTTCGAATACCGGATGATATCCACGGGTTGCATTCTTCGTACCATTCTTATAGCCAATCTTGTACTTGAGACGATTTACATCTTCGGTCGTAAGAGTGGTACCATCCCACTTACCATCATTGTCTACATAATAGTAACCGTTACCGTCCTTTGCTTTGACAGCCATGTCGGTAGCCATGTCACCGTTATGATCGAGATAATACCATGTTCCGTCTTTGGATTTTCTCCATTCTGAACGAACCATCTGACCGTTGCTCGGCTCGAAATACTTCCATGTACCATCATCACCAATATCATTTCTCCAACCGGTTACCATCTGTCCCTTGCTGTTGAAGCCGTACTGCTTGCCATCAATCGTATAGATTCCATCAGAAGCATAGTTATCTTCATCAGCTCCATACCACCAACGTCCACTCGCGGTACTCTTGTGCCATGTGCCAGTTCCGGAAATGTCTTCCCACTGGGAATTAGTAGCATCACTGTCACCATAGCCAAGTCCCTTGATCGTATTCAACAGGTTGACAAGCTCGTAGAGTGAACTGAAATCAAGGCTGTTGATCTGATACTGAATGTTCGCAGTAACTTCACCAATAGCATCAGAACAGAGATCGGCTGCTGAACTTGCAGAATCCCACGGTTCTGTCAAATCATCGGTTGCCGTCAGATTATAATTCTCCCCGTATTGCTTCAGAACATCATAAGCAATAGAGTGATCCTTTTTAACCTTATCCAGATACTTGCTGATAGCAGCTTCCTGCTTATCCAGATCGGTTTCCAGTTCTTCCATCTCTTTTTGCTTGGATTCTTCAAAAGTGTTATACTCGTCGTCCAAAGCTTTCTTGCGTTCATCATATTCATGATCACGCTGAGTCTTATACAAATCCTGCTGGGCATCATAAAGATCCTGTTGAAGCTGTAACTTCTGCGCCATGTCCTTGCGATCAGTAGAACCAGATAATGCCGCAATCTGTCGCTGAAGCTTCGCAATGTTACTCTGTTTGTCAGCAATAGATTCCTGATAATTATGGAGATCTTCTTCAGCCTCAAGCTCTGCTTTAGTCTGATCAATCAGTTCCTTCTTCGCATCAATTTCCGCTTGGATTCCATCTTTCACAAGCGACAGAATAGAATCTCTTGCATCCTTCACAGAAGAAACGGCAGACTCCTGTGCAGACTTATACTCATAGAGCATAGAATTATACTCATCCTGCGTGATAAGTCCTGTGCGGAGCGCATCATTCAGAGAATCAATCGCATTATCATACTCAGCCGCTTCGTGCTTTGCATTGGATAACTGCTGTGCGTATAATGCTAACTGTGCAAGTCCACGATCAGTAAGTTCACCATTATCATCCACAAGGTTCGTATCACCGATCAGACCACTCATTGTGCTGATTGTGCCGTTCAGAGAATCCAGTTTACTCTTATAATCATCCAGATCTTTGTAGACAAGTTCTGTCATCGCATCCTTATAAGATTCAACTGCATCAGCGGCGGCAATCATGTTATTCTTCAGATCTTGGAGCTGATCGTTGTATTTCTTCCATTCCTCAGAACCACGTTCCAGATTCAGTTTGGACATCTCTGCAGAGAGACGATTGTACTCTTCAATATTTTGCTTAGTAGCCTCATATTGTTTATTCGCCAAAGAAATATAATCATTAGCGCTGATTTTCTCACCCTGTTGTTCACGCAGGTCAAGTAGATCTTTCTCTGTGTCGATGATCTGAGACAGGATATCACGGGTCTGGTCGAACTGATTAATGATGTTGTCCAGCTTGGAAAGATTCATTTCCTTGATGGACTTCGTTGTTTCGTCTATCTTATCCTTACAATCCTGAATCTTATCGTACCATGTCTGATAATTCTGGATGTTCTTAATAAGAGTCTTATCTTTATCAGAATTCAGAACAGAGATGTCGTAATCACCTTTCTCGATTTTATCAATCCACTCCTGCGGTAGCTGAATAGAATCAAGCTGTTGCTGATAACGCTCAGACATCTTCTGAAGAGTGGTCATCTTATCGGCCATGACATCCAGAACAGTGTCGGCAACTTGATTCTTTGCTTTATAGCCTACAAGGTTATCAATCTTATCTTGGAGAGTAGTGATTTGCTTGTCTACGATGGCAAGCTTCCTTTCGGCCCAGTCGAAGGTGGTTGGGTCCTTTTGGGATTTGCCCTTAGAATTAGAAGAATTTGTATTGGAAGTCTTATTGCCTCCAGTATTAGACACTCTCATGTTTGTCTTGAGTTTCGCTGTAATGTCATCAGAAAAATCATTTAACTGATTTTTCATCTGCTTATTATAGTTATCGTATTCTTCTTGAGTTGCAAGGTGGTTTACAGTATTCCCGTTTTTGTCTTTTGAAGTATAACTATAATAAGTACGACCATTGCTAACATGAGCTGTCGCATCCATTTGCAGGATTTGATTTCTTAAAGTGTTGTACTTAATCCATGCGTTCGAAGCAATTCCCAATGACTCTACGATCTTGGAAAGAGCAGTAATATCTCCAGTTGGATCAAATGCGTCACTCGCAAGGATTTTCTGTACAATATAGAGCTTAAAGGATTCTCTATTCTGATCAGTTTGTTCTGACTCGTTTGCCAGTGCGTCAATTTCATCCGCCGTGGCATTGGAAAGGTCTCGACTGTTCCATGCAGCTTCAGCATGTTTCTGTGCGAGTGCAGAGGCAACAACTTCTTCGGAGTTAGAGACACCCATGAGTTTCAGATATTGAGCTGCAACATCTGCAGTATCATCGCTTAAACCCTTCATTACATCTGAATTATAGAGGTATGCCGTGGTTAAGTCATCAAAGGCACTCTGGCAAGCCTTAATGTCCTTCGGATGCTTTGTAATGGTTTCGATGAAGTTATTATATTCCTTGGTATAATCTTGGAAATTATCTTTGAATTTCTTATCGTCGAGAAGAGAGAAGTCGAAGGCCTTGTCCTTATCAATGATGGAGGACATGATCTTGTCCAGCTCTTCAAATCCCTCTGAGAGACCGTTGATTTCGGAAATCATCTCAGACTTTGTGAATGGCTTAGTAACTTCCTCTGCTTGTGTAGAGACCGTCTCTTCAATAACCCCAAGCAGTTTAAGGACCGAGATTAACTGCTCAATACCAATACCGGCTTCATTCGCAGATTGTTTCAGACCCGCAATGCTCTTATCATCAGAATCAAAAAGTGCCTTTACATCGACATCAGACATTCCCTTGAGCTGATCAGTATATTCTTTCAGACCATTATCAGATTTTAACTGTTGCGCAAAATCATATACTTTTGTGTCAGCCTTGTCGAAAACGTCAGCAATAATGTTTCCATATTTCTGCCAGTTTTCAATCCAATTGCCATTATCATCTTGAAGACTTTTCTTAATCTTCTGAATATCATCATAAGCCGCTTTGACGGCTTCATCTTCATAAGGGTTCTTACTCTTTAATAATGCGTCGTTATATTTCTCGACCGCGTCAGAAGCCTCGTCCATTTGCTTTGTAAGAGTATCATCTTCGGCTATATTAGCCATCTGACCTTCTTCACGAATAGACTTCCATTTGTCGATGATATCCTTCGCCTTATCCGATGCGTCACCGGAAATATTTAATACATTATCAAAAAGATGTTCGTTTCCAAGCTCTTTTGCTTTTGCGCGAACATCAGTTTCGAACTGTTGAATTGTCTGATATGCCTGAGTCGGGTCTACATCAACAAGTTTGATATTAAACGTGTCATCAAAAGAACCGTCGGAAATCTGCATACCCTGGTCTTTATATTTTTCTGCGATCTTACGCAGTTCGGCATTATACTCGGAACCATAACTCATATCATATGGTGTGAGAGTATAAGTCTTCTTCTCAGTCATTTTCTTTTCTGCGCGATCAATAGACTTACGATTGTCTTTGTCGTTCAGAAATTCGTTAGCGGCTGCCTTACTGAGATTCCTGATTGCAGTTGCCTGATCGTCATAAGCCTCAGTTACGAGATTTATCTTCCCATAAGCGTCGCCGTACTTTTCGTTCAGATCATTTTGTAGATCGAGAAGATTTTTCTTAGCTGCATAGATCTTTTCTTCGTCATCGCCAGCATCTTTAAGAGCTTGACCGTACTCTTTATATTTCTCCTCTGCATTGTTGAGGTTATCAGCAGTTTCCTTGTGCTGATCAGCTGCAAGTTCAGTCTCTTTTCGAGCTTCCTCGACAGCTTCCTGGTATTTCTTAAAACCAAATGCTACGCCCGCAAGAGCACCAACTGCGAGAGTTGCCCAACCTGCAGGAGTCATTATGAGCCATTTCGCGGTTTCTTTAACGACAGTAGAAATAGCAGTAGCGGTAAGCCCTAACTTTTTGATAAGTGCCGGGAGAACGCTTTTAGATTGTAAAATCAGCTGTGTATTAACACCCGCCGCGCTCGCAAGTAAAAGACCTTCCTCTTTGGTAAGAGTTCCGGATGCAATAGCATCTGCAATCTTCGCGGCAGTTACCTTGTAGATCGTGTTACCTTCTGCATCAATGGTAGTCTTAAGACCAAGCTTCGTAGCGATAGCAGCGACATCGGCATCTGTTCCGAGAGCCGTCTGAACCACCTGTTCCATCTGCGCCGCCGTAAGAGCTTTTTTAGAAGTAAGAAGCCCAGCATCTGCCATAGCCTCGTATTGGGCTTGTGCTGTAAGAGCTACTGAACCGTCTTCTGCCTTTTTAGCTGAAAGAACTTGTTGTATTTGAGCATTTGATAATCCTTGGGTTGAGAGGATTGCAGCTTGCTGTACAGGAGTAAGATTCTTAAGAGCGTTCGTATAACCTATAAGTTGTTCAGAGTTGAATAAATCGTCAGCTATACCAGTAAGATTTTGAGCATCGCGTATTTCTTGAATTTTTGCAATATACTCTTCAACAAAAGATGTGTCACCACTTGGGATCATGGTTCCCAGAACTTTTAATTGCTTTGCCGATACAAGTGAAGAATCAAGACCTATTGCAGTTAAATTCTTAAGCGCATCTTCGACATCGTTCAAATCTTTTATTACAGTCGAGATTTTCTGTTTATGTAATTGAATGTGAAATGAATATTTGTTATAATAACTGTATATAAAAATGAAAGCGAGGACGAATATGTCAGAAATAAATACGGTTGTTCAAGGATTATATAACGGATGCAAAATCAAAAGAGGAAATTTTTTAAGTATTCATAGCAAAAGTGGATTAGATATGGATACGATCTATACCAAAACGGTAAAATCGTATACGGTATTAACGGAAGAAGATAAAAAAGAGTATTCTTTTTTAAAAGGAGCGTTGGGAGTAGCTTTTTTAGGTGGTTTTGGTGCGGTTGCAGGTATTGACGGAAAGAAAAAAACGACGTACCTAATCGCAATAAACTGGAAAAACGGTTATGATTCTGTAATCTGCATCGATAAGGATAACTACGAAACACTTATAAAATCAATGCTCATAAAATTTTAAACCAATATTATGAGGCGATTAATATGAAAAGTGTAAACGTGATTCTTGAAGGTTCAGGAAAAGGCAGTAATATTTCACAATATAAATCATATTTGCTTACAGACGTATATTCGTTGCAAAAACCCTACGTAACTTCTTACACCCTCATCAATGAAAACAACAAAAGTCAGTATTCGTTCTGGAAGGGTGCATTAGGTGTGGCTTTGCTTGGCGGCGTTGGTGCTGTTGCCGGAATTGGTGGCAAAAAGACTTCTGAGTATCTGATCGCAGTAGAATGGAAGAACGGTGAGAAGTCTCTGATCTGTCTTGACGACAAGTTTTACAAGGTGTTTGTGCAGAGTATGTTTTAACCGAAATTACTCTATGACACCCATTTGTTTCCAAACGTTAATTGTGTCCTCGATCAACGCTTGTGTACAATCACATTTATTGAGAGGAACATATAAATCATTTGGCTTTATATCTGGGTTACATTTGTATAAAGTCGCTTCGCCTTTTATTATTTCTGCGACTTCGGCAGCGTCTTTATATGTAAAATTATTTTCGGCAAGATAATTGGAGATATCAATGGCCGCCTGCATGTTTTTTGCAATTTCAACAAATTGCTTTGGTTTTTTGATTTTTCTATAAGTTTTAATATTTCCCATTAAGATACCTACTTTCTAAAATGGAGATAAAAGTATGAAATTAAATTTTGATTAGCCAGTGCCGGTGGGATGCTTATGAATGCAATGTTAACTGATCCAAATGTATTGCAGAACTTCATCAACGGTACAAAAATATACTTAATATAATTCGCTAAAATGCTTAATAATCTTATAGAACATTTTGATAATCTTTGAATAAATTATAAAGAGGTAATTGTTATATGTTTCTTACAAATGGTCAAAAAGTCATTATAGTTCTATACTTCATTGCTTGGCTTTTTTATCCTAAACTTCTTTTTGCTATATTACTTATTGCA
>ERZ1035037.422-NODE-422-length-12659-cov-8.511980_pt1 | contig 12659 bp, 13 predicted proteins | sample MGYA00520618_ERZ1035037 | MGnify/ENA primary metagenome ERZ1035037 (study PRJEB33766, sample SAMN09781741) | gut metagenome | biome: gut microbiome | host: Homo sapiens | place: Madagascar | study: EMG produced TPA metagenomics assembly of the PRJNA485056 data set...
CCTACCACTCGGATGGTATCATCCAGCGTAAACATGGTAGGGTCTTCTACCTTCAATGTCATAGATGTACCAGTACTCTCCACTGTTGCTTCCTTCACGGTTGTCTTGATAGGACGTGTACCGATACTCCAATACTCAACTACAAACGAGTTGGCAGACTTGGTTGTTGCATAGCGTGAAATCTGGTCAACTGGAGTAGCCATAGGACGAATCTTGGTAATCTTCTCATCAATGTCGTTCAGGTAATACTCCGTACCATTCTCGTTAAAGTGCTCACGACCCTTCGTCTCAGTCTTAATACCATCATCCTGACGAGCAGCACCACCATTGCCAGCCTCGCCAGCAGCAGGAGCACCACCAGCCTCGGCAGCATGACCACTCTCGGTACTACCGCCATCAGGCAGATTTGCCGCCTCAGCCATGATAACCTGACCATTCACTCCAAAAATAACTGCCATGACCATCAGAAAGATGGAAAGCAGCCGATTAAATGTACTTTTCTTCATTGTTATTCTGAATATTAATTAAACATTATATATTATCTTTTCACCTTGTCGAATTATCTAATGTGTGTTCTCTTCTCGTTACCACGCTCCCAGACGTTACCCCTTCGTGACATTCTGCCCACAACACCAAGGTCAGGCTGGTTATCCGTCTGCTTAGTCTCTGCATTGGCAGAATCAATGTCGGCAGTACCATCGCCCTTCTTTCTCAGTTCAAGGTTCTTGACATGCTTGATGTTCTTGCCACGAACTTCACCCTCATGTGCCGCATCAGCCACATCGGTATCATGATTCTTTGCCTTGATGAACGCAGTAATCATTTCCTCAGTAAACTTGCCCGTCACCACATTGCGCATAGTCTGAAAACATTGGTCGATAGCATTGTTCACCGCTTCCTCGCCATACTTCTCTTCCAATTTGTCGAAGACTTCATAGCTGGAAGGCATGTTCTTGTCATACTCCTCCTGCAACTTCTTGCCGTTGGCAGCATTCTGCAAGAACTCCGACTGAGCCGATGCAATCTCATCCGCATTGTCAGGGTCTGAATAGTAGTCAATAGCATCCTCGCCATGCGTGCGAATCAACTCAGCGTAAGGACTCTTGCCAGCCTTCATCGCTTGAAGGAAGGTAGCCGCCTCAGGGTCACTACCCAGCCAATCGCCCATAGCCTTCTCGTTATCCTTGTAACCCTGCAAAGCCTTCTGGTCGGCATCATAATCGTCATTGATTGCGCCATACATAGCTTCATCATCCGCATACTCCGTATCAGGGTGTCGGGTCTTCAATCGCTCCAAAGCCAAGTCTCTCTTGGTCTTGGTGTCTTGCTGTTTTGCAGCACCAGCATTCTGCTCTGTATTTGTATTTTCGTCCATATATATATGTATAAATTTATAAATCAATGCCCAAAAGTAATGCTTTTCAACTTATTATTAATCTTATCCGTTAACTATACTTAATCATATCCGATTAATTTGGTTATTTCAATACATTTTTGTATCTTTGCGTCATATACGATGAAACATAAAGGCTCACGATGTGACTTTACAAAGGAACGTGACACTGACATATTGAGGGCTTACAAAAAGATTATATCAGTAAGAGACAATATAGGCATCTTGGAGATTGAGCGAAGACTATTGCAATCTCCAAGCAAACGTTTTTGGGTTTCCTCTGACCGAGCATATAACGTTATTCTCAATATGCTCAATGGTAAATCCATCAGCAGCATGAATCCACAGAAAAGAGCAATGTTTCAGGAGATTTTCCGAAGATACAAGATTTATTCCAAGGAGCATCCTTCTCTCACCAAGATGGATGCCATTTGGCATGTGTGCAATCAGGAAGCACCGAGTTTCTATCTCACTCCAAAATCCATGCACGTCATACTTCATCGGGTGAGGAAGGAGGAGAAGAAAAGATGCTACGAACTTCGTCAGAGAAGATTGCGCTTTATGCAGGGTACATTATAATAATATGTATCACGCTCATAGGATATGATGGCATGGGTCTCTATGAAGGTTGCTCTATTCAGAACCGACTAAGTTACCCTTTCTTTCATCAGAACATCTTTCATGCAGCCATCAACCTCTATGTGTTTCACCAATGTTACCGAGCAATCCCTTGCGGTATCGGTCACATGGTAGCATTCTATCTCATAGCCGTAAGCTATCCTTTTGCATCATCCGCACCAATCATCGGTCTCAGCGGATTTATCTATGCTTACATGGGCTTTATTGCCCCATACGTTGAGAATAAGGTAAGATACAATCTCACCATTCTCCTATATATCTATGTTGGAATCTTCTTCCCTTGCATGGCTGTTGGAGTCCACATCTATTGCTATGTACTTGGTCTGTTGTGGGGTTATCTAAATGCACCGCTATGCCAAGACAAGTAACCGCCAAACTGACTGATGCACTCAACAAACACGTACTGGGCATCCTGAAGGAGAACGAGAAACGCATCAAGGAAATCAACACACCATTCAATCCCATCAAGGGTGAAGGGTGTGGAGACAAGCGATTCCTTCTCTTCCTTCCTGATTTCCCGATACAGAGACAGCAGCTTCCAGTTTCAATGAAGAAGATTCCGCTCGTCAAGATGCTCATCGAGTTTGGTAGCTGCAAGGCGGTAATTGAGGAACTGCACAAGGATATAGACGAGCCGTACAACATAGAGGAAGAAATGGAGCAACTGGTAGAGCAGTTCACTCGCATCAGAATGAAACATGACCCATTCTTCTTCTTTGCCACATTCATCTATATCAAACCGAAAGGTGGAGGTCTCCCATTCCGTTTTGTTGTGAGAAGACCGCAGCGAAGATTGCTCAGGTGGCTGGAGGAACGAAGAAAGAAAAATCGCCCTATCCGTCTTATCCTGCTGAAAGCAAGACAATGGGGAGGTTCAACGGTTATTCAGATGTACTTCTTGTGGCTGCAACTCATGTGGCATAAGGGTCTCAACTCACTCATCGTGGCTCAGGTCAAAGACACGGCAGAAACCATCCGAGGAATGTTCGAGGAAGCTCTGAAAAACTTTCCAACAAAATTCCTCTACGAAATGGGAGAAGCATTCTCTGAGAACGAACCGAAGTTTGTTGGAGTGGGAACATCAGGTAATGTGAAGAAGGTTCCTCAGCGATTCTGTAAGATTAAGGTTGGTTCCATGGAGCGACCGTTATCCGCCAATGGTGAAGACTACAACTTGGTTCACCTTTCCGAGGTTGGATTGTGGAAGAAGACGGACGGAAAATCTCCTGAGGAGGTGGTGCAGAATGCTACCAATGGTATCTTGTACCGACCATACACGATGATTGCCTATGAATCCACCGCCAATGGTACTGGAAACTTCTTCCACAAGGAGTGGCTTGCAGCAGTCAAGGGAGAATCTCAGTTTGAGCCATTCTTTGTTCCTTGGTACGAGATATACGATATGTATCATCTTGAATTTGAAAGCAAGAAACAGAAGGTGGAGTTTGCCAAATGGCTATACGAGAACCGCAGCAACGCCAACACGATGTCAGACCGAGAAGAGCCAGGCACCTATCTTTGGAAACTATGGAATCTTGGTGCTCCACTTGAAGCCATCAACTGGTATATTGCCGAGCGCAAGAAGTTCACCGACCATGCCGATATGGCTGCTGGCTACCCTACAGATGATATTGAGGCATTCAAGCATTCAGGAGCCAAGGTATTCGCTGAGGATAAGGTTGACAAGTTCAGAAAAGGATGCCGTGCGCCTAAGTTCATCGGTGATGTTTATGGTGACGGATATAAGGGAAAGAAGTGTATGCAGAATGTCCGATTCTGTGAAGACAAGCAGGGGCAGTTGTGGATATGGAGCAAGCCTGAAACCTTTGATGATTGCAAGGTGATAAACCGCTATCTGGTCGTAGTGGATATTGGTGGACGTAGCAAGAATGCCGACTGGTCTGTTATCTGTGTCTTCGACCGATACTGGATGATGGAAGGTGGCAAACCGTATGTGGTAGCACAATGGTATGGGCATATTGATATGGACTTGCTGGCATGGAAGGCAGCTCAGATAGCCAAATATTACAACGATGCTCTGCTGGTGATTGAATCCAACACCTTGGAAACGAAAGACAAGGAGCATATCTTGGAAGGTGGTGACCAGTCTGAGTTCATCCTGAACCAAATCAAGGACGCATACGACAACCTCTACGCACGCAAGCAGAGTGAATCTGACATCAAGAATAAGGTTCCAGTGAAGTATGGATTCCATACCAACGTGGCAACCAAGCCGATGGTTATCTCTGTATTGGTTCAGGTTATCCGTGAACAACTCTATGTAGAGCGAGACGATAGATGCTTAGATGAATATCTCACCTACGAAAAGAACGGAACGGTTTATGAGGCAGCAGACGGCAAGCACGATGATTTGCTCATGACCAGAGCCATCGGACTTCACATCTGTTTCAATGAAATGGAAATGCCTAAGATGATAGAGTATAAGACAAGAGTAATGACAAGAAAGGTTTCTGTTTCGGCAGCAACCATCATATAGTTCAAACTAAATAATTACGATTATGAAAGTAACAAAGATTTTCAAGCGCATCAAGTGCGAAATCATGTACCGCCAAGCTACGGCTAAGGCAGACTACGCATCCAAAAAGAACAATGGAGAAATCTTCTATGTTCTTCCTACACAGAAGGGCAACCTGATGATTATGAACCGCTCACTATTCGAGACGTTCAAGAGAACAAAACTGGTTGACAACGACATGAAGGTTAGAGACCTGTTCAGAGATTGTGTCTATCATACCAACTGCAAGAGCAAGAAGGGTAAGGCGAGTCGCAAGCGCAAATTTCTAAGATGGAAAGGACTTATTTAACAGTACTTCATTAACTGATAAGGTTATACAATTAGAATAAAAATATAACTTTGCAGAAAAAAAGGACATGGCAGAAACTATCAATACACAGACTACTGGATATGAATGCGTTGGCATTGAAAAGATAGAACAGACTTACGAAGGTCTGTTCGACAACAAGCCAAACATCATAACCATATATCTTACAAACGGAGACACTCATCAGTTTAAGGTGCTGAATGGCTCACAAGGAGTAGGTATAGACAGGATTGAGCAAAGGCAATCGTCCACCGTTAGTGGTGGAAGAAATGAGTTTGCTATTATTCTCACGAATGGAAAGGAATATACGTTCTCTACATACAACGGAAGCGGTGGCTCTGGGTCAAGTGGTAGTTTCAACCAAGTCCTACAGCATCTGAACAACTTGTTGATGCCATCAGGAAAAAGCTACCTGTATTATAACGGAAGTGGTTTTGAGTGGAAATCTCCAGATGGCTCTACAGGTGGTGGCACGACAGACCTCTCTGAGTACAGTTGGTGGGGAAGAAAGTTTGACCCTGCGTCTAAGTCGATTACAGGCGAAATGTCTGGTGTCACCGGTATAGAGTTCCAATCAACCAATGGAGAAACAGTCATCAGAAAGAAACTACATCTTGACAAGAACGGTGACTTGTGCTTTGACGGAAACTTATATGCCACTGGTGGAATAACGGCTTTAGGAGTAGGAACTACAAGTGGTGGTGGTAGCTCATCTTCATCCCGCTATCCGTTAACTATCTACAATGGTTCATCGAATACTGACTATATTACTTATGATGGTAGTTCTTCTGCATATTTAAAGTTCAAAAGCGGTTTTTCTATATCGAAGGTAGGTTTAGGTTATGAGATTTCAGTTTCTGGTGGTGGAAGCGGTGTTACTCTAAGTACTGTTATGAGTGCAATGAATGACCAATTAGGAAAAACTTCATACGGTACTCCTCAGTTCCTTTATTGGAATGGTTCTACATATACTTGGAAGAATGAATCTGAGATTAGTGGTAGTGGTGGTTCTATACAAGTTGCACAAACACCAGAATATGCGGGAGGAAGTGAAAGTTGGGTTAGTGCAACTAAATTACGTTTTGTAGGTATTACTGGTAAAAAACCAACTATTAGAACAAATTCTGAAAAAAGTTGTGTAGATGTTGGTATTCCTGTTGGTGGTGGAAGTGGTTCTAGTGGAACTACTACTGGTAAGTTACGTTTCTACCAGAATGGTTCAGAAGAAGCGTGGAATGGTGAATCAGACTTCAAGATAATCTTTGGTAGTGGGCTTAATGTAACTTGGGATAGTCATTCACAGATTACTTTATCTGCTTCGGGCAGTAGTGGTGGTTCAACGCCAACAAGTGTATCTTGGTCAGATGTAACTAACAAGCCAAGCACGTTTACACCTAGCAGTCATACTCATTCAACAAGTGACATCAACGGTCTCTCTAATTACGTGCAGGGCATCAAGGTAAATAATGCCACAAATGCCGACAAAGCAAAGCAGTTGGCAAACCCACGGCTCATTTGGGGACAAAGCTTCAATGGAACTGGTGACATCAATGGCAGCTTGTTTATGGGTACAGCGGGAGGTGGTTCTATTCAGCTTTGGATGAACAACGGCAATATGCTTGACCGCACAAACAATACACTCCATATTGGTTATGGACTGAAAGAATCGTCTGACGGAGAGATATTGTTGGATGCCTATGCAACAAGAGTTTATACCGACAATATGACCAAGTACTATGATTTTAAGCGTGATGTCTTCGATGTTAATAGCAATAGTATTCATTTTGGTTCTGAAGCTAATGGTGGTAAAATCTCTTGGGATGCAAATAATAATGCTTTCAAGATAGAAGGAAATGTTTATGCTACTGGAGGTATAACCGCACTCGGTGTAAGTAATAATGCTACTACAAGTAATAATCTCGACTTTACTTTTAAGAGTGTCACGGCTGATAGCGCAACCTTTGACAAATTGTACCTTAAAAAAGAATATGGATACGGTTTGTTTATTGGTACAAAATGTGCTTTATGGGGAGCGATAGAAACAGATGCAATTCATATTGGTGGTAATTTCAATCAAGTTTATATGACAGAATGGATTGTAATAAATTCCAATTCTAAACAATTTTATTGTGCCGCTAGGTTACAGTCTGCAAAAGGATTGAGCCTCTTGGACGGATATTTAGATGTTACCTATAACGGCACTACATATAAGTTTGACTTCGCTAAGGCGAAAGAGTTGGGATTGCTAACAAACACAGGTGTTAAAACTTTGTAAGATGATGTTGATTATGCAAACGTTATTCAATAACAATATAATACAATAAAAGTTTATGAAAAAATTTATTCAATGGTTGGCAAAGGTATTCAATGCCAACATTACGATTGAGAAGGTAGTAGTCAAGGAGGTAGTAAAGGAAGTAACTAAATACCTTACTGCTGGTACTATTGATGGTGACGTTTATGTAGATGGAAATCTTGTTGTAAATGGTAAGATTGAAGCTACTGGTGGTATAACTTGTTTAAAGAATTAAGACATGAGTATAGTAAATGGAATTATAACTGCTCCAGTTAGTATTGAGGATGTAAAGAAAATCCTTAATGAGAGTAGTAATGATATTGCTACTTTATGTAAGAGCCACAACATAAATATGTGGTCTAAGTATAAGCCAGTAAATCTTACAAAGAAGTTTGTAGCTGATACATTAAATTCTGATGGTAGAAGTTGGACTGCACCTAGTGGAAAATTAGGTTGGTGGTTAGGAAATAATACTGTTGATGATGCAGCTTTGGTTATTCCTTTGGTGACTAGAAAGTCAGACTTTGATAATAATAAAGCAAAATGGACTTATAATAAACCTTATGGTGGTGATAGTTCTCCTTATCGTCTGTCTGATTTTGCAGGTTATTATGATGATGCTCAAACACCGATTTCTCCAGCATATCCAGTAACTAATGAGTTTTTTATATCAGAGACTGCAACATTTAGTATATGGACTACTAATACAAGTGAAATAGATTATCCTGACCAATGTGTGTCACTAAAAGATATATTCCAAATACTTACACAAATTACAGATGGTAAAGTATATCCTGCTATTTATCTATATAATGTGACAAAGAAGATAGGTAGTTATTATTCTAAGCCAGACCCTATTGATGCAAATCTTGATGATGAAGGTTATTCATTTTTAGTCAAGTTTAGTTCTGGTGCTCCTATATCAGAAGGAGGTTGTGGTTTTAGTTGTAGAGTTGGTGATGTTATAAGAGTTTATCTTCTTCTATGTACAACTGGAGGTGTTGAAGATAATTATTTCTTCAATAGTTTTTCATTGCAACATGGTACTTATGTTGGATATAAAGAATATACTTTGAAGTCTGATAAGGATAAGCCTTATACTTATGATACTGCAACAATTAATATAACAGAGAAAACTGTCAATCCAAGAAATGATTATGCAGGTCAATATATTCTTGATGGTGATGGAAATATTATGTTGTTAGCTGGTATTGTTGAAGTATCAGGAAAGTTCAAGTACACATTCTCTTCCTCTCATCCACCAAAGGGAATGACATATACAATTTTTGCTCAATATCAGGATGGTAATGGTGATATTTTTACTTGCGCTTCTGAAAAAAAGTATGTACGTCAAGCAAGTACTTCTACTAGTTATAGTTTTAGTAATTTAGGTATTACAGTATATCCAACTTTGGAAGATGCTGAAAAACAGGAAGGAGGTTATAGAGTTGAAGGTATTCCTCTTATAGCAAATCAAGTTGGTAGTAGTTCTTCTATTGTAGCAACGGAAATTGATTTGCATGTATATTTCGACCCTTATGAAGGAGATAACCTTATTACTGCATATAATATATCGTATAATGGAAATCCTCTATATACTAAAGGTAGTTTCAGCAGTGCCAAGGCTATCAATTTTGCTTCGCTGGATAAAGCAGATGAAGCCAGCACCGCTTCCGAGGAGCAAATCACCTCTGAGGACGTAGGTAACTCATAAAGGACGATTTGAGATATAGTAAATATCAGAATATTAACAATAACAATTTAATTATAATAATTATGAAGAAGATTAATTTTGCTTCGTTGCAGATTGCAACAAACATCAAGAAGGACGAGTATATAACCAAGGACATCCGAGAGGAGTTGGCAAATGCCATGTACCAGAACGCAAGAGGTATCGGCTATATGGCATTGGCTATGAAGATATACAAGTCGGATGGTGAGGTTGAGCTTGACGATAAGGAGTTCAATCTGTTGAAGGACTTCGGACAGGGCTTTCCTCTCTTCTACCAAGATGCCCTGGGGCTGCTCGAAGAGGAGAAGAAGTAACGAGTATCATAAATAATAAGGTATAAGATATGATTTACAAGATAGTACAAGGTAACAGCTTCAAGCTTCACATCTTGGTTCGCAAGCCAGATATATCTAGCGAGTCGAACATGCTGATAGACTTTGACATGACCAAGGCGACCGATATAAAGGTCTCCTTGGTCTGTAACTTTGGTGAGAGTACGATAATTCCAGCGCATGTGTCAATGGCTCTACCGAATGTGGTAGTATGCGATGTTCCAAGTACATTAGACATTGGAAACTACAACGTAAGCGTATCATGGAGGATGGACGGTAACGATATGGCAAGTGTTGAGAAGAACTTGTTCAGGATTGTCGAGTACAACTCTCAGGCTCAATACCCTATCTGCATGGTTGAGGGAGAGAATTGCAAGGAAACAAAGATTGCGACTGCAATAGTAGTCCTTCCAGCAACCATCGAGTTATGGCAGTTGGTGAATCTGACAAACGCAACCTTAGAGGAAGCTGATGCACTTTCAAAGAAGATAGCAGATGCCATCTCCAACATCAATAAGGCGCAAGCGAACAATATTAAGAAAATAGAACAGACAACAACATCTATTGAAAGTGGTGGAATAAATGTCATAACCATTACCACTGGAAGCGGCACGACCTCCTTTGAGGTTCGCAATGGTTCCAAGGGCGACCAAGGTGAGAAGGGAGAAAAGGGTGAGAAAGGAGAACGTGGAAAGCAAGGTTTGCAGGGAATACAAGGTTTGCAGGGAGAACGTGGAGAACAAGGAATCCAAGGCGTTAAGGGCGACCCATTCACTTACGATGATTTTACTCCCGAAGAGATAGAGGGCTTGAAGAAACCTGCTACTGATGCAGCTAACGAGCTGAATAAGTACTTGGATATTGTTAAGTTACCTGTCGTGGAAACACCAGCATCTGAAACAACTGTTGCTATGGATGCTAACAAGGTGTATGACATTACTATTGGTGAATCCCTTACCCTAACCCTCAATGCTCCAACAGACTTGACGGTGACGAATGAGTATCAAGGCAGCTTCGATACAGGAGCTACTGCACCAACGGTTACTTTCCCTGCTGATGTGATATGGGCAGAAACACCATCGGTGGAGGCAAATACACATTACGAGTTCAACATCAGATACATAGGCGGCAAGTACTATGGACTTGTGCAAGAGTGGAATATTAATACATAGGAGGAAATTGTATGAGAACTTTAAGAAGAAAATTAATGATGAGGTTTAGGCTTCCATTAGCTTACGAGCAATTGAAGTACATTGAGAACCCTTCGAACGCTTATATATTGATTCCTAATCTACCGATTAAAGATAGTATGATAGTAGAAACCGATTTTTTGCTTAATACATATTTAGGTGATTGTACAATATTTCAAATGTTTGTTGGAATTGACGCAAATAAAACCGAAGTAAACGTGTCTTCGTTACAAATAGGATGGAACGGGTACTATTTTGTTACAAAACAAGGTAAGACTGGAATAAAAATAAAGACCCCAGTCCCAAAATATGGTGTTGATTGGAAGTTTGTATTTTCAAAGTTGGATAACAAGAACCAAAATGTATTGTTGAATGGAAATCAAATTAGTGTAGAAAATTATTACTATGGAGATTCTACATTGATAGGTGATTATGATAATAAAGAAACATTTAAATTATTTCTGTTCACTAACTATAACTTATTTAAAACTTTCAGAACACGTATTTATAATTTCATCTGTTCGGCTGACGGAAAGAGAATAGTCCAACTAATCCCTTGCAAGCGCAAGTCAGATGGAGTGATTGGTATGTATGACCTTGTAGGCAGGAAGTTCTATACTTCTCCAAATGGAGTAGCTTTTACTGGAGGTTAGAATATAAAACAAAATAGATTATGAAAAGATGGATTAAGAATGGTGTCTTTGCATCCGACACCATAGAGTTAAATGGATGCGTGGTGTGTAACCCAACAGAGGATATGCTGCGACAGGCTGGCTATGAGGAATACAAAGAACCAGTGCCTACGGAGGAAGAGAAGTTGAATACAGCTAAACAAAACAAGATATATGAGATTGAGCAGTATGACACTTCTTCATCTATCAATTCTTTTACTTTAAATGGGAAAGAACGCTGGCTTAAAAATGACCTGCGAAGAAGCTTATCATACTCCACTAACATACTCAAAGAAGATGGAGAAGAAACTGTTGACATCTGGTTTGACACAGAGTGTGAGACCATGAGTATTGACAATGCTCTGTATATGCTGAAAGAGTTGGAGGTCTATGCTAAGCAGACCAACAATGTTACACACCAGCATAAGGCAGAAGTGATGGCTCTTACCTCTATAGAAGAGGTCGAGGCTTATGATATTACAAAAGATTATCCTGAAAAATTAGTATTTAGCAATGAGAAACTTTCTGAGGCGGTTAGCAACCTTAAATAAGCGAGACCTCTATGGTCTTATTGGCTGGTTTATAGCTGGTATTGCTGTTGGTTTATTTGCCTTGCCTATCATGGTAGCAAGGGAATATTACCAGTATAAACACTACAAGTTAGCAAGGTTTGAGTGGGAGGATATTATCAGATACTCTTTTGTGATAATAGTAGGTTCTGTTATTTGTTTTTTGTTGTGGCAATAATAATAGCAAATAACCTTACAGATAAAAAGATAGGTAAAATTTAATCTACCTATCTTTTTTATTGTTGTACTACCTGAAAAAGCTGCTCGCAAAGACTACCCATCATATAGCATGGTTCTTCGCTCAGCATATCTATTCCGTCCTGCTCACAGATATGCGCTACCACATGAAGAAGCTCATGCCCGATAGTATTGATGATACTGCCATCAGATTCACATTCTCCAATGGCAAGAACACTCCTTCTTTCTGATAGGTTGGAATAGGTAAGACCTCGGTCTGCACTCTCCTTGGTTAGATGTCCGTATGCTTCCGACAACGGATTTCCGTTGCAGCCAATATCAGAAAGGGCATGGCATATCTCATCGGCATCAGGTGGCTGATAACCTATGAAACATACTATGCTCCAATCGTACTTCGGGAGTTGTATTAGCCTTTCAATCATAACACATCTTCCCAAGGGATAGGCACTCCGTTGTGACAGCAGTCGGCATAGAATCGGTTGAAGATGAAACCATCCTTCTGGTCGGCATCATCCACCATATCCTTGATGAACTGAGCCAACTGCTCCTCATCCTTGATGGAAGACTTGTAGAAGTCTGCCCTCGCCATATTCGCCACATATACATGGTCGTAGCCAGTCTTATTCTTTACCTCTACTCCCTGACCAAGCAGAAGGGAATCCACCTTCTCCTTATCCCAAAACGAGATACTTACATCACGCTTGGAGGAAGGGTCATACTTGTACATCAGGCTTACCGCCCACTCGCACATCTTCTTGCTGAAATGATAGCCATTGTATCTGAGATAGGCAACCAT
>ERZ1035037.424-NODE-424-length-12615-cov-3.746497_pt1 | contig 12615 bp, 17 predicted proteins | sample MGYA00520618_ERZ1035037 | MGnify/ENA primary metagenome ERZ1035037 (study PRJEB33766, sample SAMN09781741) | gut metagenome | biome: gut microbiome | host: Homo sapiens | place: Madagascar | study: EMG produced TPA metagenomics assembly of the PRJNA485056 data set...
GGATCGTTCCGCCCGCTTCGTGGATGACGAGCCGGACCGCCGCTTCGTCTTTGAATTCACGCATACCATGGTCGAGGCGTTTTGCACCGGAAAAATTCCCGCCGGTGCCGTCGTCAAAATCGGCTGACGACCAGCCCCAACGAAAACATACGAAAGGAAAATTTACCATGGACACACGCAATGCAGCCACCGCCGCACGCTTCGGCATCACGGAACAGTGCGCCGCCCTTGAGCGCGACCTTCTGACGATCCCCGGCGTCGCCGCCGTCGAATTTGACCTGGATGGATTTTATGACCACATGGAGCAGGTGATCCTGCTGGTGAAATTCGACATCCCCGCCGCGAACAGAAACTATTTCCGCGACCTGGGCACCCTGCGTCAGGGCGTGATCGACACCGCCGCCCGCCACGGCCTGACCCGCACACCGGACACCATCGAGAACTACGGTGAACACCTGTATTTCGTCTTTCGCCACGACAGCACATGGAAACACCCCGTGACTGAACAGCCCGACTAAACCACCACAGAAGGAGGAAACCGCATGAACACCGAAAGCAAAAACTGGATATGCACCGATCCCGACTGTGCCCAATACCGCCGCCAGGCGCCGGAACACGGCCACAACGTCTTTGAGCTGGCACAGGTAAACCAATACGGCGCCGGTCTGTTCCGCGTCGCCCACGGTTTTGTCTATCTCGACAACGACTTGGACGGGCGCGAGCGCGACTCGCTGTGCGAGCTGTACGACTGGGACGCGGAGACCATCAACAGCCCCGACTTCAACGCGATTTTGGCCGAGACGGTTTTCGAGACGTCCGCCCCCAAGTACGACACCGACGCAGAATTTTCCACCTATACGGATGCCGCCCAGGCATTAGGCCGACTCATAGGCGTTGACGTTTCCGCCATCATTTGAGCAACGAAAGGAGAAATCACCATGCCCACCATCAAGAATCCTATCCCGGAGGCGGCCGCCGCCCGCACCCACTGCGACGCCATCGCCGCCAATGCCGCCGTTTTGAAAGACGTTATCACCGGCGATCCCACCGGCGACAAAACCACCACCGCTCTTTCCGCCATCCGCCACAGTTTGGACGAGCTGGAAGCCTACGCCGAACAGCGCCGGCAGGAAAAGAGCGAGAAGCGCGACGATACCCCCTATCAACACGTCTATTTCCGCCTGAACTCCGGCTATGAATGGGGCAGCGGCATGGACCAGGGCAAAACCGAGAATTTCTACAGCGACATTCTGGCCCTGTTCGCCGCCGAAGGCTGGACGATCACCCAGCCGTACCGGCAGGGACGCGGCGCCACCGTCACCAATGGGAACAATTCCCTTTACATCCACCCGCAAACCGTCAGCGGCTACGTCACCGAGGATTTGATCCCCGCCGTTTCCGCCGCGCTGGAACACGGATGTACCTTCCAGCACTACGCCACCGACATCTACGAAACCGCCTACAACTGGACAGCGCAGGAATACCGCGACTACCTGAACAGCATATGCGGCGACATCAACACCGCCCTGCTGGAAGCCTTCAAAACGCCCCGGCGAAATCTGTATAAGTTCTCACACATCGTCCTGCCCACCATTATCAGCCGTTTTCACGTCCAGCGCCTGGATGGGCAAAACGGCCACTGCACCGGTGACATCACCGAGCAGGTCATCCGCGAAAAGTTCGCCGACCTTGTGATCGCCGGCAAAATTGAGCAGGCGGACACACGCAAGGGAACCGCCTACCGTACCGCCCCCAAGCGGCGCACATGAACAGAAAGGAGGAACCACGCCATGCCCACACGACCCGCCATCCGCACCGATACCAACGAACAGGAGCGCCAGCACCTTCTGACCGTCGCCGCCGCCCTGCGCACCGCCGCGCCGTATCTGAGCCGTGAACAGCGCCAGCACCTCTGCCAGACGGCGGACCGCTGCATCGAACACCACCGCCGCACGGCCCACACCGCCGAGCTGGCCGCGCTCATCGCCCAGCGCGACGCCCTCACCACCTGAACACCACACAAAATCTACAAGGAGGCCACCGCCCATGTTTACCTACCACGCCGAGAAAAACCGCTACGGAGATGAACGCATCGCCGCATTTGCTAACGGCGCAGAGATTGCCGAGATCAAACCCAGCTCCTACTACGGCAACACGGAATATATTGTCAGCGCCACCACCGGAGGCGACGACCGCGGCGACTACCTGGGCCGCGCCTCCACCATCGCCGGAGCGAAAAAGAAGATTCGCGACTGGTACAGCGAGAACGGCGCCACCGTGCCGAACAGCGCCGTCGCCGATCTCCGCCGCCTGCCGTCCTTCGACAACAGCGGCTTTTACCCCACGCCCTCCAAGCTGGCGGGGAAAATGCTCTCCTGCGTGGACTGGAAAAATGTTTTTTCTATCCTTGAACCCTCCGCCGGTAAAGGCGACCTTGCCGATGCCGTTTCCGCTTTCGCCCGCAACTACAGGAACAGCCGCCGTATCTCCTTCAACGAGAACGACACCTACATAGACTGCATTGAGCGCGACAGCGACCTTGCCGCTCTCCTGCGCGGCAAGGGGCTGCACGTGGTCCACGATGATTTTCTCACCTTCCGCAGCTTCAAGCAGTACGACCTCTGCATCATGAATCCGCCTTTCGACAGCGGTGATGAACACCTTTTGCACGCCCTCTCCCTCATGGAGCGCGGCGGGCAGATCGTTTGCCTGCTGAACGCGGAAACCATCCGCAATCCCTACACCAACCGGCGAAAAGTGCTTGTGCAGAAACTGCACGAACACAACGCCCGCATTGAATTTATCGAAAATGCGTTTGCTCACGCCCAACGCCCTACCGACGTAGAAATTGCGCTGATCTATGTGAACATCCCTCGCAGGGAAAACACCAGCGATATTCTTTCCTCCTTACGCCGCGCCTACGAAAAGAGCACCACAAGCAGCGAACAGGCCACCAACCTTGCCTCCGCCGACTGGCTGCAGAACATGATCGATGGCTATAACTTCGAGGCCGCCTTGGGTGAAAAACTTATCAACGAGTTCGCCGCCCTCCGCCCCTACATGGACCCCGGCAAAGATCACGGAGAACCCCTCCTGTCCCTCAAGGTGGGCGGCAGGAACACCGGCAACAACGCCACCATTCTGAACAGTTATCTTTTCGGTCTACGCACCAAATATTGGGGCAACCTCCTGCGCCGCCCGGAGCTTACAGAAAAAATGACCTCTGCCATGCAGCAGGACTATGACGGCAAGGTCAATTCTCTTTCCGAGTACGATTTCTCCCGCTACAACATCGAGACCGTCATGCGGGAGATCGCCCACCAGCTCTCCCGCGGCGTGGAGGATTCCATCCTTGATCTGTTCGACACCTTCTCCGCCAAGCACAGCTGGTATCCGGAATGTGAAAATAATATCCACTACTATAACGGCTGGGCGACGAACAAGGCCCACAAAGTGGGCATGAAGGTCATCATCCCCGCCAACGGCTGCTGCGCCGATAAATGGCGCAACGAAAAGCTGGACACCTACCGCGTGTATAGCCTGATCTCCGATCTGGAACGCGCTATGAACTATCTGGACCGCGGCGAAACCACTTTCCACACACCCATAGATCGCGCCGTCCGCATCGCCAACATGAACGACATGAACAAGGCGGATTTCACCTATTTCACCTGCACCTTCTACAAAAAGGGCACCTGCCACATCAAATTTAAGCCGGAGGCGTCCCGCATTATCGACCGCCTGAACATCTTTGCCGGTCAGAAAAAGAACTGGCTGCCGCCCACCTACGGCAAAAAGCACTACGCCGACATGACCGCCGAAGAACAGGCCGTCATTGACGACTTCCAGGGCGCGGACAGCTACGAAAAGACCATCGCCGACCCCTCCATGCTCATCACCTCCGGCAGCGCCCTCATGGCGCTGCCCGGAATGTGAGCGAACACCACACGAAAGGAGCGCCACACCATGACACCCGAAAAGCTTTTGGAAAATCTCTACGCCATCGCCTATTCCCTCCCGGAGACCGAGCGCCGCTATTTCTGCGCTCTGGAACCCGCCATCGACCCGAACACCCACGGTGGGATCAACGCCGGCCATCAGCTGGCGCTCCTGATCCGCGCCATCCGCACCGACATGGCCCAGCAGTACCAGCGGGACGACAAGCGCCGCACCAGTGCCACCGCCCTCCGCCGCCTGTACAACGCCTCCGTTTCCAAGCAGGGCGGGATCCGTTCCCACTTTGCCGGCGCGTTTCTGGACGAACAGGGCCGCCAGTGCATCACGGACGGCTTTACCCTCCTGCGCCTGAACACGCCCTCCACCGCGCTGCAATGGGCGCCGCCGCCCAACGACCCTCACGTCTACGACACCATACCGGAGCTGCTGAACAGCGACGGCGCCACCGTTACCCTCAACCTACCAACTGCCGCCGAGGTACGCGCCAAGATCGCCAGCGACCGGGCAAAATACAAGGCCGAGTCCCACCCCGCAGGGGACACCCTCTCCACCTGCTTCAGCTGGGGCGACGGCCTGCCAATGGTCAACGCCCTTTATCTGCTGGACATTCTGGAGGCGCTTCCCGGCTGCACCGCCGCCTGCTGCCCCGGTGAGCTGTCCTTGGTCTATTTCCACAGCCCGGACGGCGACGCACTCATCATGCCCATCCGCAGGCACATCGCCAACAGCACCGACGAACAGGAGGAACACAACGTATGAGCCACATCTGCAAAATGACCGGACTGGAGGCCGCACTGCCCTGTGCCGCCCCTCAGTGCCCCGCCTACGGCGATTGTGCCGCCATCTACACCGAGAGCCAGCATGGCTTCCATCTGGAACAGCGTCCCAAAACAAACCTCGACCATTTCCGTGAGATGACCACCGAACAACTGGCGGAGTGGATCATGTGCCCCTACTCCATCGACCCCGACCTCTGCATCGGCAAGGACTGTATCAAGTGCTGCGCCGACTTCCTCGACGCCCCCTACGATGGCTTCGACCTCGCCCCTGAACAGGAACCGTAACACACGAACAGGAGCGCCAAAAGCGCTCCTGTTTTGTCATTTTACCCACAAAACGCCCTTGCTATCGCCGCCTGAATGTGCTATTCTGACGACAAGAACAGCGAGGAGGCCACTACCACCCATGACACGAGAGGAATTTATTTTTACCGCCCACAGCATACTTCCCTACAGCTTCGAGGACACCAACGCCGCCCTGGACCGTGCCTTTGCCGCATCACCGGAGAAGCGGGCGTACACGCCTCACGACGTACAGGCGCTGGACCTCGCCATCCGCCTTTCCTGGGCATCGTCCGAGCTGTCCGGCATCGTCATGGACGAGAGGGACATAGACGCGCTTTCCGATCCGGAACAGCAAATGACCGCTGCGCAGTTCATCGACGAGGCGGAGCGCCAGGGCTTCCCCCGTCGCCTTGCGGAGCTGGTGACGCAGCACAGCGAACAGGAAACCTACGACATCGCCGACCTGGACGGACTTGGCATTCTCGATCTCGTCATCACCCCGGACCGCTACGACGACCCGGAGATCCACAAAACCATGCAGGCCATTTTCTCCGTTTTCGACGGGGAATAATGATACATTAAAATCGAAAGGGGAACAAAACTATGATTACAAATTACACCTGCCCGGAGTGCGGCGCCACCGTTACTCAGGAACAGCTCAGCATCAAGGGGATGTGCCCGGAGTGCGGCTGTCCCTCATCTGCCATCTACGCAGCCCAGCAAAAAAAGGACGCGCAGGAACGCCGCGAAAACGCCGCCAAGGAAGAAGCCGCAGCCGCCGCGCTGCCCAGGACCTCCGACATTCGCTACAAAACCGGAGCCGCCCATATGCTGGAGGTGTTCGCGTACATCGTCTGGGTATGCGGCGGTATCAACGTTATCGCCATCGCCATCTCGGCCAGCCAGCTTCGTTATTCCTACTATTCCTCCGGCGAAACAGGCACCACGCTGTTTTTCCTGGCGGTTGCCGTCGCTGTATCCGCCCTGGTTTTCGGCGGCCTGCTCTATGGCGCATCCAAACTGCTCATTGACGTTCACGCCGCTCGCGTAAATCTGGAACAGCTCAACAAAAAGAAGGAGGCGCAGCAGTAATGGCCCTCAAGACCTGTCCCCACTGCGGCCACAGCGTCAGTGACCAGGCCGCAAAGTGCCCCGCCTGCGGCAAAGACCCACGTTATACAGACTTCCAACTGGAACAGCGGGAACAGCAGCGCAAGAAAAAGCGCAGAACCGTCGGCATCATCGTCGCCATCCTCGTAGTGATTATCGCTACCGTCTGCGCTATCTTTCTCCCGAACAGGATTCGCTATCAAAAAGGAATTGCTTGCCGCGAAGCTAAGGACTACGAAACTGCAGTTGATATTTTTAATTCTCTTGGCAGTTACAGAGATTCCGACCAAATGGCACTATTATCCATGATGGATTACATTTTTGCCCACCCCACCAGTAATGATCCCATATCAGTAAAGTACGCCGAGCGGTTAATGGAGGCCGGGTATGCTACATCTCTCCCATCAGACAATCCCAGGGGCACGATTACCCATTCTTCTTAGTACAAAAGCAAAACCCCGCACGGCATCAGCCGTGCGGGGTTGTTTTTTGCTCGAAAATTTATCTTGACATTTTGGGCTACATAAATTATAATGAGTTTATGGGCTACATAAAGTGAGGTGAATAATTTGAGTCCACGCACAGGACGCCCGAAGGCCGAAAATCCGAAGTCAAACCCCCTCCACGTCCGCCTTGACGATAAAACGCTGGCAATTCTGGACGAATACTGCAAGCGTACCGGCAAGAAGCGCACGGAGGGCATACGCGACGGCATCATGCTGCTTCCGGGTAAATAAAAAGCAGAGCGCTCCATCCGACCAAAGATCAGCGCTCCGCTTTCCGCCAGCACCGCATGGGTGCCGTCTAAATCTCATTATAGACGCCGCCTCTGCGAAAGTCAACAGCTTTCCGCAGGGGATTTTTGCGCCCATTTTCAAAAATCCGCCTGTGGGTGTTTACACGGTGACGTATGATCCTCATACACAAAAAACTCATACAGGAGGATAAATTCAATGAATGACCTATTGACCATCAGCAACGGCCAGCCCACCGCCAGCAGCCGCGACATTGCGGAGCACTTCGGCAAGGGGCACAACCACGTCTTGCGCGACATTGACGCGCTGAAAGGAGATGTGTCCAATTTTGGACAGATGTTCTTCGACACAGAAATCCCCGACAGCTACGGCAGGCCGCAGCGAGCCTACCTTATGAACCGCGACGGCTTCACGCTCCTCGCCATGGGCTTCACCGGCAAGGAGGCACTGGCGTGGAAGATGAAGTACATCAGCGCCTTTAACGCCATGGAGCAAGAATTGCGCTCCCAGCAGCAGGGCCTGACCGAGGCAGACTTCTCCGCCCTGTCCTACGAGGCCCGTGCCATCATCAAGATGGAACTTCAGCAAAAGCAGCAGGCAAAGCAGATTGCTGAACTGACCACCCAGCAGCAGGAGACGCGCACGATGGTGAAACAAACGCTCTCCGCTATCACACGCCCCTCCACCTCCGATGCTGAGGAGTGGAAAGAGGACATCAACCACACCATCCGCCAGATGTGCGAGGAATACAGTCTCAATTACCACACCACCATCGGCGAGATGTACGCCGAATTGGAAAAGCTGGGCAGTGTCAACCTCAGCGTCCGGCAGAAAAATCTGCAAGCGCGTATGCGCCGCGGCGGTGCCACCGTGGCCGAGTGCCGCCGTATAAGCAAACTCCACGTCATCTCACAGGAAAAGAAACTGCGCTGGTTCTACGAAGGTATCGTCCGAGCCTACCGCGCCCAGCTTGCCGCCTCCCGCATGCACTGAACTCTTTGTGTCCGCTTTTCGGACGGCTGCAACCAAACCGACGAAATTCGTCGCGCCGCCGCCTGATTACACTCTGTATACCCCCATTCACCCCATACACCATTTATACAACAGGAGGAAATTTATCATGACAGTTCTTGAAGCGTGCGCCATGCTGGAGCTTGGCGACGGCATCAAACCCAACATCGAACTTACCTTCGGCTCCAGTGGAGTTCCCTTTAACCCCAAAAACAGCCTTGAGATGATGGCCTACGGCGATTTCCTCATCGAAACCTGCCACGTCTGGGAGGGCGGCGTCAACCTCGTCCTCAAGCAGCAGTTCTGCAAGAAGAACTGGAACTCGTAAGGAGGCGCGGCATGATTCCAGCAACCATCCAGATCGGTGATCCCGTCACCCAGTACATCGAAGCCACCAACCGCAAGGCCACCGGCAAGGTGATCTACATCCATCCTCTGCGCCGCTACTACATGGCGGAATTTTCCTTCCGTTTCGGCAAGTTCCGCGAGTGCTTTATGCTCTGAAAAATTTTTCAAAAAAATCCCCCGAAAGGTGTTTACACGGTATGGTATCATTCTTTTGCCAAAGAGAGACAGGCTCTTTGGCTCTCCTTCGAGTGTAAGATAAGCTCCGCCCCGTAAGCAGGAGCTGCGCCGGTCAACGTGGCGGCAGCCGCGCCCAGCGTCCCCAGTGCGATTCTGGCAGGGGCCATCCGCAGATGTAGCTCAGTCGGTAGAGCACCGCGCCAGGAGGTATGTCGTTGGTTCGAGTCCAACCGTCTGCACCAATTCTACGTGGACACCGCGCAAGCGGGATAGCCGTATGGGCGATGCGAAGTCCTGAAGTAAGCCCCTCAAGCCTCGATGTTGTAATTGCGCCTGTGCTATGCTGGCAAAAGCGAGGTCGGAACGAATAGCTGGCGGCTCGGAAAGACGAGCACTCCCTCCGCAGCGTTAGTGTTTAACGGTCAGCACATCGGTCTTCCAAACCGAGAGTGGCGGTTCGAATCCGCTACGCTGCTCCATGCCCGCCTGGTGGGCGACTTCCCCCATCAGGAATGAAACCTCCGCATCTGGCAGCGGTGTCGCCGGGTGGAATCAGCCGGTAGCAAGATTCGGGCGTGACAGCGAACGAAGGAACGCCCCATCGGCAGCCGCACCGGAGAGCTATGCGGCAAATCTAAAGAAAGGGACGGTGCTATAATCGTGTTTTTTATCAATTACCTGTTCTGGGTATCCGGCGCGGTGCCGTTCCTTGCGATCCCCGCCTGCGCCCCCGCCGCAGGCGCCCGCGAAATCCCTGTGCGTGTGCGCCGACGCACGAAGATCAGGCGGACGGGCAGATGGTTCACAGCCGGATTCACTTAGTGTCCACACTCAGCGGGGTATACAAAGTCGAAACGAAAAACGGAGAGAGGCAGCGCCCTCTGCGCCCCCTCTCCGTTTTATACGCGGAAGCGCCGTCAGGGGCAAACGACATTTTTTCTACCGCATACAAATCGCACACATAACCTCCCTCATCCTTTCTGTTCGTTCGTTAGTGTTGTCGTTTCTGCGGGTTCGAATCCCGCCTTCCGCTCCACGGTCCATCATGGACCTCCTTGAAAAGCTGTGGCCGTAAGAAACAGCTCTGGGTGTTGTTCCCCCAGCTCCTGCTGAAATGCAGGCAGGCCAATTTCACCCCCCATCTGGGCGGCGAGGTTTGGACCGACCCGCCGCCCACCTCTGGGATGTTAGCTCAGCAGGCAGAGCAGACGGCTCATAACCGTCCGGTCACGGGTTCGATCCCCCTACATCCCACCAGCCGCAAGGCGAAAAAACAAAGTCAGCGAAATCCCCATTTTTTTACAGAAAGGAGGACCTATATCATGACCAAGAGCGAATTCATCGCCGCTGTGGCGGCGGGCGCCAACGTTTCCAAGGCAGAAGCCGACCGCGTGATCGCCGCCGCCGCCAACACCCTCACCGGTGCCATGTGCAGCGGCGACAACGTGAGTATCCCCGGCTTCGGCATCTTCACCAGCAGGATGCGCGACGCGCACCCCGGCAAAAATCCCGCTACCGGCGAGACCATCACCATCCCCGCTAAGCGCGTGGCGGTGTTCAAGCCCGCTAAGCAGCTGAAAGACGCTCTGAACTAATGCGCGCTTGCGCAGAATATCCCCCATCATGAGCCGGACGGCCAAGCGCCCTCCGGCTCGTTTTGGAAGCGAAATTTACGTTTCGTTTTGTATATAAGTCAGCAAATAACCAAACACATTCAGCCAAATTTTCACAAGTGTTTGCGAAAATATCCCAACAACCTAAGACACCACTTATGAAACTTCTTATAAAAAAGGAGAATCCCCATGATCTACTTCGATAATGCCGCCACCACCCCTATCCTCGACTGTGCGCGGGAGGCCATGCAGACAGCGCCATTTGCCAACCCGTCCAGTTCCCACGCGGAAGGCCGCAAGGCGAAAGAAGCACTGGAGGCTGGGCGGTGCGTCATCGCCGCCTGTCTCGGCTGCCGTCCCAGCGAGGTCTACTTCACCAGCGGTGCCACCGAAGCCTGCAACTGGATGGTCAGATGTCTCCGCAGGGGTTCCGACGGCATCATGTATAACAGCACCGTTCACCACGCCGTCAGCGAGGCCATTCGCGCCTACTCATGGCCAAATGCGCCCCGCGGCTGGCCATCCGCCGTCCTCTCTCTCGTCAACAACGAGACCGGCGAGATCAACGACGTGGATGCCTTCTGCCGGCGATTCCGCCCCCACAGCATCGGTATAGACGCCACCGCCGCCGCAGGACACCTTCCCATCGACTTTCACGCCTTGGGCGCGGACTGCATGGCCTTCGGCGGCCACAAATTCGGCGCTCCCAAGGGCATCGGTGCACTCATCGTCCGTGAGGGATGCCCCATCGCCCCCATGATCCTCGGCGGCGCACAGGAGCGCGGTATGCGCGGCGGCACGACCTCCGTACCTCTCGCCAGCGCCATGGCCGCTGCCCTGTCGTGGCACACCCAGCACATGGCCGACAATGCTGAGAAAACACGCCGCGTCCGCGACCAACTGATCTTCGACCTCGCCCAGCTGGGAGTCGACTTTATCATCAACTTCAACGATGGACACCGCCAGCTTGCCGACCACATTCTTTCCATCCGTTTCCCCAGCGTCTACGGTGCCTCCCTGGCCGCAGCCCTAAGCGAAAACGGCATCATGGTCTCCACGGGCTCCGCCTGTTCCTCCGGCGATAACGCCGCCTCCATCAACCTCATGGCCAGCGGACTTACCGAGCAGGAAGCATTGGAAACCATCCGTTTTTCCTTCGATTGGTACAACACCCCCGCCGAGGCCGCCGAAGCCGCCCGCACCATCTCCAGGCTTCTCCCTTCGCTCCGCCGCGGCAAAAGCGGCAAAAATTGAAAAAAATTCCCCGCGCCGGTTGCAAAATTGCCCCCTGTCGGTAGACTATACTATGATAAATCTTTAGAAGGAGGACATCCACATGTCTATGAATTCCGCAAAGCTGAAGCAGTACCTCTCCCTCAAGGACACCGCCGCCCTGGCCAAGGGCTTCGCCGCCTCCGTTTCCGCCGCCGATCCTCAGAGCGACAGCGATCACGCCTCCGTGGCGCTGGAACTGCCCCACCCCGCCGCGCTGGACGGTACGGCGAAATCGGTATTTGCCGCGCTGTGTTCCTTCGCGGACAGCATCTACATGGCCGCCGGCGAAACCACCATCCGCTTCACCTTCGCAGTGGAAAATATGCAAAAGGAGGAATAACGCCATGCTCGTCACCAACGTCGTCAAACGCGAATATCCCCTCACCGTCCGCCGCAAGCGGGACGGCGAGGTGTTTACCATGCTCATCGAAGCCGAGTCCGAAGCCGCCGCCCGTCTCCTCCTCCCCGACACCGTGGAACTGATGGAGACGCCCAAGCGCGGCAAGGAGGGGGTCTGATATATGCCCCGCACATCTGCCGCCGAGCGCAGACTCTGCGCCGCCACCGACGCATACCTCAAAAACTGCGCCGCCACCGACTTTTCCCCCCGCACCCTCAAAAACTACACCTACACGCTGGAGGACTTCATGAATTTCTTCATCGAGTCCAAGGAGAATTACGCCGACCCCAACTACGCTACCATCCTTCTGTGGCGAAACTCCCTCATTGAGCGGCAGTGCTCTCCTTCCACCGTCCGGCAGTATCTCATCCGCCTCCACGCCTTTTTCGAGTTCGCCTGCGACCCTCAATGCGGCGGCTGGTATCAGACGAACCCTGTCTCCAAGCGCCTGCTGCCCAACACGCGGCGGGAGGAACTGCGTCCCTATGACCCGCTCCTCACCGACCAGCAGGTCATGAAGCTCTGGCGAAATGACCGTCCTCCGCGTGCCAAGGCCGCCACTTACCCCCGCAACTACGCCATCGTCATCCTTCTCCTCACCACGGAACTGCGCAACGCGGAGCTACTGCACCTCACCCCCGCCGACCTCCACTGGGACGATGGCGAGATTTTCGTAGAATACGGCAAGGGCAACAAGTTCCGCCGTGTGGACTTCCCCGACATTGCCCAGTCCGCCGTCCGCATCTACCTTGCCAGCGGCATCCGCCCCCGCGACCTGCCGGATACCGCGCCCCTGTTCGGCACTACCAGCGAAAAGGGCGTTTTCGGCGCCAGGAATCGGGACTGTGGATGGTCCGCCGGTTCTCCCACATGGCTTTCCGCGCTGGTGGAGCGCCACGTCAAGG
>ERZ1035037.425-NODE-425-length-12567-cov-8.832960_pt1 | contig 12567 bp, 27 predicted proteins | sample MGYA00520618_ERZ1035037 | MGnify/ENA primary metagenome ERZ1035037 (study PRJEB33766, sample SAMN09781741) | gut metagenome | biome: gut microbiome | host: Homo sapiens | place: Madagascar | study: EMG produced TPA metagenomics assembly of the PRJNA485056 data set...
TATTTATCTTTAATTTTCTTTCTTTTTACCCCTTATTTGGCGTAATAAATTCCTTTTGCGCATAAAACCTTTACATGTATGTATATGGGATCGTATAGGAATTTTATATATTTTATATATTTATTACGCGCAAGAGCGAGCGTTTCATTAGAAATTATCTACGATTTTGCCCTAAAAAAACATACACATAAACTTAAAACCGACGCTAAAAAGAGGCTGTTTAGGCAGTTTTTGTTTAATTTAGTCAGTTTTTAACCCCTCTCAGGCAGTTTCTTACGGGTCAGTTTCCAACTCTTTTATATATAACTGACTAAAAAAACGGGGGTGGTATGTAAGTGATTTCCCGACATTATTTCAGAGCAAGAAAAAGTGTAGCAAGATATAGACAACTCACAAATTGACAGGCGTTGACAAAAACAGAACGAAATCAATTAAAACAAATCTAAAATAAATCCAAAATAAATCAATTCCTACGCGCGCGTGTGCGTATATGTGCGTGTGCGCTTTATATAATATGAAAACCCGAAGCCGAACGCAAAACAAATCAAAAAACAAAAAAAGAAACGTTCGGAACCTAAAAATCAAAACAAAAGAAAAATCTGCATAGGAAAATCCCACGCAGATTATGCCGAAAATAATTTAATTTAGTTTGAAATATTGCTGAAAAATCGCAGGTCGTCGCCCGAAAATTAAAAAATCCGAAAGCCGCTTGAGAAAAAAATCCACTATATATTGTGGGTTTTTTTTGAGGCAGAATTTTCGTCGTCGGATTTGGCGGATTTTTGGGAATTTTGAGAAGAGATTTTCTGCTCGTTTTTGCTCAGCAAAGTTTTTTGCTCGATGTCTTTGTATGCTTTGTGACGAAAATACGGTATGAAAATCGACGCGATAAGTCCGATTTCGAGCAGTCCGCCGATTATAAATATTAATAATATCAGCATACCCGAGGTCCCCTTAATTGAGAGATAGACGTAAGGAGCGTTTGCTTTACTTCGGTAGGCGTCTGCCCGGTCGTTTTGGATATCCGACTCATACTCATTCCGTTCATCCACTGTAGTAGTGTGGGCAATTCCGGATAGACAGGCTCGGAATAAAACGTACCTGCATCTTTAAAATAATTGATAGCAAACGTCGGGAAACTTTCGTTGCCGAATTTGTAAGCCTTAAGAGCGTCTAAAACGCCCGAAAGCGTATAGTCGGCAGTCAGTCCGTATTTCTTTGAAAGAAAGTCCACAAGCCGAAGTCTGCTGACGAGCGGTGTCTTGTAAAACTGTTGAGCGTCGGAACGGGCTTTTGCGGCTTCCGATAACGTATCGAAATACCCGAGCGAGATTTTTTCGCCGCCCAAATGAACGTATGCGCGATACTTATGCGAATAGTTTTCAAAAGTAACGCCGGTCACGCCGGTCGTATTGTTTTTTGCCAATGCCATATGATATTTCCTTTTTTGGTAAAGTTATTTTCCTTTTTTGGTAACAAGCAAAAGAACCGGAAACGAAATCGTCGCCGGTTAATTGCAGAAAGTCAGACATAGTAGATAGAATCTTCGCCGAGTAGCGGAATTTTTTCGCCGTTTTTGAGTAGTTTGAATTCCTTACGATATCTCGGTAAAACAAACCCGAAATCGAGCAAAAGTTGAAACCCGCGACGAGTGGGCTGTTCTTTAAGCGGTGAATCGTCGCTGAAAAGATACTTCTTTTTGCAGAGCAGTTTTTTGAGTATGGAGTTTGCTTTCATATCGAGAGCAGAACTTTTCCCGGGATACCACATATACGCCTGATGCGACAGAACGGTATAGAGCATAGCGGCGTAATCTTTTTTTGTTACGAAGCGTAAAAACATATCAGTATTCATCCTCCGGCTTATCCGCATACGATTCGAGCGTCCGAAGATACTTTGCGGTATACTCGACGTTAAGATACGAAATTTTATATTTTTTAGCGAGTTCGGTTATCGCGTAAAGAACCTCGTGGGCAGTGCGCGGGATTTGCATATCCTTAAGAACGGCTTCGATCAAGACAGCCCCGGTCGAGCCTACGCCTTTTATTTTGCGTATTTTAGCGCGACTAAGTTTTGCAATATCCGAGATATATGTATACCCGGCTTTTTCGAGCGCGCATATATATCGGTCAGGAAAGCAATGTCTGGATATGCGGTCGTTAAGCGGGTTATCCGGCGCGACAGAATTATAAGCAGGCTCTGTGAGCGGATTTTCGGCGTCACAAGGCAAATAAAAGAAACGCTTGAATTCGACTTTGCCGATAGTGTTTATTGCCTTATGAAGCCAAACCTGAGCGGCTTGACGCGAACAGGAATATTTCTTACTTATCATAGCGTAAGACCAGCCGTCGCGTTCGTGAAGCAGAACGATATCGATATCGCGCGGAGAAACGCCTGCGGCATTTGCGGCTTTGTGGAAGTTAGCGGTAAAGTTCTCGGTATCGATTCCGTCGATGGACTTACCGAACAGTTTTAAAATGAGATTATAAGGATAATTGATATTCATTGGAAAAACCTTTAGTTGTAAAATACTTTTATTTTGGTATCGATTGGCTGGATTAAGATTTGCGACTGTTTGATTTTTTTAGAATCAGACAGATTATCGGCAACGACGACTTTGAGATACACGCAACAGAGCGCGATTGTATCATATTCATTAATGCTACGAATCTGAATAAATACGTAATTATATTGTGACTGCTCGGATTGTTTAGCGGGGGAAATAGTTGTAGCGAGCGGATAAGTAGTTTCTGTAAATCCGAAGTATATATTCTTTTCGATTTCGGCGTTTGCGACTTCGGTAATCCACTCGTCCTTTGTTTTACAATCTTCGGAAGAGCCGCAACTCTTGAGCATACAAGACGAGATATTGAAGCAGAGAGCGGTGACTTCGACGGTCAAAAACAAGGCTAATACAAACATAAGCCATTTGGGAATTTTATTCATGATTTATACCCCTTAGTCGATGCCGGTTCAAGCATATCTGTAGAGACTACAGAATATATTGTCGCTTCATTATCGGAAGAAAAATTTTTTAATTTCACCTCGACCAGCCCATCGCGACACACATGCATTGATTCTATAGTTGCGTAAGTTCCACAGAGTGGACGCATATATTTAGAAAAAGTTATTTTACCACCTTGAATAGAGATACTTTGCCGACAATCTGTAGGATCTACTCCGAACTCACGTTTCATATCGTCCCAAGAACGAAACCTTACGCGGTCGCCGACTTTGAAAGAATATTTAGACTTAACTTTCTTTAGTCTTTTTACTCTGCACCACCATTCTCCGTTTCCGTCGGTTGTTCCCTTTTCCCAACGAATACGAACACAGTAATCTACAGAGTCGGATCTATGATCGTCAAGTTCCAATATTTCTCCGCGAGTCCCTTTAGGTGGAAAATATTTTTCATCAATTTTGCTGACTTCATCAGAAATACATTCAACGATATCTCCGAGTTTAAAAGGATTTTTAGGCTCGTCTACTTCTTTTTTTATTTCGAGTCTGTCAAGAGCAATTTTCGCGCCCGTTTCAAAATCGAACTTGTCGTCGGGATGACATTTTGCTTCAGAACGGCTCAAGACTTTTCCGTCTTGTTTTAAAACAGCATAAGTAGTCTTGCCGTCGGTGGTTATGTAAATTTGCTGATTAGTTTTCATTTTTCTTCCTCCTTACTTTTAAAGTTATTTAAAACCAGATAATTAATTCCCGGATTAAACGTTTCTTGTGAAGTAATAGACATACCGTATTCTTTTAGATCTGGCATTATCTCGTTTAATTTGTCAATTGTTTCCTCAACTTCTGCGGTGATATGCTTTTTATATAAATTTTTTCCGACAATTTGTTTTTTGCAAATCGGGCAAGTGCAAAAATATTCCAGTTTTATCATTTTTTTTCACCCTTACTTGCGTTACTTGTGCAAGTTACCTTGTTTGGATTTTTCTGACACCACTGACAAGGACTATCTCCGACGTAAGGTGTTTTAAGATATTTCGGGTTATTTGGGCAACTATCACAAGGGTTTTCATCCGGAGAAAATATTCTTTGACGAATTTCTGCTCCGTCTGAAGTTTTCTTTAAAAGCACATACTTGTCAATGTCGGGGAATTTGTTCTGCGACTGACTTACACTCTTGTGTGGCAAATATTGCTCACAGCAAGGACAAATCACCGCAGAATTTGTCACAATATCCTCGTTTTCGTAAGTAAACTCACACCCGCAATTCGGGCAGGTTGCTTTATAGATTCTTGTACCGTCTTTTATAATTTTTATCATATTACTCAAATTCAGCCCCGAACGGAGCCTTTGCCGCCTCCTTTCTTTTTTCTTGCTCTGCTTCGTAGTTAATTGCCGAACTCACGATTTCCAAAACCTTTAACAGCGGTGTTTGTGTTTTCTTTGCGAAATCGCACATTATTGTTTCGACGCCCGCAAGAACGGACAATTTACTTCCGGCAAACTTGCATTTAATATTACCGTCAATGCTTTCAAAATGAATGATTGCATTTACCAACGGATTTTTCTGAACCTTTCTTAATTTTGACATTGCTATCTCCTTTGATTATATTATACGCTTATTATATAGCGTTGTCAACTAATTTATGCTATTTAATTGTATTTATTTGAGTAAAATGGATATAGCCGTATTTCTTATGAAAATCTTCAAGAGGATGTTCTTGATTATCGCCAAAATCTTTCGGAGCGACTGAGATACATACTCTTTTACAGAACGGCTTAACTTGGTCGTGGACTTCTTGACGAGTTAAGAATTCGCCCTCTCTGACATATTGTCCGTCGCTTCTACGATATGCATCGATAAGCGGAGCCATAGCGTATTCGTCTGCGTCTTTAAATTGAATTGCCATAATCTGTGCGTCTAAATTCAGAGCGAGATTTCCGAGGTTTCTTGCGACCAAATCGGTTAATTTATTATTGAAATCGTTTGCGTTGCAAGCCAAAATTAAACCTTCGTAATTCATACTTCATTCCCCCAGCAGTCCCATCCGTCGGCGTACTGACGAGCAAAGAGTTCGATGCGAGGCTTATCGCCTATAAGTGTGATAATTTTATCTCTTACAATGACAGGCTTTGCAGAATGTCTTGTCAAAGGCTCAAAGACGAGTTGTCCGACACTCGGAGAAATGCGTGACGGTTTACCTTTTACAGCGATAAGACAAGGCTCTGAATTGCCTCGCGTCCAACGTCCGAGTCCGAAGAAGCAACACTTTTTCATTACTTCGTCTATAGAATTGCTTTCATTTATCGCTTTACGCATCGAGTTTATGTCTGCCGATTTATTAAGTTTTATCCATTGAAATGCAATGGACTTAAACTTAAACCCCCAAGCCTTAATGACTTGCAATGCCTCGTCCATTTTAGGGTATGTTGCCCACATAAATAAAACTGCGTTATCGCTTGCGAGTTTATTTATCGGAAGGGCTTGAATATCTGCTAAACTCATTGTTTCATATTGAGCCGCTGCCGCACCTGAGCAGTTCTTATCGTTATAAGCCCAAGGGGGATCTGCGTATATAATATCGTATTTTTTATCTGTGTTAAAAATGTCTACTTTCATAATATTTATTTTAATTCCCTCCTATTGTGAAATTTGACTTTTATTTACTTTCTTTCCTTTTTCAGCCATTCTTGAAACGAACTGAAAAAATTCGTGTTTGTACGTTTCAAATACTCCAACCTCGGATCCGGCTCTTTATATTTTTCCGTTTCGCTATCCCACTCGATCGGTCCTACGAGCCATGTTACAAAATCTTCGTTTGACAGGCTATTTATCCATTCACGATTTGTCATAACTTTATCCTCTACTTTTAAAATTTAAGCCATTCGTCCATATTGTCGTGGATGTTGCCAATAACTTCAAGAACATAATAACGGTCTAAAAAATTATGTTCAATGCTATATGCGACAGTGTTCTCTTTCTCGAACACCTTATACTCTATTGAGTTTTCTGAAACATGGACAACTATCTTGAATGTCCCATTCTCAAAGATGACACTACCGATTGCGTAGGGCGGATTCTTAAAATTTTGCGGCTTAAAATACGCCTTGATTATATCCCCCTCGAAAATCTTCTTCCCGTTCTTATCCGTCAAACCTGTAAACTGTCTAACGGTTTCCGTTTTGACTGTTGAAGATTGCAAACCGTCTAACGTGATTATTTCGTAATAATCGAGATCTTCCTTTTTTGTATGGATTAAATTTCCATATATCCACTCGTTATTGTTCGTTCGTTTACCTTTAAAAAGTATTTCTCTCATTATTTCACCTCTATATCTGGTAATTTAAAATCAAAGTAAATTTTGTAATGCCACGGATCTGTATGTGTTCCGCTTATATCGTCGACAACGTAAAGCGTATAATCGGTGAGGTACACATAATTTTTTTGTATGTACTCGGACCGACTTTTGCCGTTACGACTAACTCTTTGTTTTCTGTATCGGTTTCGATATTGATATAGCCCTCTATAAGCATTATCACCTTGTCGGTTCGGGCGTTATAAACCGTAACGCGCCGTTCGCACTCAAAATATTCCGCTTGTTTTGATATGTTGTAATTAACCCTTTCGGCTTCTGAACAACCGCTTGCGCAGATTAAAACACAGACGGATAAAATTGCTATTAAAAGTTTTTTCATTTTACCTCCACAGGAATTACTCCTAATCCCCTATCCTTACAAAATTCTATAAATTCGTTTGCATGAAGTTCCCGCATAAGCCAAGAAAGAGTAAACTTTTCAGAATTCTTTATTTCGCGATAATCGTAGACCTTTGTAACCGAGTTAAAATCAGTCCATTTCATTCGCTTGCCGTACTCTGAACTTCTCGGCACATATCTAAGTTCCCAATCGGTCAACTTATCCATTTTTCTTTTGCCTTTGAAAATCGGTTCGGTAATCCAAATTCCGTCAAAGTACCCGGCTTCCAACAAATGCAGTAACGACTTATCTTCTGTGGTGTATGTTATCGTCTGATTTGCGGGCAGTTCGCCGTAACGCATTTGCGGATTATCGAGTAGCCAGCCGTGGTATCTGCATTCGATATCGTTGAGATAACTCGTTTCAAAACATTGATATAGAACTTTCATTTTTCATTTATCTCCTTTGACAACAACTCTGCAAGGCGATTATATGTTTCAAGAAAACGGTCGTAATTGTCACAGGTGCCATTTGGCTTATTGCAACCACAAGGCTCACCAAAGTATTTACAATCATAACAGAAATCATATCCTGGATCATATTCATCGCGGTTATTGTTTGTTAATCTTTTATAGCGGCTCATTTTCTATCCCTCTAAATTTTTTATAATCTCTTCTCGATTTTATATTCGACAAGTCCCTCATTATTTCTTCTTAACAGTCTTTTGCTTTCTTTTATTATCCCATTCCACCTTTACTTGTTTATACGCTTCTTTTAGTTTATCGCAAGGTTTTCCGCTACAATATTCTTCTATACAATTACAACACAATCTTATCTCGCATTGCACCCGCATTGTCGCGTCTTTTCGCATGTTTCTGATTTTACTATCGACTGACGTTTTGCCTTTTATCGGCTCAAAAATACTTATCTTCTTCCGAACCATTTTACAGATCCTCGTCGATATCCAAATTATCTTTGTAGTTCGCTTTAAACGGACAAGTTTCGCTCTTGTAGTCATTGACTCTACAATCGCATGCAACACACATATTATATACGGCGCAATCCTTGAATTTATCCGGGCTATCGCAACTCGTACATTTCCACAACCGCAAATCCTCAAGTGTGGGTTCAATGTCCTCGCTTGCAACATTCGATATCGTAACCCCGCCCGAACCATACCGACTTACCAAATCGATTTTATTATCGCGGTTCATTGCGAGAACTTTTTTGCGATATGCAGTCCCTAACCGCTCGAAAATCGAATCATTTGCTTTATCCAAGCAAGTTGCCGCCGTCTTTAAGTTTTTGGCTTCAAATGGGCTAAGAGCGTCCGAGTTCGTCAAATCCTTTATAATCTGAGCAATTCCGACGACAAAGAAATGTCTTGCTCTGTCCTTTGTTGTAAAATAATCTTTCATTGTGATTGCATTCCCTCCTGCGTTTTATGGCTTGATTATAGCACATAAAAATAGCCTTGTCAACTAAATAACAAGACTATTTTAAAATTTTTTAATTTTCTTCTGCTTTATATAGGTTTATCAATCCATATTTGTGCATAAGCATTTCTACGTCATATTTTGGAACAAAACCGTATAGTTTAATATAATTTTTTAAGTCAAAAACTATGCTTTGCGCTGTGTTTAAAGTTGTCGGAGTTTCTTTAAAATATTTATCTTCCACACACGTTACGCCCGCTTGCTCGAATAATTCGATAACACTTGAGCAAGTTGGTAATGCTTTTTGGCTCATTGCTCTATAATCTTTTGTGGAACAATGTAGAATTATTTTCTCGTCCCAAATTATGTTAAAGCAACGTTTCCAAAATTTTACTGTATCGCAAATCTTAAGCCGACGCGATTCAAGACGTTCGAGTTCTCCGTTTTTGTTAATTCGTTTAACAATCGTAGGATTATTTAAACCGATTTTTTCAAGAAACAAATCACAGTAGCAATTCATTCTCTTCCCTCCTAAGTCGCTCTTTGGCTTCCTCTTTTGTTAAAAAACTGATTTACCAAACCTAAAAAGTTTATTAAAACTGTTATAATCTTTTAATTTTACGTAAACCCCTCTTGAAGTTATCCCTATCATTTGCACTTTATCTTCGCAAATATGTTCGCCATAAGGTTTTCCGTTGTGTCGAGGAATAACCCCCACCTTTTGACCGATATAACAAGGAACGTTTATACAAATATCCGGTTTTTCAAATATCATTTTACCCTTATTATCATAACGTCCCGTAAATTCTTCGATTGTATCTCTATCGATTTCAATTCCGCTCACGCCGTGAATATCGGTCATTTCGTCATTTAGTCTATCCCAATATTCTTCCGGGTATCGTTTCGTAATTAAGCCATAAACCCAATCGCCGTTTTTATATTTACTTCTATAGGTATATCCCTCTTCACATCCTTTGCGTCTTGCTCTAAAAAATGGCATTCTCATTTTTATTCCTATCCTTTTATTTCCCAGTCTTTTAACCATCTGCCTTCTTTCTTGCTGTAAATCATAATTTATCCGCTTCCTTTATAACAATTCCCACGTCAGCAATTGCGGGAAGAACTCTCTGTGGTGTTACTACTTTCTCGACAATTGCGTCACGATACGGACAAGGCAAAACTTCAGGGTGTGTTTTGAAGTAATCCGAATCGTCATAAGCAAACGAAATTTGCCAGTCCTTTCCAAACCAAAGTAGTTCGTCGTGTCTGACGCGGCTTTTGTTTTCGATTTCGTAATATTCTTTATAGAGAAACACCGTAGAATTATGTCCGACAAATCGCTCTACAAAATCACAAAGTTTTATATTTTCTGTTATCATTTTTTAATCTCCTTTGCGAACTCATTTATAAAAATCACTTCTCCAAACCCGCCAAACGCGTCGGGAACGGATATCTTGCAAACAAGGACGCATTCCAGCCCCGTGTTTTCGTCGAGGTGTTTTTGAGTTTCTACGGTTAAAAGTTTATTGCTAAGATGCGACTTTAAAAAGCGAAACGCGTCTTTGTTCTGTTTCGGTGTTTTGCAATTAATCATTATACTGTAATTCCCGCGATTTTTCTTGTATGGGTGCGTCGCGGTTAAATTCCAAATCAGTTCCTGCCCGATATAATCAATTATCATTTTTGCACTCCTTTAATAGTTCATCTATTTTGCTATAAACTATCCACCTGCTATCAAATTCTTTAAATTTATCTTTCAACTTCTCCGCAAAATTACTAAGAAGTTTATACTTTTCGTAAAACTGCTGACAAAATCTAAAACTTAATTGATTATATTCTTCTATTTTCTTATTTAAAGATAATTTTGCTCTTTCCGTTTCTTCTTTAAAAAATGCAATTTGAGATTTCAGTTTATCATAATTTTCAAAACCGTCATCGATTTGTTCTTTAGGTGCAGAAACTTTTTCGGCTACAGATGCTTTCTCTTTGGTTTCAAATTTTTTTCTAATTTCTGAATACGCTTTTCAAGTCTTGCCGCAATTATTGAAAATAACGCAGACTCAAACGACGCAACAATAAATATAATAAGAAATAATGCTTGAGCGTCGGTCATAGCCTATCCTCCTCGCCTGTCAAAATTTCCCAGCCGTTCGCTTTTAAAGTAGAAACGCAATCGTCGTTTTGCCAATCTATGAGCGTGTATAAATCGAGCCAATCGTCGTCAGATAATTGTGCTTTATCAATCCAATGCCGAAGAGTTCGTTCGTAGATATAAATTTTTCTTTTGTCGGGTTCTTCCGAATCCTGCTCGGCAAATTCCTTTGCAAGTGTTTCCTTAATCTTGTTTAAGTAATAAATATGTATCTTTTTCATTTTAAGAATTCCTTTAAAACTTCGTCAATGTCTATTTCCTTTATTGTGTACTCTTTGACATAAACTCTTTTGCGAACATTAAAACCAACAACACTACGGGCTTTCGCTTTCAACTTTTCCACAAACTCTCTAACCGCATTTTTCTTTTCGATTTCGAGAACGTTTTTTATATTATTAACAAACGATTCTATTCCGACTTTTCCAAAATGCTTGCGATATTTTTCTTGAAATTCTTTTGGTATTTTTCCAAAAGATTTTTCGTCCTTGCTCATATAAAACAGAACGTCTTGTGGTAGATCTTTTAAATCCGATTTTCTTATTTCGAGTGTCTTAATCTTCTCTCCGATTAAGTAATAATAATACGGCTTAAGACTTGCTAAAACTTTCATTTTTTATTCTCCTTGTCGCTTTTCTTATCGGTATCTTCTTCCCATAACTTAATTCCTCTTTCCGAGCAAATATTTTCAAGCATATCACTTCGCCTCGACAGCCACCTTTCGTGTTTTTCCCTTTCTCGTATGTCTGCGATGTCATAACCGCGTTCATACATTTCTTCGGTTTGGCTGCCGAGTGCGTCAAACACCGCGTCGTAATACTCTTTTTTAAGTTCTTCGTCGGTTAGGGTGTCCGTCCATTTTTTCAGTTTTGCAAATTCCCTTTTATTCATTTTTGCTCCTTTGTTGAATTTCGTTTCCGTCCTCGTCGCAATAATACAAGTCGTATTTTTTTAAGCGACGGTCGCCGAGGTCAATTTCGCCCTCGTTCTTTTCGTTAACATTCTTTCGGCGGAGTTCACACCGAATGTCGGTAAAACTTTCACCTACAATCCCCGCAAACAAGGCTTTTGCCAAACCTCTCGATTTTGCGACGATATATAAGCCGCAGTTATCGTCAACAATGTTGCACCAATAAATATTCATTTTTGCTCCTCGTCGTCTAATACCGGATTGTATTCTTCGCCATTAAAACGCGTTATCGTTTTAGGCAACTCAGTCCAACTTTCCTTTGCTCTTTTGCTCGCTTCTTCTTTAATCTTTTGGTCTTTTATTTTTTGCTCTTTTATTTTTTGCTCTTTAACTTTCTTAATCCCGTCGCATAATTGTTCTGTGCTTTCTTGAAAACATTGTGCGTGGCTTTTAATTCTTCGGTATAGATAGACTGTTTGCAGTCAACGCATTTTCTCCATCTGATTACCGAGTTGTCTGTTGCTCTTGAGCAAATTACTTTTGTTTCTCCGTTACATATCGGACATTTCATATTCGTTTTTCTCCTTTTTTAATAGATACAGTATTGTGCTTTTTTATTCCAACAGTCGGGCTTCGGGCAACAAAAATGGTATCTTCTGTCGCACTTTGCACAGGGCAATTTATCCCAATCGACTGTTATTTCTTTGATTGTGCCGTCTTTTTCAATTTTCTTAATTTTGCGGATATTCATTAGATTTCCTCAATACCTTCCAAAACTTTAACTATTTTAATTCTTCCTTGTGCAATCAATTCTTCTGCTACTAAAAGCATATAAAAATATATAATACTTTAGAATTCGGGTATCTCGCGATATTCCCATTACTGCTTCATCCTGCCCCATTTCGTAAACCTACTTTGGTTTGTATAGCAGTCCACAGTCGTTAATTCCTCGTTAGCCACGAGTACATATATAAAGTCGCTTGATTATGCGATTACTTTATATTCTTTGGCATACTTAAGATTTATTGCCGCGTTCAAATCTCTATCTATTATGTTTCCGCACTCACAGATATAAATTCTATCGCTTAATTTTAAATCCTGTTTTATCTTTCCGCAATCACTGCAAATTTTAGAACTCGGATAAAATCTATCAACTTGCCTTAACTCTATTCCATTCAAAACACATTTGTGTTGAAGTTTAGAAACAAATTGATTAAATCCTTGATTTGCTATTGCTTTTGATAAATGCCTATTCTTTAACATACCGCGAATGTTTAAATCTTCGATTGTAATAAAACTTGGTTCTCGTTTTATTATTTCGCTTATAATTTTATTTTGATAATCGTTTCGAGTATTTGCTATTCGCCGATATATTTTTTGTACTCGTAGTATTTGTTTTTCTATATTTTTACAAGTAG
>ERZ1035037.426-NODE-426-length-12553-cov-513.653157_pt1 | contig 12553 bp, 16 predicted proteins | sample MGYA00520618_ERZ1035037 | MGnify/ENA primary metagenome ERZ1035037 (study PRJEB33766, sample SAMN09781741) | gut metagenome | biome: gut microbiome | host: Homo sapiens | place: Madagascar | study: EMG produced TPA metagenomics assembly of the PRJNA485056 data...
ACAACACTATCAGTAAAGGTAGATGATCCCAATATTTTTACCGAAGAAAGATAGTTTTCCGATACGTTTCCACCGCCTGATGGAGCGACGAGATTTTTGGATTCGTACCACATTCCCCAATTGGAAGCCGCATTTCCTCCACTAAGACCGATAATCATACCGTAGACGATAGTAGAGAATGAAGAGACTGTATATGAGGTATAGCAAGGTACCTTTATCGTTCTATCTGTATAGCAGATATCGATTTCTGTTCCTGGTTGCTGTAAATATATATTATTAAGCATCCACGTTTTGAAGGCGGCATAGGTTGTGAATTTGGTGTCGGTAGGAAGAAGAAGCGAGAAGTTAAACGTTCTGGCAGATTGAGAGATGCTGATACTGTGGAGCCAAAGATGTTTAGTGCCCCCTCCAACGGCTTTAATCTCGATTTGCTCGCTGTTTTCCTTTTTGTCGATAGATATACCGTCTCCTGCCACAATGGGGATTGTGAGATCAATTACGGGCTGATCCTTCTCTTCCTTTCCTTCGTAGGTTATCTGTCCCGTAGATGTCATATGAACGCCGTCTGCTGTGTCATAAGTTACGCTTATATCTCCGAGAGAGAGATTTACGTCTGTAATAGCTGCCGAAGTTCCCGCTGTTTGTTTTTGAAGTTCTGCGACTGCGTTGGTGAGTTCCTCGACCTGTCCTTCGAGTCTGTTACAATTGAAGCTGTTTTTAATTTCGCCGTCATTTAATACTGGCATTGGTTTTTTCCTCCTGTTTTGCTTTCTTTTCAATAAATATTTTCACCTTATTCAATTGAATTCTGGTAGAGCACGTCGGGCATATAACGTAATAGTCGTTCTCGATATCGCTGTCAATTGCCTGTTCGATAGATGTTACTCTCTCGATGATGTGCTTCTGTTCTTCCTTGTCCTTTCTTCGATTGAGGTAGGTTATAAGATAAGTTATAACGCAACAAAGAAGAGAGATTACGCTTGTTTCTAATACGCTTAAATCCATTTTACGTGTCCTCCTCGTTACAATATAGTAAAGCACCGAGAGAAGAAGAGAACTGGAAGAGCTCGTCGAACTGTCTGAAAAAGCCTTCCGATACATCCGATTTCAATACCGTTCCAAAAATAGTGTAGGCTTCGAGTTTTGATTTGGTATTTAACGTGACGTTCTGGTCATTTACAAACCTGATTTCTGCCTTGCTCTGTGTTCCGATATTCCCGTCTTGTGCTGTTACTTTCTGTGCTGGTTGAGAGCCGCGATTGTATATTTGCTTGCTCCCGTCTCTTATGTCGTCATCGGTTAAGCCCCTGCTCTTCTCCTGTAATTCGATCTGTTTCTGCCAATAAGGTCCGAATTGCCAAATCAAAGAGAATAAGCGGTATTTGAACTGTCCGAGGCTGTTGGAAAGAATTGAGTCATTCGCTTTCCTGCCTAAAAGGTTGTAATAGAGTATAGTCGCATAATCATCGCTTATGGTCGTTGGAAGCTCGCACTTGCCGTAATCTGCCAAAAAGGTAGCTGCATCGGGGTAAATCTCGATAAACGTGTAGTTGTTGTGGGTGTTGTAGTAATACGTTCCGTCATACGTTTTGATCATTTCCATTTGCTTGTCCTCCCTGTTCTGCTTGAATTTCTCCCGACTGGTTCTTGATATCGGCAACTAATCCGTCTCCGTTTACGTCATATCCGACTGCCGTCTCCGAAGGCTCGCACCATACCAATCCGCCTGTTTTAGCGAAGATGAACGGTCCGAAATAAGCGTTTATAAAGTTTGCTGCTTCCTGCCTGATAGTAAGTCCGTCCTGATAGATTAAATCGGTTGTAGAGGCCTGTAAAGCCGTCTGCGCTTGATTTACGTACTGGCTCTTGTCAAATACTCCGCCCTGCTTTAAACCGTAGAGAGAAAGCCTGTAATTGTCCAACGTTTGGTAAGCCATAAGGAAGTCGTCAATCCCGCCTCCTCCGCTTGCGTTTATCTCTTCCAATTGAACGCTTCTCTGTAAGGGAATTTCCGTTATACCGTTTACCGCCGCAATCTGCTTGGTCATTCCGAAGTCATATACTGCACTGGAATCTGCGTCGCTCATAACCTGGAAGCCTTTTATTCCCGTCTGCGTTATAAGCTTGGTTCTGCTCATCGGAAGTATCTCCGAAAGGTATTTCACCAATTGGTCGTTTAACGCTTGTCTCGGTATAGCGCTGTCGTACTGGCTTTGAGGCGTGTAGTCTTTGAGAAGTATTCCGAACGTTTCGAGGTTCTTCTCCGAAAGCTCTCTCGGCATCATTCTCGCGATGTCTCTCTCCAACCCTGGTATCCACGGTTTGTCGTTATCGCTGCCAACTGGAACGGGTGTTGCTTTTCTCGGCATTCCATATACGTCTAATCCGTTATAAGCGCACGGAAGGCAATAGAACCTGCCTGTCTCGTCTTCGCTGTCTGGAAGCCAAAAGAAGAGCATTTTGTAACGGTAATAGAGCATCCTCTCGATATACTGCGACGTAAGCCCGTCGGGAAGATTGTGCCATACGTAACGGTTCACTGCCGTCTGTTCGTCTTTCACTCTCAATTGTTTCTGTATTCCGTCGAAGAGAGGAGAGAACGGGGGCAATTTCATCTTTTTCTGCTGCTTTGTCGGTTGTCTAATCTGCATTTGAATAGATTTGACCGATACGATTCCTGTCTGATCGATACTCATGTTATAAGTCCTCCTTATACTGTCTCGGGTCTAAAAGCCTGTTCTGCATCTTCTCCTGCTCCGTAAGCCCGCCTGCCTTGTTTATCGGCGTCCAATAAATCATATCGACTGTCGGGGAAGAGTAGGTTTTAAGCCTGCTGACTGCGCTCTGTGTTGCCCGTGCTTTCTTGAATTCATCGTAAGCGGCTTGATAGGTAGAACTCCCTCTCGGTCCTGTCATTCCCATATAAGTTTTAATTATATCTTGGTTTACCGATAAGTCGTCTGGATTTACAAATCCCATCTTAATCAATTTATCGGTATAGCTTTCACTCGCTCCCTTTACCGCTTTTGTCGTTTCCTTAGTTGCTTCTACTTGTTTCTCTCCCGCTTCCTTCGTTGCCCCTGCGGTCTTCTCTCCTGATTGAGTTACCGCCCTTTCAATTCTTCTCTGCTGGAAAAGAGAAGCGAAGCTGTATAACGCACTGTTCCATGCGTCTTGAAGTTTTCCCATATTATACCTCCTCTTTCACGAAATATACACCTTTTCTTATCTCGTTATACAATTCAATCGCCGTGTGCGAATCGTTCTTCAATCCTGGTAACTGTATAAGCTGTCCTTTGATGAAGGTTGTTTCGAAGTCATTGAGGTAATCGTTGATTGTTCCGATAACGTTTAAGGTATATCCCTCGTATTTTATTTTGTTTTCTAATGCCGTTACTTCCGTGTCTGTTGCCGTGTAATATTCAACGTAAGGGAAGTATTTGTTGCTTATATTGTAAGAAGTCGTTCTCGTGAGCGTATTTGCCTGCGCCTTGATTGTTCCGAGCTGATAACCGAACTGGTCTTTCTGTCTCGAAATCTCGTCGTTACGAAGCTTGTTGCCGCTTAAAACGTCTGCAACGCCTGCGCCTGCCGATACTACTCCGCCTACTGCTCCGCCTATTGCCGCTCCTACGGGACCGCCTGCCGCTCCTGCTGTCATTCCTGCGCCTATACCGCTGATTGCTCCTGCCCCTGCTCCTGCGATATCGCCTATAAGAGACCAACTGTTATTGAGCTCCTGTGAACTGATATTCCTGTCGAAGATCTGCTGGTAATACTTGTTGCTTAAAGCGTAAGTGCTCCATTTATCGTTGAGTATCGGTAAGGATAAGTCGCCGCTGACAATCAGGCCGCGAAAATCCTCATTAACCCCGCCATAGAGCCCGCCAAATTCGGGGTGAACGTGTATATAAGGGTTGAAGGGTATAAGCGTTACGTCTGCCTCCCAATTCGTTACTCCTCCGTTCTTGTAAGGGTTGAACTGGAATTCCCCAACCCCGTTTGGTGATACGAAGCGGAACATATCCACCTCGTTACCGACTTTTACGCTGTCTCGTAAGGGAAGAGTTAAGGGTCTGGTAATTCGGAACGAAGCCGAAGGAAGTTTAATTCCCACGGAAGCATTTCCGCCCCCATCTGTGAATGTGAGCTTGATTAACTCGCAATCGCTGATATCCGACTGATCAATTCCAATATAAGGAACCAACTGTATATCGTAAGCCCATCCTGCTGCGTTATAAGAATTAATTATATCTTGGAACCATTGAAGGTTAAGACTGCCAACGCTGTTGTAAACTGTCCCGTTATAAGTAAAAGAAGTGTTTCTGTAAGGCGCTGCAATTATTTCGTAAGCTGCATCCTGCGTTACTGTGCCTTTGTAAGTTATATCGTAAGAAAGTGAAGAAGTCGAGAGCTCGTTGAAGATAATTCTTGCCGTCGGTATAGTGTATGGCCATTCAATCTGCAATCTTTGAACCGTCTGGTCTGATACATCCATATTGTTGTTTGTGACTAATTTAGTGAGAAGGGAATCGTACATGTCGTCTCCCTTTTTCAATATCTTTTCATTCTCGTATCCGTAATTTTCCAACGTTACTGCAATTTGATAATATTTCTTTCCGACCTGTATAATCTTGCCTGCCTCTTGTCGAAGCGTGTTATATCCTGCCGTGTTACCCAATCCTGTGATTTTGTTTTGAGGAAGTCCCTCGTAATCAACGTAATAGGTATCGTATTCTTCTTTGAGCACTTGCCAATCTGCTTTTGAATCTTCTGGTTTAACGGGGTAATCGTGTATCGGAAGGTTGAGGGAAGAACTCTGGCTCGTGTTATCGTAAGTGTTCTTGTTTACTCTGAATTTCCAACCTGTTCCCGTCTTTGTCTTATATCCTGCTGCGAAAGATATGTTGTCCGAAGCTCTGTATTTGTTCTGGCTCCAATAATAGTAAGTGTAACGGTTGAGAGAGGAAATAACGTAATCTGCTTTTGGTTCCTGATTTTCAACTGCGAATTTACCTGAAAAGGTGTTATATTCGTTTACTCCCTGCTCGTTTGTGTGATATCTCGAAAGATAAGCGACAATCCACGGTGTTTTGAGTTTGTTCTCCAACAATATCTCTGCCTGTTTGATTTGGTTATAGCCCATATTCTCGTTGTTGAAGATTAGCGGGTTACTGTCTGGAACATATCCCTTTTCAACGAAGCAAGGGGCGTTTTTAACCGTGTCGAGATTGTCTGCAATCAAGTCTCTTCGAAGCGTTGTCGTGTATAGTCCCGCAAGTCTTCCTTCGCATATCTTCTTTGATTCGAGTATAAACCAATGAGAACTAATAACATCGGGGAAGTCTTCGTTATCCGCAACAACCATATAGTCCCCGCCCATCGGGTCTGTCGTTTGAAGAGTCGTGGTTACTCCGTCGTCATAATTGAAGTTTATATCGACCAACGCCGTCGTTCGCCATTCGCCGTACTTCCCTGCCGACCAATATACGGGTCTTTGCTTTCTGTCGAAGTAATTGTTGTAGGACAATATATATAGAACCGACATATTCTGCCTCCTTTAAATAATTTCCTCTCTTTTGAACGGAGAGAGGTAGAACCGTGTTTTAGATTATGCCTTCTTACGAACGGTGATAATCGGTTTGCCTGCAAGGTGTTCAAGCGTGTTATGTCCGATAACGGTAACATATTTAGTGTTGAGTGCCTGTGCATTGAAGAAGGATTCCGAAGCTTCGAACGAAGAGATGAACGGAACCGATTTCTTATGAATTACTTTGTAGAGGATCGTGTCATCAACCGTAACGGAAGTGTTAGCGGGTGCGGTGCAATCGATAGGAATTAATCCGCCTGCTTTAACGGCTTTCAATACCTGTTCGTCAGCGGGTTTGTCCTTCGTAGCGGTAGTAGGAACGTTCTGATAGAAACGGCTTCTTACGGTCGTTCCGTTGCCTGCGGTTGCGGTCGTATTTACCTTTGCGAAGAATCTGTCGGGAAGAACTTCAACTTTTTCGAGCAAGCCCTCTTTATGGAATATAGTGGGCTCTCCCAATTTGGTCAGTTTGTTAGCGATCGAGAGAGGCATCACGATACGGAAATCATCTTTCGCGAAACCTCTTATCATACCTTCTGCTCCGTAATCGGTGTAATCCGTAGTGTTGTCCATAAGGTCTCCGATGAGGTCAACCTGCGATTTAGCGATAGCGGAAGCTTCAAGTCTGTTAGCCTCTTCTCCCGTTGCTGCTCCGATAACTGCCGAAATGTCAAGTTCGATTTGCTGTTTGCCGACGGAAGATTCCTCCGAGCCGATGAAAGCGTTATACGTGTCCATTTCATAAACGTCTTTAACGTCTCTTATCCAACCCATCATAATCGAGGTGAAATCAGAGAAAGCTGCCTCGTTCATCCAAGCGTTTTTCGTCAAATATTTATCGAGGACTAAAACACACTTTTTGTAGATGTTGATTACGAGTGCCTGGCATTCAGGGCTCTTAGGTCTGTATTTCTTCGTTTCAAGAAGGTCGGTAGATTCATCGTCTCCGAGCCAATCGGTAATCGGGGGCATATAGGTGTCGTAATAGAGTTTCTGGTCGCCATACATTCCCGTGTCTTCTTTCGCTTCGTTGAGAAGTTTAGCGTATTCGAGGGAAACGTTTTTGCTCGTTACCTGTTGATTCAGGATCATGTTGTATATGAAAGTATATACGGCGTTAGGGTTGAGTTTACCATTGGGTACTTTAAAATTAGGCATATTTTTATTCTCCTTTTTGTTTATTTTGTTTGTTTGCCTTTAAGTACCATAATCACAAAATAATCACTTATCTACCCAAAAGTCCATTAGAGAAAACGGAAGCAAATACCTTATCGCTGCCTTGACATTCATCGAGTGCCTTTTCAATCAAATCCGCAACTGCTTGCGAATTATTGTAATCGTCTTCACTCGGAATGTATCTTGCGTGCTTGTCGTTAGGGGAAGGTCCTGCGCCTGGATCCCATCCCTCCTGCTCTATAGTCTTGTTACGAAGTTTGAGCATATCCGATACGAAAGCGACGGAAGTCTTGTAATTATCGACTCCCCCAAAAACTTGCTGCCCAAACGCAACCAAATCGATAGGTTCTTCCTTCTCTTTGACTGGCTCCGTTGTTCCGTCTATAAGAGCTTTGAGGTATTTGTCTCTCTCCTCAATGGCTTTGTTGTAGTCTTCTTTATTTACCATATTCGCTTTTACGTCGTTGATTGCGGCGATAGGGTCGAATGCGGGTGCTGTGTTGGTTGTTTCTGTTACGTTGTTGTTTGTCGTTACATTATCTTGGTTTTCCAATACTGGCATTTTAATTCTCCTTTTCTTTATCTAATTTAACTTCGTGATAATACGTTATATGACCGACATAATACAAAACTAACATATCTTTATCACTTATATATCTGTCGTATAAGTCTTGTCGTATTTCATCGATATAAGTTGCCTTTAATCTACATGCATCAAAATTATAAAGCTTTAACCACGGAAGAACCTGTAAGTCCTTCTCTATAACATCGTTAGAGTTTATCATAATCTTATTTCCTCGGTTTTATTAGTTTTAACGCTTGTCTGAACGCCAATTGCGTCTTTAAGTTCTTAAACCTGAACGCTCGTTCATCAAATAATTGAATTATCATATCCCTTTGCTTCGGGTTGAATATGTAATCCTGCCACGCTCTCATCGCGATTTTGGTCTTACAATTCTCTCCGTTGAAAGGACATATAACATTTCCGTCCCATAATGTAAATTTTGTGCTTGTGTCGAAGATTATATTTACCTCTGGCTTTGTCAAACGCTTGTTATATAACAACGTCTTATCGAAATCTCGCTTGTTGGTGAAGTTCGCCTGCTGTCCTGCGAGTATATCTGCTGCCGAGCCTTGTCTCCTCTTCTTGTAAGCCTCTGTCGGGGGTATATAGTCGATAACGCATCTCTTGCTTTTTATCTTGTAACGCCCGAAATTCTCTGGTATGAAATTGAAGTTCGCGAGCAATCCGTTTACCTCTGAACAATAATTGCAAATGAGGAATATTCGCACGCCTTTCTTCGTATCTCTGATTATATTCTCGATACATCCCGAAAGGCAATACAACGGGTCGAAACGAATTATCTCTCCCTCTTCGGGGGAACACTCGTCGCAACATAAATTATATCCTCCGTCGTATTCGCTGTCGAAATACGCCTGTCCTTTGTCCTTGTAAAACGTAGAAAGAGAGAGGATGGTACACATCTTCTCTCCATGATCGTAAACATCTTTTCCTTTTGTTTTGAGGTCTAATCCGTATTTGTGGTATAAGTCCGCATATACCAATTTGTTCGCATTGTTTGCCAATAACTGTCCTGCATTGTCTTCTTTATATCGTATCCAATAAAAGGGTCTTTTAAGCCTCTTCCAATCTCGAAGAAACTGCTCCATTACCGCATACGATTTCCCTGCCATGCGTATAGTCATCGACCACCGATTAAAAAGTAAAACATCGCCCAATTCCAATAACCGAGTAAGCTGTGAATTCCGTAAAATTCATCTGCTTTGTAACGATTACTCTTCTTTTGAGCTGCTCTCAATTTACTTCTTTCGCTCATGGTCTCTCATCACCTCCTTAACTGCCGAAATAGGTCTTGCCGATATAATCAAACGCGGCATCCCAATCTCCGAGTTCTTTATTTTGTTTATACAATTCGTCTCTGATTACGTCCCAATCCTCTTTGGTCAATAACTCGCCTCTTCGGATCTGTCTTGCAATCTTTCGAACGTCTTTGTAATCTTCTGCTTCGATACCTTTAAGCGTCTTTGCGACCTCTACTGCTGCTTCTGCCTGCGCTTTTGTCATTCCATACGCCTGTTCGTCTATAAGCGCTCTGTTCCAATTCTTTGCCGTTAAACGGGCGTTATACATTCTCTTGTCGAACTGTTCTTTGCTCATCGCTCCTGAATTGTAAGCAACCTTTAACGCCGCGATATCTTCTCTGGTATCGTATTTCAACGCTTCCAACTGCAATTCATACTCGTCTCTGGTGAAAAAGTTCTCTTCCATCTCTCCTCTTGCGGAAAGCTTCTTGATATAACCTTCGAGATATCTTGCGTAATTGTCTCTTTGGTTCGTTCTCTCGAACTGCTTGATTACTTCCTTTGCCTGAACTGCTCCAATTTCTGTGAGATTTGCTCTCTTTTTTCCTCTTGCCATAATTCTTCTCCTTATACTTTTTTTATTCCTTCGCCTTCAACAAACTTGTAAGCGATAACTTCTGCCTGCGTATTATACATATCGTTCGGCTCCCATCCCAAACCGTCTTTGTCTCTCGGCTTGATTTTGTCTAAACTGGTAAGACCGCTCAATTTCGTATAACACTTCCCGTCTTCGATGAACTGATAAGCTCCTGCGCTCTTGAACTTCAACTGAACTTTGCTGTGATCTGTGCTCCATTCTCCGAGCCTCTTTCCTTCTCCTTCGCCGTGATACGGTCCTTTGTTACGGAAATCTCTATACCAAATTCCATCTACGTTATAAGCTATGATTATATATCCTGCCTTCTTTATCCTATCTGCGAGCTCTGTAACCCTTCTGTTGGTATCTTCGAGCGCTGCCTTTGCTATATGACACCATCTCGCATTACACACATTTAAAGACTGCATAAAACCCCACGACGCAACTAAAACCTGCTTGTATTTCGGGTTCTCTTTTCTCTTGTTATACATAAACTCCAACGGAGCTCTGAACTCTGGAAAAGCATTTGCCATTCCTGCGGGGTGACTGTTATGGAAATCGACGTGATAACAATTCTGCATAAACGGCTTATATTCATCGTAAGCATATCTTTCTTCTGCCAACTTCTTCATCTGCTTCGGCATCGTTTCCTTTACCTCTGCTCCGTTCTCTATTGCGTAATCGTCTAAATCTATCCCGTACTTTGCAAACACATCTCTGAATATCTTCCACGCCTGTCTTCCGTATAATCCTGCGTTAGAATCTGTCTTTACGTTATTCCTGAACTGGAATCTCCAACAACCCTTTGCATAAACGATTGTTAATTCCAAACACGCGGAACTTCTTCTGATATCCCAACCGCCACACGGTCCTTTGTGCTTTCTTATCGCCCCCGACTTGGTTCTCTGTATCTTCCAATTTCCAAATCTCTTCATGCAAAAATGGTATATTCCGTTAAATAACTCCATTCCTGCATCGTCTACGCTGATATTCGTAATCGGTATAAGCAACGTATTCAACTTCCTTGTCGGGTGAGCGTGCTCGTATTTCAACAAATCCTCTTCCTTAAATTCCATAATCCTCGATCTCCTCTCCGTTCTCGTATTCCCATCTGATATCGTCGAACCTGCACGTCTCGTAATCCATCTCTCGTCTTATCCGAACGTGGTTCCATTTCCTGCTTCTGTTCTTTACGATATCCAAATTGATTAACGACTTATCTACTTTGTTCGCTATAATACAAACGTCTACTGGGTTCGGCATTGTCTTGCTTATCCAAATATCGTCTATTGTCGAAAACTTCTCTTCGTCGTCTTTCTTCTTGGGCTTTGCTTGTGCCATAACGAAGAAGAACTGATTATGTTTCTCTGCCGTATTCTTCATCGTATAAGCCATTCTTTTGGCTACTACGCTTGCGGAATAAGCTTCTGGGACTTGGTCATCGGGAAGAGCCAAATAATCCACTATAACGGCATCAAACGGCTTCACTGCCTTTACTGCATTTGTTACGCTCTCTACGCTATCGTTTCTGAATTGGTAAATAAAAAGGGGAAAGTCTTTTACCCTATTATAAACTTCCCCATATGTCTCCTTGCCTTGCTGGAAGTTTTTAAGAACGAGTTCGGCAATGTCCTCTGGTTGTTGTTCAAACGTAAGGTAAGCAACGCTTAAGCCTTCTCTGATGAGGTTACACGCGACCCCGACACCTGTTCTTGTTTTGCCTTGTCCCGTGGGCATACAATAAAGGCAAACACTTCCTTTGATTGCTCCGCCAGTCGCTTGGTCGAAAAGTATCCCGCCTGTCGAAGCTCCTTGCTTTGGTTTTCTGAACAATTGTTCATACTTTATTCTTTCTCCAAATTTTATAATATTTTCCATAATCATACTCTCCTATCAGCCTACAACTGTAATCTTGCATTCGCTGAATATATCTTTTAACTCTGCGATAAGGGCGTCGCTCGTTGCGAAGTACCATAACCACACACCTTCATGGAACTCGCTCTGCTTGGTTATCTCGGGGACGAAGCCCTTCGATAACAATTTGCTCAATACGTTTACACTCTTACAACAAAAATATTTTTTACTGATTATTAGTTCTTTCATATTATTACCACCTTATTATATATTATGTCTCTCTTATCTTCATCGGGAAGATATCTGTCAATCGACCAACCTATTTTAATCTTTGTTTTTGGGTTTATTACTGTCACACATTCATAACTCGGCTCATACTTAAACTGCCTATTCATTTCTTCAACAAATCTTTGTTTCGCTTTTTTAGTCATCATTCATTTCCTCCATAATCTCTTTATAAACCTTTCTTATTTTGCTTACTTCATAATATATAAACCCAATTGAAAACTGTTCAAATCTTGAAAATTTAATTGCTTTTGTTCTATTCAATTTCCCTTCTACGATACGCAATTGCTCCTCAACTGCCTTTAAAACTCTCTTCTGCGTCTTCTTATTACCTGCTTTCGGTAATAATACGTCAATCAATTCCAAACAAACGTCCAAATCGTCTTCAATTTCTTCTAACAAATCAATATAACTCATCATAACCACCTCATCACAATGTAATCTTCCCTGATATACAACCCGCTTCTGTTCTTCGTCGGGTCATAATCTTTTAAATCCACTTCATCATAACGTGCATTCGGCAGGTTCTTCTTAACTTCGAAGTAATTCCCTGCTTTAATCTTTAAATACTTGCAAACACGTCTATCGCCTTCATTCCACGAAATACACAACGAATACCTCTCGTAATTATCTCTCGCGTCATACAACCTGTAAATGGTTGCCTCATCCGCTTTGTGCTTACAGGTCTTTAAAACCCATTCACGTTCTTCCATACTTAAATTGTCCATAATATCTTCTCCTTATTATTTATTTGCGTCCAGGGTAACTCCTGCGTCATATATCGGGTTTCTTACGCCCTCCGTCGCCCGAGGCTCTTCACCTAAGATCGGGAACTGTAACGGATTATATAAAGTATACACAGGTAACACAAGGACTAATCAAGGCTCATCACCTTAACTGCCTATATTATACCATATTATAAAATTATTGTAAAGTGATTTATGCAACACTTTTTACAACTTTCATCAAACTTTCACACAATATTAAATTTTCTTCTTATTCATTACAAAGGATTTGGCACCATCTCGGGATTTTCCCCTTCTCATTTACTATAAGATTTTCAACAAAATGCCCTCTCTACTCACTATTATAAGATCGACCAACATTTGTTGTAATCTGTCCTTACTCATAATTATAAATCTGTCAGGTTTAATGTCGTAATCTTCCTATTCCTCTTTTCTCCTAAA
>ERZ1035037.427-NODE-427-length-12551-cov-15.274488_pt1 | contig 12551 bp, 8 predicted proteins | sample MGYA00520618_ERZ1035037 | MGnify/ENA primary metagenome ERZ1035037 (study PRJEB33766, sample SAMN09781741) | gut metagenome | biome: gut microbiome | host: Homo sapiens | place: Madagascar | study: EMG produced TPA metagenomics assembly of the PRJNA485056 data set...
TTGGCAGACATTAAATAAACACGAGGATATTAAGAGAGAGAGTATAAAAATCTTTTTTCTAGAATTGTTTTGCAGGATATGCATTAACTGCTGTTTTTGCATTTAAAAATTGTAATCTAGACATTAAGTCGGTATTATTAACCATTTGATCTTTTGCTTGAATCATCATTGATTCACGAATACCTGATGTGAACATACTGTTTTGTAATGCCATAGAGCTTGATACTCTTGAACGAGTTGATGTTCTTACTGCATTCTTTGCAATTGCACTTGCACCAGCTTGTTGTGCTTCGTTTGTATTAACAGTTGCGCTTGCTGCTGATGTAGCTTGTGATTTAAAAATACCTTCAGCAAATGGATTAACTGATGCTTGTAATGATTTTCTTGCTTCTGTCATTACGTCGTTTTGTACAGTTTGTCTATAATTTGCTGTGTTATATACGTTATTGTTTGATGATGTTTCTACGGCTTGACCTGCTTTTGAAGCAGCTCTTTGAAAAATAGCATTTGTTACAGAATCAATCATATTTCTGTCAATTTTTTGAGCTATGAAATTTGTTGTTGTTGTTAATCCTGTTGTCATAATACTTTCTTCAATATCCTTATACCTATTTAAGTTTTTTTTTGTAAAAAAATTGCCTTTTTTATTTTAATTAAGTTTACAATTGTTAATAAAAGAGGGCGAGGCCTTCAGCCTCGCCCTCATGAGCGTTTAAGTTATTATGAACAAAAACTATTTCTCACATTTACAGCAGAATTTCATCGCATGTTTTGCTTTATATCTTAATTCTCTTTTTATTGTTCTGTAATCTGCTTTTTGATCACATTTTAAGATAGCTTTAAAGTCTTTATCCATGCATTTTAATTTTGCTTTCAAGTCTTTAACATCTTGTTTTAATGTTCTTTCTGCATCTCTTACTGCTGATTTGTCTAGACAAGATGCATTTAATGTTTTACATAAGCATTTATGATCTGCTTTAATTTTATCTTGAATACAGTCTAAATCACTGTCATATCTATCTTCAATCTCCATTGCTTGCTCTCTTTGGCAAGTATCCAAGTTTAAACGGCAATAAATTTCTTCACGTTTTTGGTCTCTACAATCTGAATAACAACGTTTTGCGCTTTCTGCACACTCTTCACAAGTCGGTTTGTCACATTGTTTTTCACATTTTGGTTGACATCCACAATCGTCTTTTTTAACCGGACAGCCACAATCTGAAGCCAATACGGCACTACCTGTTGCTAAAGCCATTGTCAAAGATAACGCCATCAATAATTTTTTCATAAGTTTCTCCTTCTAAACATTTCAAATTATTTTTAACACTTTCCATGTTATTTATCACAAGAAAAAATACTATATCCGACTAGGTATAATCAAAATTAACCAACTGTGTATAAATAGGGGATTAGAGGTTAAAAGAGTGGGGGGGGGGAGGCTTGACAAAATGTGGAATATCGTAAATAATATGAGTATAGGGACAAGCCCTAAAGAAGTTCAGTTTCTCTAGGACTTGCTTAGCTCCCTACAAGACAAGTAATAAAATTTTTAAGGCTGCTATAACTGCAATTATGGCAGCTTTAATTATTACTATCTTCATATTATCACCTCCTTTCCACTCATTCCTTAGCTACTCGTGTGTTGGTGGAAGTGATAAGGGAACTTACCAGTTAATTTTTATTATATATAAATTTACATAGGTGTACATTATTTAATATTGTGTAACACAACAAGCAAGGGCGGATTGCTTTCAGCAATCCGCCCTTGCTTACATTAAAATGTTATTGAGATTCTGAAACAAGTTCAGAATGACATTTTATTTTTAATTATTAGTTCCAAACGCTTGTATCATCATTTAAGATAATCAAGATATTTTCACCTTTTTTAGCTTTGTAGTGTAAACCTGGAGTAACTAAACCAAGTACAAGACCAACAGAGCAACCAATTGGAGTACCAATTGCAACGCCTGTACCTAATTTAGCTGGATTTGGAATGAATCCAAAGCCGATACCAGCACCTGTACCAACAGCGCCTAGCCCTACTGTCCAGCTTAGAACTTTACCGAATGTCATCCATGGACCTTCTTTAAGTTTTCTGTCTTTTGTAAATGGATCAGCATCAATAGCATAAGTTTTACCGCTTGGTAGAACCATTGTTCTGAATTTTACGCCTACTCTTGCGTTTTTATTAAGCCATTTTGGTTTTTGTAGTGAAATAACTTCACCAGTGATATATGTGTTTGCTGGAATTACAAGAGTTCCTTCCGTTGTGTAAACGCCTTCTTTAAAGACAAAGTTCACACAATCGCCTACGTGAGATTTCTTAGACCAATATTTTTGGTCAAAAGCAATTCTCAAGACATTATCCTTCATGATAATTTTTCTTAAATTTGTAACTTGAACTTCGTTGCAAGGTGCTTTTTTAGAAACATCTAAATGTTCTGTTGTTTTAATTGTTTCTTTTGTGCTTTTATATTGAGGTTTTACAAGATTGATTTTTTGATACAACTTGTATAAAAGAACCGCCGCTTCTGCTCTTGTTAAGTTTCTGTTTGGTTCAAGTTTTTTGATATTTGGGTGATTTACATATAAACCGTAAGAAATAGTTTTAGCATAAGCATTTGCTGCCCAATTTGGGATTGCAGTATAATCTACAAAACCTTTTAATGCTGATGTATCAGTATTTTTATCTTTTGTAATATGGCTGATAATTGAAGTTGTTTCTGCTCTAGACAAATCTCTGTTTGGTTTAAAAGTTTTATCTGGATATCCATAAACTAAGCCTAATTGTTGAGAGCGTAAAACGTCAGCATAGAAGCCATCTTTTTGACTTACATCTGTAAAGCAGTTTTTAATTCTTACATTCAAATTTTCATTTGATAGAACTTTTAGTAATGAATGAACAAATGCTATTCTAGTCATCGTTGCATTAGGATTAAAATAACCTTTGTCATCAAGAGTCATAATTGAGTTTTTAACAACAAAATTAATTTCTTTTGCTGCCCAATAGTTAGATTTTACATCATTGATTGAATTTGGTGCAGCTAATACTGGTAGAAAATTAAATGCTACCATTAAGAAAGCCAGCACGCTAGCTAAAAATCTTTGCATATTTACCTCTTTGGTTAGTGTGATAGTGTAATTACAAACTCCATTATAATATATATTAATATATTTTTCAAGATAATAGGGCTTCTATTAAACTGTAATATATTTTTAAGGGGATATTGTTTAATTATTTTGTTAACATTTTTTCACATTTAATAAAATTTACTAAAGTTTTAGTAATTAAGTGTCGTTACATACACTTGTAAGAGGTATTAATAATAGTTGTATAGGGGTATGCGTATGACAGAATTTCAAATTAGTGGAGTGCAAGACACTCAAAATAAAGCTAAAGCTAAACAAAAAACTCAAGTAAAAAGTGGCTCAGCAAAAGATATTCAAGTTTTTAGCGATAAAAAGCAAAATCAAGGACCATTAAGACCTGATGATTATAAAATTCCATCAATTTTTGACAATACGCCAAAGTTTGAACTGGATAAAAATATGCCTTGGAAAAAAGCTCAACCAAAAGTTCCATTTATGACAAAAGAAATGCGTCAGGAGTACGATAGAGACACTATTGTTGGTATTTACAAAGCTCTTGATAATCCAAAAGTTTCCAAAGATAATACTCAAAATTTATATCAAACCATTCATCATCTAGATTACCAAAACTACAAAATGGCATTCCGCTCTTTTGAACAAATTGGTGTAAATCTTGTTGACGTTATCAATCGAACAAAACATCTTTCTAACGACCAAAAGAAGGAATGTCTTGATTACATGGTGGATTTAGGCAAGAAAACTGCTGATTATGGAAATCAACGTTCTGACGATGTTGTTCCTAGTATGAAAAAATTAGTTGCTCAATATGATAGCCAACACGGACTTGATGAAGTTAGCAAAAAACGTCTAGTTGCTGATTTTAAAAAAATTATAAACCGTTCTGATACACTTAAAACAGCTGTTCCAGAAAGACCTAATGGAAAAATTGATAGGTCTTACAAACAAGGTCAAACAGGTGATTGCTGGCTACTTGCAGGTATTCAATCACTTGCTATGACACCTCAAGGTAAAAAATTGCTTGATAATGCCGTAAAAGTTGACAAAAACGGTAATGCAACAGTTACACTAAAAGGTGTTGGTAAAAAATACACAGTAACAGCTCGTGATTTGAAATGCTCTAATGAACTTTCAACAGGTGATACTGATGTTAGAGCGTTAGAAATTGCAATGGATAGATACTTTAGAGAAAGTGTTACTGCAGAAGAATATTCACAAGCTGATATTGATGGCAACAGCGTTGGTAAAGGTTTAGCTTTACTTGGAGACCCTAGCAAAACAAAAGAATATGCAGGTCAAAGAGAAGTTGCTCAAGGTATCGTAGCACTTGCCAATAGCGGAATGAAAGGCAAAGCCGCTGTTACAGGTATGAGTGGAAACATTGACCCTAGAGATATCAAGGCTTATGACGAAAACGGTAAGCGAGTTCAAGTTTACAATGCTCATGCTTATTCTGTACAAGAAATTGCTCTTGACGGAATTACATTAGTTAATCCTCACGACACTTCACATACTTTAAAAATGTCACTAGAAGATTACATCAAACACTTCAACCTGCTAGGCGTAACAGATACATCAGGCTTAAAATAGGACTTAAAATATACATTACATTTACAAACTATGCGGTTCGGTTGCGTTGCAACCGAACCGCACTTTTGTATAATTTTGTAAACAAAGGTTTCAAAATTGTTAAATCGTGGCATTTATTAATACAAGGAAAAATAATACCATAGTCTGTATTAAAAAAGTTTTATAAAATTGGGAATAGATTAACGGAGCGTATGCTTCGCATGCGCTCACGTTGTTTTTTTTCAACAAAAAGTTTAAAGTTAAGAAAGCGCCATTGAGTTTCACTCAATGGCGCTTTTGTCTTATTTATTATTTTACAATTAGAATTTGTATTCTGGAATTACAAATTGTTCATTGTTTGCATCAACATTAACAAATTCTAAGTAGTAATCCATTGCAGAGTCTTTAGTTTTTTCATACATTTCATCAGAAACATATTTTTTGTGTAATTCTGTTCTATCGCCTGAATAATTACCCATTGCTTGAGCAAATTTAATAATTTCATCAAGGTTCAAACCTGCACCATAAGCCTTTGTTTTTGCATCTGTTCCTGATGGTCTAATTTCAATGTATTTATCTGTAAATTCTAAGTAAGTACCGTCACCTACGAATTTGATAGCCTTCAAGTTATCAAAATTTAATTCTTTGAATGCATCTTGAAGAACTTCTTTAGCTTGTTCAAATGTCATTTTACCTGAACGAATTGCAATTGCTAAAGACAAGTAGAACAAATCGTTTTTAGTTCTTAATTGTTCACCTGCAACTTTTGCAGCTTTTAATTTGTCGATATCAGGTTCTGATTCGTTGTAGTAAGCGATATCTACACGAGTATCAAATTGACCGTTGATACCATTGTCTTTAAACACTTCAAGCAAGTATTCAGACATTGTTTTATGTTCTTCTTCAAGTTTTGACGATAACGCTGATGCTACAAGAATTGCTTCTGTTGCAGATTTTTCTCTCATTGCGATTGCTTCTCTGCCTGACAAAGATTTAATCATTTCTTCGCCACCCATAATCATACCGCCTGATTCTTCACCACCAAAGATTAAGCGAGGTGATTTACCCAAGTTAATTTCTTGACCGAATACGTCAAAAACTTTAACTTCTTCGTTAGGATTCTTTTTAAGTTTTAATTCTACTTTTTTCATAATATTTGCAATTTCTTTGAAACCAACAGGCACATTAACAACTGCGATATCATTAGCTTTTGCCCATTCGTCCCAACTCATTGCAGATGCTGTTGTTTTAATCATAAAGCGTGGGTGGTTGTTCCATTTGCCTTGAGATTTCAACATCTTCATACGGAAGTCCATTAACATTAAGAAGGCTTGATTTGCAGTAAATACAGTTAAAACTCTGCCATTACCAAGTTTAACGTATGCAATACCAGCTTTTTCAAGTTTTGCAACTTCTTTTTCATCTTCAATTTGAGTAACAGTTAATCTATCATGGTCAGGGTCAGTGATTAAAACCGCTGTTCCGATAGGATAATCAGCTAAAACCTTGTCATAATGTAATGTTTCAATTACTGGGAAATAGTTTTCGCCGTTTTGACGTTTTGCTAAAACGGTTGCGTCTACTGAATAATCATAGAAGGTTTTGTTACCTTTTGGGTCAACATCATATTTACCGATTGAGTGGAAGAATGGATCTTCTTTTTCATTTAACCAAACAAATTTGTCAGTTAAGTCTAATTCCTTTAAAACTCTGCTTAAAGTTCTATAAGCAGAACCGCCAACATTTTCAATAACAATTTTGTTTTGAGCTTTTTTGATAAAATCTAAATTATCTTTTTCAGCAACGCCTGATTTTAAGTATTCAACGTATAAATCAACGCCGTCGTGAAGTTTTGCCATAATTTTTTCGTCAATTAATGGATTGTTTTCTGCTGCAATTTTAATTTCATAAGAACCATTTTTTTCTGTTTCATCAAAAATTTCTTGAATTTTTTGAACAAATTCTGCTGATTCTTCTGGTAAGTATTGGCTACCTTGAGAGTTCAAGTCTTTTGTTGCATTTTTAACAGAAATACCATGGCTTGAAGTGATATATTCACCGCCAACTAAGTCTAATTTGAAAGCCAAGAATGAAGCTAACCAAATTGGAATAGTCTTTTTATCAACAGGAACAAGAGTTTCAATACCTTGTGCCGCTTGTACTCTTGCGATAGCGTCCAAATATAAATCTGAATTATATCTAACTTCACGTCCTGCAAGTTTTAAAATCTGTTTATCTGGATATTTTTCAACCGCAACAAGTGCCTTTGCTAATGTTGCAAGAACAATACCAACTAAGTTAATCGGAAAACGTGTATCTTGTGGATATAAAATATTTTGAGGTCCTCTAATACCAGCAGTTGAAACCTTAGCTTCCTTAGCATAGTTTGCAAACCATTCTTTTAAATTTAAGCCTTCCGGATTTGTTTGTGCATCATAAGGCATTAAATGTTCTTTTTTTAATGTAAAAGTAAATTCACCTTTGTTTGAAAAATCCATTAAATTACGATTTTTCACATAATCTGGTGTTCTATCTTCAACACTTTCAAATAATTGTTTTTCTAATTCACAAGATGCAGTTTTTTTCATAAATACAAGTTCTCCTTTCGATAAAACAAGTCTATCATAAAAGAAATTATTTTGATAGACAACAGCATAATTTGGTGGATTGATTAAATTGAAATCTAATATCATCTTGAGATTAGTTTATCACAAAAAAGAGCTTTAAATATCAAAAAAATACCTTAAATTTAGTTCAAGATCTCTGCATCACGAGATGCTGCCACACGGGGGACAGGTTCACAAGGCTCATACTTCGCCTGTTCACTTTGTCAAACAAGTTCAGCATGACGTAAGGTTTTACTTTTAAACTATTTACAAGACGTATTTGTCCAACTTAAAACGGTATTATTTTTGCATTTTCCATTTGTAACTTTCAAGTAGTCCATATTGTCTGTTTGCAATACCCAAGTAGCAAGCCCTAGTCCTGAAGAAAAGTTTGAGCTTAGGTCAGTTTTACTTGTTAACATAGTATTACCCACTGGATTATCTGATAATAATTGCCAACTTTGAGTACTTGCGATTTGTGATCCCATATAACTTGAATTAGGTGAAATTATCCAAAAATCAAATAGGTCCTTACCAAAAGTTGATGCACCTTTATTAGGACCATCAACATCTACAACAACTTGTAATAAATAAGATGTTGCGCCAATAGCTAAACTTGAACCGTCTGCTAGTATAAATTTGTACAAGCCTGTTGAGTTATCAGTTGCACCTTGCCAAGCACTCCAATTTGTACCATTTAAGTATTTTGCTGATTTTGATAGACAACCCGCATTTGCAGTAAAACCACAAGTTTTTGAAGTTTTAAGAAATCGCCAATTCTTTCAGCAAACATCTGTGCATCATTATTAACCGTAGGTCCAGCTGAATCTGCCCACTGCCATTCAGAGATATTCCCATAAACCGCTTCAGTTCTACCGATTGCATCATTTAAGTTTGAATAAACCTTCTTTAATTTTGCAACTTTTTCTTTGTCAGCAGTTGATGAGTTTAAGTTTGGAATAGTTAGTGCTGCAACCACGCCAATAATACCCATTACGATTAGGGTTTCAGCAAGCGTGAATGCCAATAGTTTGGTAATTTTTTTCATATAGTTTAAAGCCTCTTTTTGTATTCTAAGTTTATACTCCATTTTAACAAAAATTTGAAGATTTTGCAAGTCTGCAAAATACGAACAAAGCTCACTTTTTATAGTTCTGAACGAAAGAAGGTTCTATTTTTAATTTCTCCTCTACATGACATATTATTTAATATTATAGAAAAATTTATCGTCAAAAATTTCTGTTTGGAGTACAATTAAAGTGTCTTGAATAGTAATAAAACAGCTACATTTGTAGCATTTACTAAATGGAAAATAATACAGTAGGCTGGATAATTTAAAACTATAAGGAGGTTTATTTATGCCAGGAAAGACAATAACAGTTGATGGTAACTACGCTGCCGCACACGTTGCGTATGCTTTAAGCGAAGTATCAGCAATTTACCCAATCACTCCTTCATCTACAATGGGTGAATGGATTGATGAATGGGCATCTCAACACAAAAAGAACATTTGGGGTAAAGAAGTTCGTGTTGCAGAAATGCAATCAGAAGCTGGTGCAGCAGGTGCTGTACACGGTTCTTTAGCCGCAGGTGCTTTAACTTCAACTTACACTGCTTCACAAGGTTTGTTATTAATGATTCCTGTAATGCACAAAATTGCAGGGGAAATGATTCCTCACGTAATTCACGTTGCAGCAAGAGCTTTAGCGGCTCAATCATTAGCTATCTTCGGTGATCACACAGACGTTATGGGTTGCAGAAACACAGGTTACGCTATGTTAGCTGCTAACAGCGTTCAAGAAGAAATGGATATGGCTCTAATTGCCCACTTAGCTACTTACAAAGCTAAAGTTCCATTTTTACAATTCTTCGATGGTTTTAGAACTTCTCACGAAGTACACAAAATCGAAGAAATCTCTTACGATGATATCGCTTCATTAGTTGAACCAAAATATATTGAAGAATTTAAACAAAGAGGCTTACGTCCAGAAGCTCCAAAATGTAAAGTTGGTGCTCAAAACACAGACGTATACTTCCAAGGTCGTGAAACAGTTAACAAATACTATGACGCAGTTCCTGACATTGTTCAAGAATATATGGACAAAGTTGCTAAAGTTACTGGTCGTCAATACCACCCATTCGATTACGTTGGTGCACCAGATGCAACTGATGTTATCGTAGCTATTGGTTCTGGTTGCGAAACTATTGAAGAAACTATTGAATACTTAAATGCAACTAGAGGTACTAAATATGGTTTAGTTAAAGTTAGATTATACAGACCATTCGACGTTAAGAGATTCAACGAAGCTCTTCCTAAATCAGTTAAGAGAATTGCTGTTTTAGACAGAACTAAAGAACCTGGTTCTATTGGTGAACCTCTATACTTAGATGTAGTTGCTGGTATTGAAAACAAAGACGTTAGAGTTATCGGCGGTCGTTATGGTTTATCTTCTAAAGAATTTACACCATCAATGGTATTAGCTGTTTACAAACACTTAGAAAACAATGGTTTCCACGGTTTCACAGTTGGTATTAACGATGACGTAACTCATAAATCATTAAATGTTGAAGAACACATCGTTACAGAACCTGAAGGAACTACAAACTGTATGTTCTGGGGCTTAGGCTCAGACGGTACGGTTGGTGCTAACAAAAACTCAATCAAAATTATCGGTCAATATACAAACAAAGATGCTCAAGCATACTTTGCTTATGACTCTAAAAAATCATTTGGTGTTACAGTTTCTCACTTAAGATTCGGTGACAAACCAATCAAATCTACTTATTTAATCACAGCTCCAGATTTCGTATCTTGCTCAGCACATGCTTATATCGGTAGATATGATATCTTAAAAGGTATCAAAGAAGGTGGTACATTCTTGTTAAACTCTCCTTGGTCTAAGGAAGAAGCTTTCTCTCACTTAACAAGAGATATGCAAGAAACTATCATCAACAAGAAAATCAAATTCTACAACGTTAACGCTGAAGAATTAATCAAGCAACAACCAGGTTTACGTGGTAAAGGTGCTAATACAGTTATGATGGTTGCATACTTCAAAGTATCAGGTATCATTCCATTTGAACAAGCATACGAAGGTATGAAGAACATGACTGTTAAAACATTCAAGAAAAAAGGCGATGATGTTGTTAACATGAACTTAGCATTAATTGATGCAGCAATTAACGCTTGTGAAGAAGTTGTAATTCCAGCTTCTCTAGACGGTGTTGCTCATGCTGATATGGTTAAATTAATTCCTGATGATGCAGATGAATTTGCTAAGAAAATCGTTGAACCATCAATGAGACAAAAAGGTGATGATATCCCTGTTTCAGCAATGTCTAACGACGGTGTAATTCCAACAGGTACAGCTTGCTTAGAAAAACGTGGTATCGCTCCTAGAGTTCCTCATTGGAATAGCGAAGCTTGTTTACAATGTGGTATTTGTGCTTCTGCATGTCCACACGCTGCTATTAGAAGTAAATTGGTTGAAGCAAAAGATATGGCTAACGCTCCTGCTACATTTAAGGGTGTTCAAGCTAGACCAGCTTTAGCTGATGAACAATACAAAATCCAAGTTTACTGCGAAGATTGTACAGGTTGCGGTGTTTGCTTAGACCAATGTCCTGCAAATCAAAACGGTAAAGATGCTTTAACTTGGTCAACAATTGAAAAAGAAGTTGAAGCAGGCGAAATGGAAAATGAAAAATTCTTTGATGAATTACCAGATAACGTTATGGGTAAAAACACAACTAAGACAATGAAAGGTGCTATGTTGAGAAAACCATTATTTGAATTCTCAGGTGCTTGTGCTGGTTGTGGTGAAACTCCTTATGTTAAATTAGTTTCACAATTATTCGGTGAAAACACTATCGTTGCTAACGCAACTGGTTGTTCTTCAATCTACTCTGGTACATTCCCTACTATTCCTTACACAACTAACAAGGACGGTAGAGGTCCAGCTTGGGCTAACTCATTATTTGAAGACAACGCTGAATTTGGTTTCGGTATGAGATTGGCAGTAGACCAAAACAGAGATACTTTGAAAACTTACGTTGAAAAAGTTCTTGAAAACGAAAAAACTCCAGCAGACTTAAAAGATGCATTAAACAATGCAATGTCTCATTGGGATAACTCTAAAAATGAAGAAGCAGTTAAAGCTCAAGAAGAAGCAAAAGCTGTTTTAGCTAAATACGCAGACGTTGAATGTCCAGATTTAGCAATGGTTAGAGAATTACAAGACTACTTCACAGATAAATCAGTATGGATTATCGGTGGTGACGGTTGGGCTAACGATATCGGTTACGGCGGTATAGACCACGTATTAGCTCAAAACAAAAACGTCAACATCTTAGTTCTTGATACTGAAGTATACTCTAACACAGGTGGTCAAGCATCTAAATCTACACCAACAGGTGCAGTAGCTAAGTTTGCCACAGGTGGTAAACCAACTTACAAGAAAAACATGGGCTTGATGAGTATGTCTTATGGTTATGTTTACGTAGCATCAGTAGCTTTAGGCGCAGATAGAGCTCAAACTCTTAAAGCATTCCAAGAAGCTGAAGCATACAATGGACCATCAATCATCTTCGCTTACGCTCCATGTATCGCACACGGTATTGATATGAGTAAAACTCAAACTGAACAAAAACGTGCTGTAGAAGCTGGTTACTTCCCATTATACAGATACAATCCAGCAAATCCTGAACACCCATTCACTTGGGACGCTAAGGATCCAAAAGGAAACTACCAAGACTTCATCAGAAGTGAAGGTCGTTATAAATCATTAATGAAAACTAACCCAGAACACGCTGAAGCATTGTACGAACAAGCTGAAGCAGATGCAGCAAAACGTATGGCTGTATACAAATCAGTTGGTGAATTAATGTAATTAATCAATTTGGTTAATATATAACAAAGCAGGTGCGGAATTTTTCAAATTCCGCACCTGCTGTTTTTTATATTTTTTTTTGATAGAACCCCAATCTAGTTAATATGTCAGGCATTGCCTGACATACAGTACTCATAAATTTTCAAAAAAAGAGATTCTGAAACAAGTTCAGAATGACATAAGATTTTATGTTCAATTCTAATGTCACCCTGAATTGCGGATTTTCAGTAGGGTGAAACGAAGTGTAACTCGCAAGTTGGAGTGGGACGTTACTCCTACTCCAACCCGAATAATCAAAGAGTAGTTCAGGGTCTCTAAAACCATGAGATGCTGAAACAAGTTCAGCATGACATAAGGTTTTTTGTTCAATTCTAATGTC
>ERZ1035037.428-NODE-428-length-12546-cov-4.260267_pt1 | contig 12546 bp, 10 predicted proteins | sample MGYA00520618_ERZ1035037 | MGnify/ENA primary metagenome ERZ1035037 (study PRJEB33766, sample SAMN09781741) | gut metagenome | biome: gut microbiome | host: Homo sapiens | place: Madagascar | study: EMG produced TPA metagenomics assembly of the PRJNA485056 data set...
AATTAATTATTCTTCAACATGTTCCATTCCCATGTTAAGTATATTTCTTACATGTTCATCATCAAGGGCGTATATCACGCTCTTTCCTTCTCTCCTGTATCTTACCAGCTTCGCATCCTTAAGTATCTTAAGCTGATGGCTTACTGCCGACTGTCCCATTCCAAGAATCTGCGCAAGATCTCCGACGCAAAGTTCACTTTCCACAAGTGCGTACAGAATTCGTATTCTCGTAGAATCCCCGAACACTTTAAAAAGTTCTGCAAGATCGTACAGCATCTCCTCCGCAGGCTGGTTATCCGTCACGCGTCTGGCAATATCTTCAACCGCTGCCTGTTCCTCATCCACTTCTGCCTGCATATATCCTCCTTTCCGGAACTTACATTGATTCTGTTTACGTATCAACATATGTTCATCTGTTCATATGTTCATTATACATCATTATCGTATGCTGTCAACACTTTTATTAAAAAAATACCCCCACTACCGGCAATACGGTAATGAGGATATCTTTCTTGTGCAATTATCTTCTATGGTATATATCGCTTAATTGATTCCATGTAATAGCAGGCATACCGGCTCAGTATAGCCTCTTTACGCCTCACAAGGCCTATTCTCATATAATCATTTGTTTCAAGAGGCTTTGCAATTATATCCGGGCTGTTTAATTTGTCATCTATTACACCAGAGCTGACTGTAAAACCGTTAAGTCCTATTACAAGACTGAACAATGTGGCTCTGTCCCTTACCTGGATTATCTTTGGAAAGTCAAGCACACTTAAGAACTCTTCCGAGAAATAGAATGAATTTCTGTCTCCCTGTTCATACACCAGATACGGGTATGCCTGCAATTCCTCTATTGTAACGGATTTATTTGATGCCAGCGGATGTTTCCGGCATATGAACACATGCGGTCCGGCGACAAAAAGTTCTTCAAAAATAAGGTCATTTTTCCTGATCAGTTTGGTGATGACCTCCTCGTTATGTTCTGACAGATACAGTATTCCAAGTTCACTCCTGCCCTGCGCTACATCATCGATTATCTCACCGGTCTGCGTCTCCCTCAATATGAAGCTGTACTTATCAGCATCAAACTCATTAACCGTGTCCACGAACGCATTTACCGCAAATGAATAATGCTGGCATGATACAGAGAATTTGGGATCTCTCTTATTGTTGACGCCAAAATGGTCTTTCATAATATCCGCCTGCTCAAGAAGCATTCTGGCATATGATAAAAGTTCTTCGCCATCGCGTGTTACGGTGACGCCCTTTTTCGTTCTCACAAAAATTTTAACGCCCATTTCTTTTTCCAGATTACTTATCGAAGCGCTGAGGCTCGGCTGTGATATAAAAAGTTCACCCGCGGCCTCAGTCATGTTTCCGCATTCGGCCGTCTTCACAAGATATGTAAGCTGCTGTAATGTCATTTGTGCCTCCTATTTAAAAAGGGACTGTATATCACAGTCCCTTAGTCGCTGTTCCTATGTATTAAAGCATTCTTGCCAGCTTATTCAGATCGTTCTGCATCATTGCATATGATACAATCTGAAGTCCCAGAAGGTTAAGTATCAGATAGAGTACACTGTTGTCTGTAATCTGTATACCTCTTCTTGCTGCTTCTTCGGAAATCTTTTTGCCTCTTGTGTATACCCAGTAAACATTATAATATGGTACAAGCATAAGGAGAAGGTATTCTCCTACCATATCACTTGTGTCATTGGCAAGCATTCTGATTTTCTTAATCATATTATACATCCAGAACCACATATAAATCGAACATGTAACAATCGCGAGGATTATGCAGACAGCAATGTTTTTCTCTTCGCGGAATTCGTTAGGCATCGGTCCGTTATATCCCTGATTATAATTCTGATTGTAGTTGTTGTACTGATTATAGCCCTGGTTATAATTCTGGTTAGGCTGGCCGTTATAGCCCTGATTGTAATTCTGGTTTGGCTGGCCGTTATAGCCCTGGTTGTAATTCTGATTGTAGTTGTTGTACTGATTATAGCCCTGATTGTAATTTTGGTTAGGCTGGCCGTTATAGCCCTGATTGTAATTCTGGTTTGGCTGGCCGTTATAGCCCTGGTTGTAATTCTGGTTTGACTGACCGTTGTTGTTCTGATTGTCCATATTATCCTCCTTTTTCCACACCCGTTAATCCAGTGTCTCTATAGCTGCATTTATGTGGGCACGCATATCATCCTCACCTATAATATGGATTATAGTCCATAAATCAGGTGTATTGGCTTTTCCGGTAACTGCTATTCTTACCATCTCCGCCACATCCGATATACTTCCCTTGTAATTATCAGGTTCAGCCTTGTATGCCTTCATGTCGGCAGCAAAACCGAATTTACCTGCAATCACCTTAAGATTATCAAACCAAGCCTGATTATCGGCTTCATGTGAATATGTCGCAAGATATTCTTTAAGAACATCCTTTGTAAGCTGTGCATCAAGTTTGAATCCGTCCTTTTCCTCGGACTCTGAAGTTCCGAAGAAGTAACCGATAAGTTCCATAATCTGTCTTGCATATATGAAATCTTTTCTGCGGCGTTTCATGCCGATACCCATGTAAAGTCTGAGTACTGCAAGCATCTTTTCCCTGTCGGCAAACCATATCGCAGCTTTCTCCGGCTCATTCTCCACAGCCCATTCATGAAGGAAATCATACATCTCATCCTCCGAGAGGCGCGCAAGTTCGTTTTTACATATATTATGAAGCTTATCTTTATCAAAAAGTGCACCGGACTGGCTCATCTTCTCGATTGAAAACGGAAATTCATTAATATCCTTATCCGGGAATTTCTCATACCACTCCTCAAAGTTTGAATTGAGCAATGTAAGAAGATATATCTTCATGGTTCTCGGATGGTAGCCGTCCTTACGGTAATAATCAAGTGAAAGCTCCGGATCTTTTCTCTTGGAGAGCTTACGCTTGCCACCGGTCTCTTCATCAAACTTCATAAGGTGGGCCGTATGTCCGTACGCCGGCATCTTAAAGCCGAGTACATGGAAAAGCTCATAGTGTGTAGGAACCGACGCAAGCCACTCACCGCCTCTGATAACAGTAGTCGTTCTCATAAGATGATCGTCTATTGCATGCGCAAAATGATATGTCGGTACTCCGTCTCTCTTAAGAAGCACAATGTCATGAATATTCTCAGGAAGCTTGATTTCTCCCATAATGCTGTCCACGAAAGTGATTTCCTTATCCGGACTTCCCTGCGAGCGGAGTCTCAATACATAAGTCTCTCCTGCATCTATTCTTCTCTTAATCTCATCGAAGCTTAAATCACGGCAATGAGCATATTTGCCGTAATATCCCGTAAGAACCTTGTCAGCTTCCTGCTCAAGCCTTACTTTCTCAAGCTCTTCCTCGGTACAAAAGCACGGATATGCAAGCCCTCTCTCTACAAGGCTCTTGGCATATGCGTGATAAATCTCGACACGCTGGCGCTGGAAATAAGGACCGTATGCATTCTGTGGCGCATCATCCGGAAAACCTGCTCCCTCGTCAAATTCTATGTCAAAATATCTCAAAACATTAATAATAGTCTCAACTGCACCATCTACCTTACGCTTCTCATCCGTATCTTCTATTCTTAAATAGAACACGCCTCCGTTACGATGTGCTATTCTCTCATCAGCGAGTGCGCTGTAAAGGTTACCGAGATGTATGAATCCTGTAGGACTCGGTGCCATACGTGTAACCTGTGCCTTGGAAGGAAGTTTTCTATACGGAAACTTTTCCTCATAATATTCCGGTGTCTTATCTACATCCGGGAAAAGTAATTGTGCTAATTGTGCGTTATCCATTTCATCCTCCATAATAACTGTAACTTATTTGATTATTGCATTACTGCCATAAAACGTCAATATATTTTTACAAATTAAGCCATTCGCCGAGATAAGTCCTGTTGCTTTCGCGGCTGCCGTCACTGTAACTTCTAAGGTGCTCATCGCATACTCTTTTGACTTCTTTTTCAAATTCCCTCGAGGAAATCAGCCGGCATCCCTCACCGCGGATTATGATCTGCTCCAGACCATCCGAGGTGACAACGGTTATGTCATATCTGGCTCCGTTTTCATGTGCAAATTCTTCTATATATCTGTCCGCTGTCTGCGCTTCCTTGGTATATACCACATGAATGTTATTAACGTCAAGGTGTTCCGTGTCATGGCCTTTGATTCTGTAAGCATCAAATACCACAATCACATCTGCACTTACCGCGGCTTTATAATTGCACATGATGTCCATAAGCCGGTCTCTCGCACTGTCGATATTCTGCGCTGCCAGTTCATTTAATTCTTTCCAGGCAAAAATAACATTATACCCGTCAACCAGAAGATACGGCTTACGCACCACACTGCCTTTATATGTTCTGGTAACAGGCGATGATGTATGCGTGCGTTTCCCGTAAAGCCCCCGGTGCGATGATGACTTAGGTGCACTGTTTGAGCCACCGCTTTTAGCTATGATATCATCTATTTCTTCGGTACCTATCGACAAATCTATCTGCCCTCTGACATCAGACCTGTAAGTATCAGGAATTACAATATCGAAATCCGTTTCCTCATCCTGTACATGCATATGAGCATCCGCCTCATACCACGGAACCACATACCCCGCTCCATGTGCACAGAAAACAGAATCCGCAGTGTTAACGGTATCGCTCTCCGGGTCATACCCGGAAGCTTCTATTACTTCCGATTCATTATGGCAATAATCGTATCCGTCAAGCGAAAATTCTATCTTACCCTTGCCGTGTGTATAAGACATGAGTACCGAGGCGTATTCCATCAGCCCGGACACAGGTGCCCGTCCGCACAATACCGTTATTGCACCGTCATTTTCCACCGGCTCCGCCATGCCGCTCATCTGCATTACATCGGTCATTGCCCGTCCTACGCACTCATTTGGAAGCTCCATCCTGAATCTGTAATAAGGTTCAAGAAGTCTGCTCTTCGCCTTCATCAGCCCCTGTCTTACGGCGCGATACACAGCCTGTCTGAAATCTCCGCCTTCGGTATGCTTAATATGCGCTCTTCCCGAAACGAGCGTTATCTTAATATCGGTTATGGCAGCCCTTGTAAGGACACCTTTGTGCCTGCGTTCCGCAAGATGAGTGAGAATAAGCCGCTGCCAGTTACGGGCCAGAACTTCCTCACTGCATTCAGTATCAAAAACCATGCCGCTTCCGCGTGCACCCGGTTCAAGCCTTAGATGCACCTCCGCATAATGCCTTAACGGTTCAAAATGTCCGCTTCCCATTACCGTGTCATCAATTGTTTCTTTATATACTATGTGTCCCCTGCCAAGCGACACCTCAAGTCCGGTACGCTCTTTAACCAGATTAATCAGGATTTCCGCCTGCACAGGTCCCATTACTTTTACATTGATTTCCCTGCTGTCGTTATTGAATCTGACTTCGAGTTCAGGATTAGCCTGCCCTATTCTTGCAATTTCAGGATAAACCTCCCTCGCATCCGCTCCCTCGGGCAGAATCATCTTATATGTTATTACAGGCACAAGATTTGCCTCAAAAACTGCCTGTTCCTGACCGAACACATCTCCTGTGTCAGACTCAGTCAATCCGCCAACCGCACATACCATTCCCGGTTCTGCTTCTGAAATGCTATTATACCGTCCACCATTATAGACGCGTATCTCATTCACCTTGGCTTCCCAGCTTGTGCCGTCCGCATGCTTTCCGCGTATCACATCCCTGACTCTTAACCGTCCTCCGGTTATCTTAATGTAAGTCAGTCTCTCACCGCGCTGTCCGTATGCTATCTTATATACCAGTCCCGAAAATTCATCCGGATATTCCGGGCGGATTACAAGCTCAGACATACCGCGCATAAAATTATCGATACCGTCAAGTTTCAATGCCGAGCCCATAAAACACGGAAAAATCAGCCGTCTGCTTACTGCTTTCGCAATATTCTCAGATACAATAGTTTCATGAGCCATAAATTCATCAAAAAGACTATCATCGCATAATGACACATCCTCATAAGGTATGCCATCCGTGAAATCAATTATCCGGTCCGAAAGTTCCGCAGCCATTCCGTCAAGCACTGCTTTGCAATCGGTATCGTCCCTGTCCATTTTATTGACAAAAACAAATGTCGGTATCCTGTAATTCTCAAGAAGGCGCCATAATGTCGCGGTATGGCTCTGCACTCCGCGCGAACCATCGATTACTAACACCGCATAGTCAAGAATCATAAGGCTTCTCTCCATCTCGGCTCCGAAATCCACATGACCCGGCGTATCAATCAGTGTATATTCCACATCACCGTAATGTATGACTGCCTGCTTGGAAAAAACAGTAATCCCCCTGGCTCTTTCAATATCATAATTGTCCAGAAAAGCATCCTTGTTATCCACACGCCCCGGTCTGTCTATCGCACCGCTCTTATAAAGCAGTGCTTCGGTAAGCGTGGTCTTGCCTGCATCAACATGCGCAAGAATGCCCATAACAATTTTCTTCATATCTTAACAACCTTCCGTTGCCGCCTTCTCAACTTTCAAAGTTGTCTTGTAGCGGTCCATATAATCGTCAAAATCCCTCACATCCTCTGCCACCGGACTTATAACTGTGGATCTGACATCAGCAAATATTCTGTTGTGCAGAAAATCACCGAGAGAATTGTATTCTTTATTATGTATCATATACAACCCAAGCAATGCCATTCCCCATGCTCCGCCCTCGCCTGCATTCTCCATAACGGTAACAGGTGTGTTCATGGCTGCGGCCATAATTCTCTGTCCGGCAACCGGTGTCTTGAAAAAGCCTCCATGACCGGTAATTCTGTCAAGTCCCACTTTCTCATCCTTAAAGAGAATATCAAGACCTATTTTCAGGGATGCAATCGAACTGTATATATTGGACTTCATAAAATTGGCAATGTTAAGTGTTGAATCCGGCTGTCTTACTACAAGAGGCCTGCCCTCGTCAAAGCCCGTAATATGCTCGCCGGAAAAATAATTGCATGTAACTATTCCGCCGCAATCAGCACTGCCTTCAAGAGCCTTGGTAAAAAGTGTTTCATACACCTTGCCGGTATCCACCTTAAATCCCATACATTTTGCAAAATCCATGAAAAGTCCGGTCCAAGCGTTAATATCGGATGTGCAGTTATTGCAATGCACCATGGCAACGGGACTTCCATCAGGCGTCGTAACCATATCAAGCTCTTCGTGAAGCTTCTCAAGCTGTTTATCGAGTACAACCATTGCAAATACGGATGTTCCGGCCGACACGTTTCCGGTTCTTACACCGACTGCATCCGTGGCTGTCATTCCCGTTCCGGCATCCCCCTCCGGTGGGCATAAATGTGCCCCCGCCTTAAGCTTTCCGGATGCGTCCAGAAGTGCCGCACCTTCATCCGTCAGGCATCCCGCATCTTCTCCAGCGGTAAGAACGCGCGGCAGGATATCGTGTAGTTTCCAGTCATAATGTCTGTCTGTAATAAGCTCATCAAACTGTTCCATATATTTCCTATCATAATCACAAGCTGATGAATCAATCGGAAACATTCCCGACGCCTCGCCGACACCCATGACTTTATTGCCGGTAAGCCTGTAATGTATATAGCCCGCAAGCGTTGTAAGGTATTTTATGCCGGATACATGTTTCTCACCGTTAAGGATGGCCTGATACAGATGTGCAATACTCCATCTCTGCGGAATATGGAAGCCAAAAAGCGATGTAAGCTTCGCGGATGCCTCGCCCGTTATGGTATTGCGCCATGTCCTAAACGGAACAAGTAAATTATCATTCTCATCAAGTGCTATATATCCGTGCATCATTCCACTGAATCCAAGTGCCGCCAGTGAAGTTATGTAAACATCATACTTATCATATACATCAGCCGCCAAGGAAGCATAGCATGCTCTTAATCCGCCTGTAATGTCTTCTTCACTGTAAGTCCATATCCCATCCTGCAGCCTGTTCTCCCAATCATGATGTCCCGTTGCGAGGACTTTTCCGTTATCATCCGTAAGCACGGCCTTAATTCTTGTGGAGCCGAATTCCATTCCGAGAACCGCTCTTCCCTGCTCAATAAATTCTGATATATTCATATAAAAAATTACTTCCTTTTTTTGAAATAATTATACAATACCATTCAAAAATAGTAAAGAAAAAGCGGCATCCGCCGCTTTATCTGTGTGTGTTCCGCCTTATATGTGCCATATAATTTTGTATGGTGTCTGCAAGATTCTCCACTTCTATAGTATCATAAGAAGCACCCATATCTGTCTTGTCCTCCGTAACTGTCTCCGTGGTATCGGAACTGTCCGTATCTTTCGTTATCCCGTCAGTGTCTTTGGATGTATCCTCATCCTGTTCTACATCTTCACCGTCTTTAACTTCCGTATCCGGGCTGTCCGCTTTCTTTTCTTCCTTATATTCCTCTTCCGTAGGAAGCTTTGCATATGCACCTGACTGAACAAATTCATTATGTGCTTTATTTATGTATGATGTCTTGGCAAGAAGCTTCTCAGCTATCTCATATTTCTTACCGTCCGGAATCGCCGGATTGTTGACGACACGCTTAAGCTCGCACAGGTAAGAAGACATCTTATTGAGTCTCGCACGGTCGGCCTGTTCCTTGGTCTTACAATGTTTAAGCTCTTCCTTATATGAGTCCTTCTCCTGAAGCATCTCCTTATAACTTCTGTAAAGGTCCGGATTCTTCTGGGCGATATACTGCTCCTCCTCCGGGGTCAGCGCCTCTCCGGCCTTCATCTTGGATATGATTTCATTGAGCTTCTGATTCTCGCGCATCTTGGCGGCATCCTCTTTATACCGGTTAAGGATTCTCTCCTCAGGTGTCATTTCCTTCATGAATATTTTGCCGGTCTGTCTTTTCTGCTGCCACTCCAAGTCCATCTTCTTAAGTCTCATGGCATTGCCTATGGTTCCTGTTATAAGTAACATAATAAACCTCCTTGTTACACCGCAATCCGGAATCCGTTCCGGAAAGTTTGGCAGAATATACTAATTAGTATATCGGCATAACAGGAAGGTTTATTAATGTAAGTGATTTTATATTTGGCAATTAAAATGAATTTTCCAAACTATGCTAATGATACAAGTCTGGCTCCGAGTGCTTCGCACTGTGCTGTGGCATCAGCATCAGGTGCACCCATGCATATTACTCCTTCGCCATCAACTACTGTGGCTCCGGCAGATGTCATTCTGTCTACCCAGTCACGCATCCACTGTCCGTCTCCCCAGCCGTATGAGCCGAAAAGTCCGATAGTCTTGCCTGAAACAGACATCTCAAGGTCGCTGACAAACGGCTCCATCTCGCCTTCTTCGAGAACTTCGGCACCCATAGCCGGGCATCCGAGTGCAAATACCTTGGCACTCTTAAGCTCGTCGATTGATGCGTCACCCACAAATACAACGTCGGCCTCTTTGCCTGCTTTTCTTATTCCGTCAGCGACTGCATTAGCCATCGCTTCGGTGTTTCCGGATTGTGACCAGAATACTACCTGAATATTACTCATGAAAATCCTCCAATCCTTTTGCAACCAGCATTATCATGGTTTCTCTGGCGCGCTCGTACAGACCGAACAGCTTCAGCTTGGCAGGAAGGTTGGCATATACCTTCCAATATCCGGTATAGATTGCATTCTCGCCGGAATTCTCTATGAATCCGGCAACATCTTCCGGCGGATAGCCGAGGAACAATCCAAGTTCGTGAGGAAAACCTTTGTTCTCTGAAGCGTATTGTCTGTATCTGGTCCTGAACAGGCGGAGAGAGTCCATCAGGCCATTGCTGCCATAACCCATTTGCCTTAGAAGTTCCGACACACTCTCATCTCTCAGGTAATTCTCCAATCCATCTCTGTCATAAAGTAAAAACGTCGTCTTCTTGGCTGTCCGCAACAGGAAATAATATGACAGCTTATACTTCTTGAATGCATACAATGCATCCTGAATAGAACTGTTATCAATTATGAAAAGATTGGATATCTTAATCCCTGCAATCAGAGGTGCACATTGAAGTGCCATCTGGGTATTTACATTATTCAGATCCATACCGCAAACCGTCTTTAAAACTTCTTGTGTCATAATGCCTCCCGGTTGAGTTAGTTATCTCTAACTTGAGTTAAGTATAACTAATTTATTTCACCGTGTCAATACATTTTTATGATAAACAATTCTCAATAAAATATGCAAAAAAAAAGCCGCCGTGCAAATGCACGACGACCGTATACAAAATTCTGTTAAATTATGTCCTTCATACTCTGCAAGCCAATCAGCAATGTTGATGTATTATGCAGCAAAGCTGATGTTGTAGGGGCTATTACGCCGAACACTCCAAGAACTATAAGACCTGAATTAAATCCCACTATAGTTCTGTAATTGTGATGTATTCTCTTCATAAGACCGTTGCTCAATTTCTTAAAGGTAACCATACCCATAAGATTATCCGCACCTATAGTGACATCGGCAATTTCCCTTGCAATCTGTGCACCGTCGTTAATGGCAACACCTATATCCGCTGCCGAAAGAGCCGGTGTATCATTAATTCCGTCTCCAACCATGACAACCTTATGTCCGAGTGCTTTCTCGCGTTCAACAAAACCTGCCTTATCCTCAGGAAGAACTTCCGAATAATATTCATCAACGCCCACTCGTTCCGCTATTGCTTTCGCCGTACGTTCACTGTCTCCGGTCATCATAACAACTTTACGGATGCCCGCCTCTTTAAGCTGCCTTATAACATCAGCGGCTTCATCCCTCACCGGATCCTCTATGCAGATAACCGCTGAGAGCTTGTTCTCTATTGCAAGATAAAGCTGTGAACATTCTTCCGGAAGTGACGCAAATCTTTCTTCCATTCCGTCGGGGATAACACACTTTTCGTCCTCAAATACAAAATGATAACTTCCGATTATCGCCTTGCGGCCTTCAATCGTAGTGGAAATACCATGCGCAACGATATATTCTACTTTGGAATGCATCTCTTCATGCTCAAGCCTGCGTTCTTTGGCAGCATCCACAACCGCCTTGGCCATGGAGTGTGGGAAATGTTCTTCCATGCATGCCGCAATTCTCAACAATTCGTCCGAGCTGCGTCCGTCAAATGATACAACATCCACAACAGTAGGTGTTGCCTTGGTAAGTGTTCCGGTCTTATCAAATACGATAGTATCTGCTTCCGCCATGGCTTCCATGAACTTTCCGCCCTTGACTGTTACATTGTATTCATTGGCCTCTCTTATGGCTGACAGAACCGATACGGGCATTGAAAGTTTCAATGCACACGAGAAATCAACCATAAGCACAGAAAGCGCTTTGGTAACATTCCTTGTAAACAGGTATACCAACGCCGTTCCGGCAAGTGTGTACGGAACTAATTTATCTGCCAGATGTTCGGCTTTACTCTCAAGACCGGACTTAAGTTTCTCTGATTTCTCGATCATAGCCACTATCTGCTGGTACTTGTTATTTCCGTTGACCGATTTGGCCCTGAGTGTTATCTCACCTTCCTCAAGAACAGTTCCGGCATATACATATCCGCCCTCCGCCTTTCTGACAGGATTGGATTCGCCGGTAAGCGTGGCCTGGTTAACCATGCCTTCACCACTTACAACATCTCCGTCAAATGGTATGACATTACCCATATGGACCACTATGAGATCATTCTGTTCAACTTTGGATGCAGGGATAAGCACCTCGGTTCCATCCTTAAGAAGCCAAACCTTATCAATGTTAAGCGACATGCTTCTGGCAAGATCGTCAACCGACTTCTTATGCGTCCATTCCTCAAGCAGTTCGCCGATTCCAAGCAGGAACATAACAGAACCTGCCGTAGCAAAATCGCCTCGTAATACCGATACGCCTATTGCCGTTCCGTCAAGAACCGGAACTTCTATTCTGCCCTTGCACAATGTCTTAATGCCGTTCCATATATATCTAACCGACTTAACCGCTGTGATAACATTCCTTACCGGAACCGGAATCAGGCATCGGGAAAAAATTCTCCACAATATTCTGTCAGCCAGTTTCTCCTGATACATGGCATTCAGTGCGCGGCCCGAATTTTCAAGGTAATTCGCCGGCACTTCAACCGAAGCATATTGAAAAGCCTTTATCGCTTTGATGATATCGTTCTTTGAGGAAGTGTAACATATAACAGCGTCAGCGGTGCGGTCATATACCTTGGCACTTGTCACACCGGAAACATTCTCAAGATAATATGCAAGCGTATCTGCCTGACGATATGTCATGCTCTCCTGCATCAGGTGCACTCTCAGCCTTCCCTTTATATCATGTCTGATAATAAATTTCATAAGGTATTACGCCTCTGTTTCTTCTGCATTTTCCTTTACATCATCATCGATAACCGCATCACACTCGTCATACTTCTCGTTGATCTGCTTAGCCTCAGCATATATATCCTCGGCATTCTCCTTAACGGTGGAAGCAGTCTTCATAACCGACTTTCTGGCGCGGAGAAAAGCTGCCGTGCAATGTGTGTATGCTTTCTTAGCTGTTCTGCTTGATAAAA
>ERZ1035037.429-NODE-429-length-12544-cov-4.076627_pt1 | contig 12544 bp, 17 predicted proteins | sample MGYA00520618_ERZ1035037 | MGnify/ENA primary metagenome ERZ1035037 (study PRJEB33766, sample SAMN09781741) | gut metagenome | biome: gut microbiome | host: Homo sapiens | place: Madagascar | study: EMG produced TPA metagenomics assembly of the PRJNA485056 data set...
ATGCATAGTTCATTTTTTCACCCCCTGTGATTTCGGATGACGGCAATGCCGGAGCCGCCCGTGGTACGCTTCTCGTTGTTGTTGGTTCCGCCGCCCCCGTTGCCGGTGTTGTCCGCGCCGTTGCCCACGTTATTGGTGCCGTTGCTGGCGTTGTAAGCGCCGCCGGAGGCATACAACGTCCCGGTGCTTTCGCCAAATTCGCGGGTGGTGGTTCCCTGGCCTTTTCCGGCCTCGCCAACGCCGTTTGCGCCCTTTTGCCCGTCCCCGCCGTCGGTTCCGCCAAGGGTCGAGTTGGAGGACGCAGCGCCCGAACCGCCGTTTCCGCCGCTGATGGACTTACCGCTGTATCCGCCCTCGGCGCTGCTGTTAAAGGCGCTCGTAGTACCGCCGCGCGATTGGGTGTTGGATGCGCCCGGCCACGCGCCGCCCGCGCCGACGGTGATCTCGTAGGCCGTTCCCTTGACCACGGATAGCGCTCGCTTGGTCAGGGTGTACCCGCCGCCGCCCGGGCCGCACCAGTCGGAGATGTTGTAGGAGCATCCGCTCGCGCCGCCGCCCCCCACCAAAAACAGATCAATCCCGCCCTTAGCGCTCCCTAGCTTAGTAAAGGTCAATACGCCGCTTGTCAGAAACTTGATCCGCCAGTTCCCGCCTCCGTCGTCGATCAAGGAGGCGTTACCTGTGTACGTGTACTCCGGCATTCCTGTTCCGCCCCCGGCGCTCCCGCCGGGAAAGTAACTGATAATGCTCATGTCATCCCACCTCCATGATGAGGATCGGCAGCGCCGCCTCCGGCTTGTCGCCAAAGGCTCTTATGGTGATACTTCCCGCCGCCTGAGCCGTGGCCAGCAGCATAGCGGCGGCAGCCGCTTCCATCTCCTCCGCCGTCACTGTCGGCGCTAGGCCCACGATCAGGTGAGCGTCCGCCGCCAGCCCCGTCACGGTCACGGTCTGGGTGTAGGGGGCGCTGTCGCCCGTCCAGCCCGCCGCCGTCAGGGTGGCTGTATGTTCCGCCGCCTTCCCCGCCGCGCCGACGTTGGCGCGGGCTTGAGCCTGTTGGCCCGCAGCCAGCGCCTGTGCGGTGTCGTACCGCACGGCTCCGGCCTCCGGCAGGGTCTTGATGACCGTCCATTGGCCGGTTGTCGGATCCTTGTATTTGATTGTCGCCATGGTCATACCTCCGATCTTTCCACGCCCGGCAGATCAGGCCGTCGTGTCGGCGTTATCCGCATACACCACCGTAGCCATTTCGGCGATACAGTCCTCCACAAATTCGTTTCGGTCGGCCACGGCCTTTACTTGGGCTTTCAGCATCGTGTTTTCCGCTTCCAGCTCCGCGTTGGTCATCGGCGCGGGTGTTTCCGGCTGGGCGGTATAGTCCCCGTCCATCTCCGCCTGAGTACGCTCCACCGCGTGGCCGTCCGACAGCTTGTAGCGGTACACGCCCCGGTCGTCCGTCAATGGCATGGGCAGGTAGTTTCCTTGGGCGTGGTGGTAGCGGTCACCGTCGCCCTCGTCGATCTGTACCCATCCGTCCACGTCGGTCACAAAGGCGCTGCTGTTGATCTCGATAATGCGGTTCTGTTCGTCCGTGCGCACCAGCACGGCGTAGGTTTGATGTTCCATAGGATCCTCCTTTACAGGTCGGCGGAAATCGCCAGATCAGCGTTACGTATCTGGTATACAGCGTCCACGTAGGTCGGCGACGCTGAAACCGCGCTGGAAAGATTACCGTAAAAGCAAAGGCCCGTATAGGTCGCCTCGGCGTTGGACGGCGTGAATACCAGATCGTTTTTCGCGCCTCCATAATAGGAGGCGTTGACCGTAAAGGCCGATACAGTAGGATTGATGCGCATCCTTGTACTTAGCGGCAAATATATCCGCGCCCCTACGCCGGATGCGTTACCCGTATTACCGCACAACATCGCGTTGTTATAACTTACCGAAACAAAGTACCTCTGGCACTCCGCCAGCTCCGCCGCATACCCCTTGGGCACATACGGCGGCAGGGTGTCGGCGGTGTAGGCTCCCTCGTACAGGGCGGCCCAAGTCGTAACGACCGCCTTTTTTGGTTTGAACGAGCAGCTTATGACCGCCCCTGTGATCTTGGCCATGCGGACGTAGCAGTTGTCGTCGTTTTCCCCGGCAAATTCCGTCCATGACGTTTCCCCGGCAGGAAGAGCACCCGTGCAGAGTGTAAATGTCCCATCGCTAAAGCCGACGGCGAAGGTGTATGTCCTCCCCGCCTTGGCCTCGCTCGATTGAACGTTCTGGGCCATCCACGCCTCCCCGGCGGTGAGATGCAGCCCGTCCGTGCCGATGGAATAGGTCAAAGCAGCGTCCGTCGCTTGCCATCGGTCGATAAAATACGTCCACGCCGTAATGGTACCGTTTGTCCCTCCCCGCTGGTTTACCGGGTCTGTGAAGTCGCTGTTGTCCAGCAGGTTCCGCGCGGCGGCTCTGTAGCCTCTGACGGTCTCGCTGGGGTCTATCCACACGTTGGCATCCTCATCCGTCGGCGCGGTGTCGCCCACGTGTACGCCCGTGGAGGCTACGTTTCCCCACGTCCCGTCCCCCAGAAGGGCTTTCTTTTCGTCCCCGGCGGCGGGGGCTGGCACCAGACCGGCAGCGCCCGCAGCGTCCGCCGAAGCGCCGGTCATGGGCGCGTTCTTGGCCGCGCCGATGTTCCCCCGCGCCTGGGCCTGCTGGGCCTCCGTCAGGCTTTGGGCCTCGCTGTAGCGCACCGCCCCCAGCGGTACGTCCCCGCTGGCGGGCTGAACGCCGTCTACCGTGCTGACGCTACCGCTACCGTCCGCGCCCCGAGGGATGGTCAGATTGAGCACTGGCTCCTCCGCCGTCCCGCTGAAGCTGGCGTTGGCCTGTGTCCCCGGCGCGCCGGTGGTCACCGTTCCCATGGTGAGGTTTGGGGTCGCGCCCGTCGCGCCCTGTGGGCCCGTCGCTCCCTGTGGGCCTGTGGGGCCTTGAGGCCCTTGAGGGCCGGTAAACTCGCCGTCCGCCTTGGCCTGTAGGAGTTCATTTTTCGCCGCCGTGGCCGCATCCGCCGCGGCGTTACAGTTGGCAATGGCCTGTTCCAGATCGCCGTAGCTGGGGATGGAGCCGCTGGGGTCGATGATAACGCCGTCGCCGCCCCGCTCCACATAGCCGGACAGCCGCATCAGGCTCCGCTCCCGGCTCCCGTCGTTACAGCGGATGATGAGAACGAAACTCCCGGCGTACTTGTAGCACTGATCCAGCAGGGGGATGGTGATCGTCCCGCCGCTGACCGTCCCGGCACAGCGGATCTTCGCTCCGTCCACAGGGCGCTCGAACTCGCCGAAGGCCGTCGCCCCGGTCAGGGTCGCCGCCTGTCCGCCCTTGGTGACGGCCAGCACCACCGTGTCCGCCAGCTTGTCGTTCTGGACGAGCAGCCCCGGCACGTTGAGATTGACCAGCGGGTCGTTCAGTTCGATCTCATACCGCGCTACCCGCGCAACGCTCTCCGCCATGGTCATCCCTCCTTCGCCAGCTCGACCAGCACGTTTCCGCCGTTTCGACTGATCCCGTTTAGTCGGGAGTAGCCCGCAAAGTGCTTGTCGCCCTGATCCTCGTCGATCCTCTCCAGCCAGTCCAGCCCGTCAAACTCCGCGGCGATCTCCGGCAGCCGCCGCCCGTCCGCGTATTGGAGCATCACGAGGTCTCCGAGCTGTGTCGGCCCGCCCAGATAGGCCGCTTCGTATTCATGTCCCTTACTCGTCTTGATTTTCATTTCGGCTCGCCTCCGTTATGATGTCTGTCAATGTGTCCATACACGCCTTGATGGCGTTTATGCTGTCGATTCCCCGCACGGCTACCTCGTCCAGCTTTTTCCGCACCGCGTACAGGGTCGCCAAAGTCTTTTCGTCCATTGTTCCGCTCCTTACGTCGCCTTCTTAATAAAGCTGATACTGGATCGTTTGATGGTGTCTTTCCACCCGGTAACGACTTTGACGCTGTTACCGTTGGCCAGTGTGACGGTCGCCGTCGTAAAGTCCGGGATGGAGGTCACAAAGGTTCCCGACCCCCACGCGCAGTCATAGTTCATCAGCGAGACGTTCGTCGCCTGAAAAAACTGTGTGGTCAGGCTGTTGATGTCCATCCGCTGGGCTTGGGCCGTCCCCGCGAAAAACTTGTTGATGTTGGCTACTTCCGCGCTCAGGTCGCTGGCCGTCACATAGCCCTTTAGGTTGACCTTGTTGGCGCTGATGGTGATACTCTCGCTGGTCTGGTTGATGGAGGAGATCACGCCGTTTTTGGAGACTTTCAGTTGGATCTCGGCAGCCTGACCGTCTATGCGGATGTTGGCGGACGAGATCGCCTCGCCGTTGGCTTCCACCTTGGCCACAAGGCCGATGGTGGTATCCGAGCCGTTGAGCAGGATCTCCGTGCTGCTCAGGCGGTCTCCTTGGCTGGCTAGTATCTTTTCGTTGGCCGTGATCCGCACCGTGGCCTTTTCCAGCTTGATCTCCGTCTCGCTGATCTTGTTGGCCTGTTCGTTTATGGCGATGGTGTGGAGTCGGATCAAGTCCATGTTCTCCACGATCAGCTCTTTATTCTTCTCGGCGCTGTTCCCGGCCCGGCCAGCGCCGCCTCGGGCCTTGGCAAGGTCGCTCTTGATGCTGGCGATCTGTTTTGTCAGGCTCTTTTTCCACTCGTCTTTTTCCGCGCCCAGTTTGATCTTGGTCTCCTCCGGGCGGACGTAGTCGCGCTCGATGTCCACCACCTGACTGGTAAAGGTCTCCCCCTGTCGGGTGATGACCGCCACCAGATCGTAGAGCCGGAGCTTACGGTGGCTCTGGCCGGGCAGCATCTCCATATCTTGGACGGTGGCCGTCCCGCCGATGATGGGCTCCCGCTGGGCTTCCAGCGCCTCCCACGTCTTTTCCAGCAGCTCCGCCGCGTCGGTGATCTGTTGGTCGCTGTAGACCATTTCTTTCCGCCCGTACTTGGCCAGCGCGGCCTCGTCTGCGATCCACGTCTGGCCGGATGGTTTGTCCGCCGGGTCTCCGCCCGCCTTGCTCCACGTTACGCCCGCAATGGTCAGCCGGGTAGGGTCGTTTCCCTCGCCGGTGGCCTTACCTACGCCGTAGGCCACCGTGCAGGGGCTCCCCGTCCTGGTCAGATACACGCTCCCCGCGTCCGTGGCGCTGTCAAAGATACGGCCCCGGAAGATGGGCTCCATCTCCTGTAGGTCAATGCAGCGGGCCGTGATGGCTCCGCCGCTGAACTCGTAATAGGGCACGACCCGCACCGCGCACGCCGTCGCCATGTCCCGCAGCGCCTCCCACGCCGTCTGGTAGTACACCGTCAGCGTGGCCTTCCGCTTCCCGGCGGCGGTGGCCCTTATCTCCCACGCCGTCCCCGCCAGCAGCGCCGCCGCGCCGTCCGCCGGGGCGCTGTCCGTCAGCTCCACGTGTTCGATCACCTTTTCCGTCAGCTCCGCCGCCGCCGCGTCCGTGGCGGTGATCCGCGTCACGGCCAGCAGGTCGTCCTCCTCGGTCTCATCCACCTCAAAGAGCCGGAAACGCCCGTCCACACATCTAAAGCCTAGAAATTCCCCCGGACGCACGCCCGCGCCCATGGTGACCTCGGCTTCCAGTTCGTAGTCCGCCTCTTTGTGGACGAGCTCGCTCACGCCGCCGGGCAGCACCTTCCGCACCCGCCGCGCCGCGTCGAATATATACACTACATCCATTCGTTCCGCCAACTCGCTTCCATCTGGCCCTTGTCCGTGCTGGTGATCTTGTGTACCCCCGGCGTAAAGCCGGGCCGCCACAGACTGGCCGTATAGTCGATCAGGCTCTCCGCGTGGGCTCCGTTGACGGTCAAGCTCCCGGCCTTGGTGTCCATTTCCACCACCGCCTCCGCCGAAATTGTCCCCACCAGCGTCAGAAAGGCTTTCCCGTCCAGCTTCCACGTCAGTCCGTCACTTTTCGCCGCGAGGGTCTGGCGGATGGTGGGGCGGCATACGCCGTCCCCGCTGACGGCCATTTCCGCGCCGCCCGTCCCGCTGGCCCGGCTGATATAGGTGTCATGGGCATAGGGGCGGGGGAGAATGAACGTCACGTCCACCGTCGCGAAGCCGAAGGTAAACTCCGGCGCAGAAATACTTCCCAGCACCGCCTCGTAGGCCTTCCCCGGCCAGTGGGTCGGCTCCAGCTCTCCCACGCCGTCCCCGGAACTGGCCGCCCACCGCGCCAGCCGCGTCCGGGCCTCCCACGCGTCGTCCCGCGTCCGACAGGCGATATTGATCCGCGCCAAATACTCCCCTTGTTCCGTTCGCACCGCCGCAAAGGTTTCGCCGTCCCATCCTTGGACGGTCTCCACCGTCCGCTCCGGGCAGCCCGGCGGGATCTCCTTACTGATACTGATCCGCGGGTGGATGTCCCGCACGTCCACGCCGTTAAACCTCATCTCGCTCCCTCCTTACGGCAGCCGAGACGCGCGGCTCGTCTGTCTCCCTTGTAGGCTGTTACTCTCGTCAAACGTAGCCCGCGCTATCTCACGCCCGTTGATATTCAGGGGGACTGTCACGCTCAGACGGTTCCGCCCCAGCGTCCCGCCGAAGTATCCGCCGTTACTCAGGCCGTACGTGGGCACGGCCCCCAGCCCGCTCCCAAGGCTGGCCGCCGCCGCGTTGATACGGTTGACCCAGTCCACCGTCGTAATATACGCCGCCGCGAATCCCTTGCTCAGCCCGTTTTGGGCGCTGATCCCCACGTTCTGGCCCGCCACGGCGGCATTCGCCCCGGCAGCACCCATCCCGTCGGTCAGCGACGTGTCCAGACTGTCGCTCATGTCCATCCCCAGTTTTCACATCTCGTCGATGACCTGTTGTTTCTGCTCGTCCGTCAGCCCCAGCTGTTCCAGCCGGTTCGCGGCCTCGTCCTCTCCGCCCAGCGTCCATCCGCTCGTCAGCAGGTCAATGGCGTTCTGCAGGCTCTCGTCGTCCAGCAGCGCGCCCTCCGCCTCTCCGATGAGTGCTTTCGCGTATTCGCTTCCGGCACTTTTCCCGGCCGCTATAGCCGCTTTTTGGGCTTCATAGTCGTTCGGGAGATAGTTTTCCATTGTTTCTTTACTTGGCTGATTTTTCAGAGAGCCCTCTACCGCCGCCCGTGCTTCTTCGTCCGATTCGCCCGCGTGGGTTCCAAATAGCCCAAAGATCCCCAGATCGTGAATGTCGTCGATAACGCCGACCGCTTTTCGCGCCACCGCTCCGATTTTTTCCACGATGTCTTCCAACACCGGCATCAGGTCGTCTATTGTGTCGCCAAGCAGTTTCACGACCTCCGTCATCTCTACGGTCATTGTCGTTGTTAGCGGCTCCAGCTTTTCTGATACTCCGGCCCACGCGTCTGCCAGCTCCAGCTGTGCTTTCGCCGCATCCTGTAGGCTCGATGTTTTTTCGTTGTATGATTCAAGATTTGATTTATATCCTTTCGGGGCTACGTAGGTCAGCGCCGCAATGGCCTTGGCCTCCGTCGTTCCCGCGTCGCTCATTACTTTTTCAAGTTCCTCGACGCTCCCGCCCATTTTTTCAACAAAATTTGCGAATGCGCCCGTAGGTTTCCCTGTCGCCACCGACTCCTGGAAGTCGCCGGACAGCTGCTCAAGTTTAAGGGTGTCCTTAAACATGATCGAAGCATACGAGAATATATCCGTTGCTTTCTGCATCCAGTCGGCAGTAAGGCCCGTTTGCATCAGGTTTGTCATTGCTTCAACGGAACCGTCAAAGTCGCCCGAGAACGCCGCCATGTTGAACAGCATCTCTTTCATGGCATCCTTGTTGTGCTTTCCAGCTTCTGCGGCTATCTCGTATTGCTCCATGACGCGGCGATAGTCACGGTTGCTCTCCACAAATTCCGTCATGCCCTGCACGGCGCTGGAAATGGTTTGCGTTACCGTGGCGGCCACCTGAAAACCTACGCTTCCCTTGATGCTCCCGATGTCCTGTTGTAGGTTTTCGATCAGGTCTTTTACGCTCTTGTTGGCTTCCTCCGCGCCGTCTCCGATCCCGTCCTCGATCTGTTTCCCGACGCGCTTACTGTCCCGCCCAAACTCCTCTGCCTCCTTGTCCGTGTCTTGGAGGCCTTTTTTCATGGTCATCAGTTTGGCGGTGGCATTGCTCAACTTGATGCGCCACTCGTCCGTTTTCGCACTGTTGTTTCCGTATACGGCGGTGCTTTGCCGCACCGCATTGACCAGCGCGTCCACGACCTGCTCCTGCTGGGCGATCTGTTCTTTCAGGCTCCGGCTTTTCTCCGTGTAGTATTGCTGTGCGTCGCCCGTTACCTTAAATTCGGTCGCAGCCGCTTTCAGGTCTGCGTCCATAACGCGCAGATTTCTGCTCGCGTCCGCCAGCGCCTGCTTAAAGGCTTGTTCGCCGTCCAGTGCAATGCTGGTCTTGATCTCCCGCACCGCCATTACTCGTCACTCCAATCCGCAAGGCGCTTTCTCTTGATCCCGTGCAGCTGGTCGTCATAATCCCGCCGCTGCAAATATAGCTCCATGATTATTGACGGCGGGGTAGTGAGCGCCTCCGCCCGACTGAGCCCCGCCGTCAGCCCGTAGCCCAAAAATCTGATCGCTTTCAGGCTTCGGCGTTCGTTTTTTTTTCGAGCTCTTCCAGCACTACGTCCGTAGCGCCCTCCGGCTCGTCTTCGTCCCGGGTCATTCCTTCCACAAAGGCCGTTTTCGCCAGCATGGCGGCCTTGCTGGCCTGTTTGGGGGTCAGGTGCTCCCGCAGCCAGTCCACCGTCACAGGCTCGCTCCCCCTGTCTCCCGCCGTGGCCGTGATGGCCGCCAGCTCCATACTGACCTCCATGGGCCGCTCGTTTTCTTCCAGCCGCCGGTTCATTTCGCTTAGGCTCCCGAAGGCCGCCTCCACGTCGAACCACGCCTGTAGATCAAAGGCGAAGCGCAGCTCGCGCCCCGCCGCTTTCATTTTCAGTTCGGCCATTTTTAAGCCCCCGCCACGTTGGCCTTGGTGTCCAGCCACGCGATCGCCTTAGATTCCTCCGTAAAGTCGGCGTAATCCCGGAACTTGTTTTTGCCGGTGGGATCGTTGACCACTGCCATGATGTTGCCGTTGATGGTAGGAGTCTGCCACGTGATGCTCCCCGTCTTGGTGTTGGCCGTCTCGTTGGCCATGGAAAGCTGGGTCTTGTGATACCAGTACGCCCGATAGCTCTCAACGCCGTTGAGCCTCCGCACTCGGTAGTAGCCAAGGCCCACATAGGGCGCAGCCTCGCCCGTCTCATGGAAGACCGTCGGAGTTTGGCTTTCTCCTGCAGTCTTCTTGACCCCCAGAATTTTTTCCGCCGCGTCGTCGCTGATATCGTCAATGTTGAGGTCAATAGTGCCGCCCGTGATGCTGTTGTCGCTCTCCTTGAGCGCGTCGTTAGCATACAGGCCCTCGGTGTTGCGGTTGATGGTCACCGTCGCACTGATCGCCGCGCCGATCTCCACGCCCGCGTCATAGGTCACAGCCTGACCGGCCACTTCCGTTTTGATCGGGGCGGCTACAACGTGCTTCATGCCCACAAATGCCATTTAGAGTCCACTCCTTTCAATTTCCTTGCTCATGATGTACTCCATGGCATCTATCGCCTTTGGAGTCCCTGATTCTTCGATTTCGTCCACAAAGTGATCGCCTTTTTTGCTTTTCCAGCCGTAATGCAGCACAAACGCTTTTTCGGCGTTTCTGACCGGCTTTTTCCGATGCTCTTTTCTTTCCGCTCCCTGCGGATAGACTTGGATCTCTAGGTTTCCTTCCTTGTTGATCTTGGGCTTTGTCGCCTTGACGCTCCGCAGCATTGCCCCGGTCTCTACGTGGCCTCTGGCAATGATGACCCGATTCCATGTCCCGATCAGGATCAGCGCGCCCGCGTGCAGCATATCCTCCGCCATTGGGCCGGTTTTCTGGCCCAGCAGCTCCAGCCCTTTTGCGAGGCCGTCTATCCCCTGCACATGGAAATTAGCCATCTCACCACACCTCGCAATCGAACAGGTGCCGGATGACCAGATCCTCTCCGTCGCCCTCGCTGTCCATCAGGTACTCCACGGCCACGTTGTCCCGGTGCTGTAGCAGGTCATAGAGCGCCGCCGCGATCTCGTCGTACTCGTCCCGCGTGTATCGCTCCACCTGTACTTTCCATCCGCCCTGATTGACTCCGTCCGCCGAAGCGTCGATGCGCTCATACTCGGCCCATGTGGTATAGTTCCCTCGCTTGGCGCTGACGTGGTGCTTAACGTCCGGGTCTACCGTCGCCAGCAGCCGCCCAAACTCCGGCAGTGTCATGCTTCCACCGCCTTTAGAGTCAGGTCGGTGATTGGCTGTCCGTTATCGTCGTCGTGGCCGTGATAGGCCCGCGTCACGTCGTAGCGCACCCCGGTTTTCGGCAGCGCGTCCACGTCCGCCAGCACTACCACCGTGTGGTTGTCGATCTGGCGGTTTTGGTGGATTCGGATTCTTGAGCTGGCTTCTGTGTCCTCGCGTTTGCCGTTTGGGTTTACAGGCACCGTCTCAAAGTCCAGCTCCCCATACCAGCTCTTAGCCAGTACGGTGTATTCGTACTTCGGCATTCCGCCGCCCTCTGATACGTCCTCCCGCTGAAACACAGTGCAGATACCACTATCAAGGAGCATCCTCATGCACCGCCCTTTCCGCCAGCCAGCGTTCCCGCCGGTATTGGGCAAGCCACGGAGGCATGGCTTCCGCGCTGTCCCTGTTCTGATATCGCCACACGGCCAGATTCGTCAGGAGGAACGCGTCGTCGGCGCTTTCCTCCCGGATGGTGATTCCCGTCCTCTTGAGTTCTTCCTCCGCCGCGTCGATCAGCACCAGCAGGTAGTCGTCCATACTGGTATCGCTCTGTAAGCGGTTTAGACGGGATTTGACCAGCGACAGCACCGTCGTTTTGTCCATGTGCGCCCTCCTTTCTGGGAATAGGGGAGCGGGCGCGAATAACGCCCGCTCCCGTCTCTTAGCTCTTAGTGACCGTCACCTTGTAGGTGCGCACGGTCGTACCGTAGGTCACCTTGATCGTCAGCACGTTAGCGCCGGTCGCCCACGTGGCAGAGCCTCCGTTGGTCACCGCCGTAGCGCCGTTTTTGATCTCGATCTTCGCGCCAGCTTTGGCCGCCGTTGCGGTCACTTTGGCGGACGCTCCTGTGGTGGTGCTGGTGTATTCCAGCGTCTCCGGGCTAAATTTGGGAGACAGGCTCAGCGACCCTACTTCCAGCTTTTGCAGGGCCGCGCTTAAGGGTTTGCGGTATCGCTGGCAAAGGTCACGTCGTCAGCGTCCGGCGCAGTACCGGCAATGCCGATACCGACGAAGCCCTCCGCGATCACGGGCTTACCGTCGTAACGGGCCGTACCGCGGAATACGGTCTGATCCTCGACGAAACGGTAGTGCTCACTGGTGGCCAGCTGCACGCCCGCGCGCTCGGCCAGCACGTACAGCTCGCCGTAGCCGCCGATGATCTGGTTGTCCGGGATGAAGTTGAGGGTCTCGATCGCGCCGCCGATGACCGGCATCACGTCCTGCATACCCGTTACCAGCGCACCGGCGCTGTTGAGACTCATGGCCTCCACGGTCAGCTTGAGCTTGGTCGCCTCGTTCATGGCCCAGAACTTTGCGCCGCTGGCGTAATCGTTTCTGGTCGCGCCGCTGATCGTCGCGATCTCCTTAAACAGCTCCACGCCGGTCTTGTTGGTGATGGCCTTGAGGTTGCTGGTGTGCAGATCGGCCCAAGCACGCTCGTTGGTGGAGTAACCGCTCGGCTCGCTGCTCTGGGCCAGACGGGTCACGATACCCAGCGGCATCTTGGTGCCGGTGCCGTACAGGATGGCCTTATCCAGCGCAAGGCCGATAGCCCTGCCGATGGCGGTCAGCACTTCGGTCGCCAGCGCAAGGTCGCTGTCTTCTAGCAGGGCGTTGCAAACGGGGATAAAGCCGCCCACCTTGTAGCCGTCCATTTCCACGTTCGTAAAGGTCAGCGCCAGTTCGTTCAGCTTGGCGCACATTTCCGTCCACACGGCCTCCGGGATAGCGCCCGCCACCAGCATCCGGCTAGTGCCTGGAACCTGACGCACAGTCACGTGTTTCAGCAGCTTGCTGTTCTCGGCAGTCTGCTGGCGGATAATGCCCAGCATCACGTCGGGAATGGTCAGATCTCCGCCGGTAATGCTCCGCTTTTCGCGGCCCACTTCGCGCAGCGTCCGCAGGAAGCCTTTCACATCCTCCCGCGCGAAAAATGCGTCTCTCTCCTGTACGTCCATGCCAAAGAATTTCCGATTCTCCATAGGTCTTTCAGCCTTCCTTTCTTTGCGGTCTTCCGCCTTTTTGCCGGTGGAGGCGCTGCGCTCGTTTATTTCTTCCAGCTCCTTTTCCAGCTCTGCGATCTGGGCCTTGATGGCCTGTCGCTTGGTCTCGTGTTCTTCTTCCTCCGCCGCCAGCGTCTTGTCGTCCTCCTCGTACTTGGCGAGTTCTCCGTCCAACGCTTC
>ERZ1035037.431-NODE-431-length-12495-cov-3.765756_pt1 | contig 12495 bp, 18 predicted proteins | sample MGYA00520618_ERZ1035037 | MGnify/ENA primary metagenome ERZ1035037 (study PRJEB33766, sample SAMN09781741) | gut metagenome | biome: gut microbiome | host: Homo sapiens | place: Madagascar | study: EMG produced TPA metagenomics assembly of the PRJNA485056 data set...
CACCTTCACAAGGCCGGACTTGTTGCTCAGACCGTCATAAATCTTGTTGATAGTAGCCACCTTGGTATTGGGATGGTTGGCTGCAAACGCACCAGAGAACAGCATGGGAATCATGGTAGCGGGCTTTTCGCTCAACTCGTTGATGGAAAAACCAGCCTTTTCCATGGCAGAAACTGTAGACCGGGTGAATTCCAGAACGTACTTTTTGCCGTTGTAGGGAATGGTGATTTTCTTAGCCATCGCTAAATCCTCCTGTTATTTGTGTGGTTGAATTCTTGTCAGGTCTCGTCCAGCTTAATAGGCGTGGACGGGGCAATGGAGATGTTCAGGTCAACGACCTCGTTTACGCCGCCGCCGGTGGGGTAGCAGGTCAGCTGACCGTCAAACTTGAACTTGCCATCGCTACCGGTGGGGGTCAGGGTGCTGCCATCTTCCGTGCCGCCGAACCATACAGCCCAGCCTTCGGTCTTCCCGGCGTACTCCAGCAGCTTCTTGTAGTCCGCCAAGGTGTAGTTGGCGGTGAATGCCAGGGCATCCATGGACTGGATACCGGCGATGTAGGTCTGCATCTTGTCGGAAAGCGTGGTGGTTTCCAGCATTTCCGGGTCGCCGCCCAGGTCAGGGAATTCCTTGATGTCGATGACCTTTTCGTAGGTTTCCGCTACGCCACTCTTCTTGTGCATAAGGAAAACCTTATAAGTAGAAATTGCCAATATTCGTTACCTCCTATAAATATTTTTTCCGTCCGTTTCCGCCCGGTATCGGGCGTTCAATCGGTAAATGGTTCCGTTCTCCAGATTGGGTACCGGGGATAGGGAAATGCGGGTGAAATTCCGTGCGTAGAGCATCTTATCGATGAAACCCATAATCTCCCGGCAAACGGACTTCTTGCTGCCCGCCTTGTCGGAGTACACGTTGACCTCATACATCACCGTTGCGAACCGTTCTGCGTCGCCGCTGTCCAGATGGGCAGAGGTTACGTAGTTGTCCTGCTCGATGATGCTCACATAGGGGAATTTGGAAGGGGCGTTTACATACTCGCCGCTGACGGTAACACCCTTGAACTGCTTCCGCAGCGCTTCAGCAATGGGGGTATAAACCTGTCTCTCAATGTCAATCACCGGAAAATACCTCCCTTACGATTCTCGGAAGCTCCTGCTCTATCGCTTTTCTCGCCTCATACATGGGCATTGCAGGAGGATTTCCGTAGGTGTGCATACCGCCCTTTTCCTTGGGCAGATACCAGCCTTTCGGGTCGTCCCAATGGCCCTTCCCATCCGGGTAGGTGCCAGGTCCCATTCCGTATTGGCTGGCCTCCGGGTGGCCGCTGCCGTAGGTCACGCCGGAACCAAATTCGATGAACAGCACGGATTCCCCGTCCGCTTTCACGGTATAGCCATTCGGGGCCGCCACGACGGACACGTTTGCGTCCTTCACCCCGGTGTATACCGCTCTTGAAAACCGGATGGAGGCAGTGGATGCCCCAAGCATCGCCAGGCGCTCAGCAAGTTCCTTGGCTTTTCTCTGCTGCCAGGCCTGATACTTTTTCAGTTCCTTTTGAAGCCGGTCAATGCCGTCCACCGACAGCGGGACAACGATTTTCTTCACGATACGCTCACCTTCGTCACGGCGTAGGAAATGGAATTCAGGGATTTCGCCACCCGTTTCACAATGTAGTCATACAGGGGCCGCCCATCCTCTCCGTACTCCGGTTCCTTGTCCAGAAACAGAACGGAGTGCTCGTCCATTGGGCAGGCTATATCGTCAGTGACAATTACCTTGTCATACCCGGACAGCGCCCCGAACTGCTCCACCTGGGAAGAGCCTGTTGCCGCTGAAACATTGGCCCGGAAGGGAACGGCATCCCGGTAGACAACGGTTTCTTCTCCGGTCTCGTTGCCGTCCTCGTCCGTGACCGGCTCTTTCCGGTCGTATAGCAGATACCAAAGGCCAGTCTTGTTCCGCTCCATGGTTCGCATCTATGCGCCTCCTTTAGGAGAAGTCAGCGCACGCTCTGTACTCCATCCTCTGTTGATTCTGTGTTCTAATCGTTTATAAGGGATTCCGAGTATGTCCGACCATTCTGCTATGGTATGTGTTTCCCCTCGAAACGATAGAATATGGTTGTTCGTCCTGTTGTTTTGCTGAACTTTCTGCGTCGTAAATCGACAGTTTTGCGGGCAGTAATTTCCGTTCACATCAATTCTGTCAATGGTAAGCCCCTTTTCATATCCGTTATCCCGGCACCAATCCCTAAAGGATTCATAACTGTTTTTCCACTCGTCACAAACCGTGATTCCTCGTCCGCCGTATTGCGGATATTTGTGGTCATTGGGGTTGTAACATCGGTTTTTAACGCCAGCCCATAATTTATAAATAGGGCTTCCGGTTTCGTGGTGCGTTCCTTGCGCATAGCTCTGTTCAGCTTTTATGCAGCCGCAGCTTTGTGTTCTTCCTATGCGTAGAGCGTAAGAAGCGACAACCTTTTGACCACCACAATCGCATTTGCAAAGCCATTTTGCGTTTCCGTTTTTGGTTCTGCCAACTTCTTCAACCGCTACAAGTCTTCCAAATCGTTGTCCTTCAAGCCTTTTTACAACTGCCATATTCTCACCCTAATGTGCTGCAAAACGGTGTTATAGACCTCATAATTGAAGACGGAACATCTGCATCTTCGTAAGTTCTACTAATCCCGTTTTCACTGTGCGAAGTTTCAAATTCTGCTCCCCGCTTGTTCAGCAGATACACGGCAATCTCCACCTGGGTAAACCCGTACTGTTCCGGGACCTCCGTCACGGTGGGGTCAAAGGGGAACGCCTTGCGGCAAATCTTGTTCCCGGCCAGCCCCAGGTAGGCAGAAACCGTGTTTTCATTGGTCTCTCCCGTCATGGCTTTCACCAGTTCGATTTTTTCCACTTCCAGCACGGTTTCTTACCTCCTTCCCGGCTTATCAGGTGATTTCGAAGAAGCCCTCACTCTTGGGGTTGGTGGTGGGCTTGCCGACGATATAACCGGCGTCTGTCTGCTTGTAGTAGGTCTTTCCGCTCTGAACGGTTTCGTCCGTAGAAGCGGCAGCGGTGCCCTTCTTGATAAGTACCGCCTTGGTAGCGTCGGTCAGAGCCACCAGGTAATACTTCCGGGAGTAGATTTCGTTCTCACGGGTGTTGGGCTCCCGCTTCTGCTCGATCTCGATGCCCCGCTTGTTGAAGATTGTCACGGCCTCGCGGGTAGCCACCACAACGGTGCCCTTGTCCGCATCCTTCTTGGTGTACACGCTGACACCAGCCACGGTGCCCACATAGCCGCTCCGGGCGAAAGCCTCCACGTACTTCAGTTCCTCGCCCAGGTTCTTCCGCAGCTCGGCGGTGTCGACGGGGTTGATGAACGCAAAGGCTCTGGGAGCCAGGTCTTCCGGTGCGTTGTCGGTGCTTTCAATGTTCAGGTTCGCCACAGCGTCCGCAAAGGCGGCGAAGTTGAACTTGGCGGCAGCGACGGCCATGGTGGCCTTCTTGTACTCGGTGTAAACGTCGCCGTTGACGGTGTTGAACATGTCGGTGCCCATGTGCCGGGTGCCCACAGGAACCAGCATGGGGTCGGTCATTTCCTGCTCGTCGTAGTACTTAAACCGGTTCTGAGCCATCTGGATTCTGTACTCCTGCTCGGTGTAGGAAACATCGATGCTCTTGCTGTTGCCAACGCCCATTGCCAGCTTCTCGGTGCCGTCGGTGGCTCTGTAGACATGGATTTTGCGGAGCATACCCGCAGTGCCCACCAAACTGTTGTCAACGGTGCAGAACCGCTGCAAGTCCAGATGGGAATTGAACTGGTCTTCTACCTCGTTGGACAGGTAGAAATTGTCGTAGATGGTATGTGCCATTCTTTATTCGTTACCTCCTGTTTCATAAAGTGCTCTGTATTCGTCCGGGTGCTCCTTGGAATACGCAAAGCGCTCGCTGGGGGACATCTTCCGGAACGCTTCTTTTGTCATCGTTCCGCCGGTGCCCCCGTCAGCACCCCGGGGGGTGCCTTTCAGCTTTTCCGCAATGATTTTCTTTGCGTACCCTTCCAGGAACTTCTGGTTGTTGGCAAAAACCTTGCCCATATCGCCGGATTCCATAGCCGCCGCCGTGGATGCCGCCAGGGCCTCGTCATAGCCCTGCTTCAAAAGCTGTGCGGTGTACTGGGAAACGGTCTTTTCCTTCCGCAGCCCGGCCAGCTCCTTTTCCATGTCGGCCCACTTTTCGTCTGCTTCCTGCTTCTTCTGCTCCTCCTCGGAAAGAAGGGCGTTGTGCTTCTTCTTCCAGCTTGCAGCATCGGAAGCGGCCTTGTCGTACAGGTCTTTCTTCACATATCCGGAATAATCCGGGTCAGGGAAGTCAAAGCCCTGTAAGGCGGTGATTTTCTCCTCCGGGGTCATGGTGTCGAACCCTTCAATTTTGCTTACGTCGATTTTTGCCATATTTGTTCATCCTTTCTGCGCTTTTATAGTTCTTCTCCGAACTTTTGTGCGATTTCCGTCTTCTCTGACGTTCATGGCGGAAGATGCAGGACTCGAACCTGCACTGGCAACCCTCCAGGACGGTTTAGCAAACCGCTCCGCTACCCATTACGGCAATCTTCCGTATGCTCGGTTTCCGCAATTGCGGCTTGGATAAGGCACGCTTCACCGAAAAGCATCCGCTGGCTTGCCGCACAGCTTGGCCCCTGCTGACGGGGACCGGCATCTTTCGTCCGGATGATTCACCCTGTACGCTGTCAGCTTTGGGTATTGGCGGATGGTGTAGGATTCGAACCCACATGGGCCGTTAAGCCCCTCGGTTTTCTGGACCGCTGCAATAGCCGTTATGCGAACCATCCGTATCCCCGTGATTTCGGCCCACGGGAGCCGCTTTGCCCGTTCCCGGGCTTCCTTTAGGAGGATGGCGGGGGATACTGGGTTCGAACCAATGACCTCCTGATTAACAGTCAGGCGCTCTTCCGGCTGAGCTAATCCCCCGGATAAACAAAAAATGGGCTATCAATACCGTTTCGGTATCGATAGCCCATCGGCCCTTAGCTCATCCCTGGATGAGCCGTGAGATATTTAATTGACCCGTTTCCGGCGAATCTCAATAACCACTAGCTGGCCCTGCTCCACCTTGACCTCGGCCTGGTTCCGGCGGTGGATGATTTCCTCAATCGCCCTGATTTCCTTGGTTGTCATCCGCAGTTCCGGTTTCGTTTCCTGCTGAGATGGTTCCAGACCCACTCCTACGCAAATTCCCATCTGTAACCTCCTGTATGTTTTCTTCTCCCGTGACAGCACGCCGAAATCATTGTTCCAGAGTATCCGGATATCTCCGCTTCCTTGATACTGCCCCACACATGGATAACATTTCCAGAATCATCCAGCTGAATAACCTTTTTATGAAGTGCTTCTGAACCTGATTTGGCATTCTTCCATTCTTCGGAAGCGCATTCTCCAAAATATTTCCACTTGAATCCGTAAGCTGTGCTTCCAATGCCCATACATCTTTTTGCTATCAGACCTGTGTCATATCCGAATGCCCGGTTTAATTCGTTGATAGAAGGCCAAACTTTAATCACATTCCCGCTGGTATCGCACTGGCACACAGGCTTGCAATTTTTATTCGTCTTGGACTTACTTATTCTTTCGTTCCTGTGCCCGTAATTGTTGTTATACTTGCAGGTACACCATTCCAGATTTTCGGCTGTATTGTTCTCTTTTGCTTCGTCGAGATGATTCACTTGCTCATACCCGTTCGGATTTGGTACAAATGCCATAGCAACAAGCCTGTGAAGCCAGTAATTCATCTGTTTTCCACCTTTGGATGTAAGGCACACAAGAACATATCCGTCCTTGCCAACGCATGGGGTTAGGTTGCGAATTTTCCCGGTTCCCTTGTACGAAGTATTGCGGACATTCCCGATATTACTAACCTGGTAATGCTCCAAACCATCAATCGGAACCGCTTTCCAAATTTCCTTCTCCATTTTTGTTATCTCCGTTAGCTGTTTCGGTTTTCTGATTTGCTTCCTCTGCACGCTTTATATATGGCAAACTCATCTTATATGCGACCTGCGGGTCTGAAAAGGCTCCACAGGTTGTAAACGCAAGCTCGGGAGCCAGTTTCTCACAGGAAAGCATCTGAACAAGAACACCGACTTTTGATGCAATGTTTTCATAATTTCTCCGGGTAAACCGGATTTCAAGAGCGGACAATTTCAGGCTCAGGTTCCCCATGTCCCGGCAGATACGCAGCGTCAGTTTCAGGAACTCTTTTTCGGACTTCTTGAATACCGGCTCCGTGTCCTTCGCCCTGGCCTCCGCAGCCGACCATCCATCCCGCATGATGACCGCCGTCCCTGTATCGGAGGTGGAAGTACCGCCGTTCCGGTTCGGCATCCCGCAGATGGTCAGCACGGTCTCATACATACTGTCCACCAGCGTCTGGGTCTGGGTCTGGTTCATTTCAGAGGTCAGGTATTGGATTTCCGCTTTCAGGGTGGCATCAATGTCCTTGTACTTGATGGCTCCCAAATCCCGCAGCTTATCAAAATCGTCGCTGGAAATGTCCACGTTATGGAATAGCATCAGCGATTGGATAAACTGCTCCACGCCGTCTACCCGGTTGCTCTCCGTCATATTGATGGCATCCAGCAGGGGAATGACGATTTCAAAAGCTCCAAGCCTGGCCTGGTTCAGCGGGTATTCGATGATTGGGATGCCCAAAATCTGGTCCTCGCTGCAAATCACGTCCCAGGTGTTCCAGACCTCAAAATACCGGTCCTGCGTCCAACAGGAGAACACAATGGTCTTGTCCTCCTTGACCACATACCGAACTCCCATCATGGGCTTGTGCCCCAGCCCTACGGAGTACACCACAAAGGCATACCTTGGGTCAAGGGTGAAGATTTCAAAGGGGGCTTCGTCCTCCTCCACATCCGCCATAGCGTCCGGCAGAACCATCCGATAGGCGGTTCCGCAAATGTGCATCCAGTCCGCCAGCTCCTTGTCCTGGGCCTGCTTGTCCTCGGAAAGCATATAATCGTTCAGCGTCAGCACCTCGGAAGCCGCCGCCTCGTCGTTGCCCCGGCTCACATACTGGATGGGTTCGCCCACCAGATAGCCGGTCTTGAAGGAGACGATTTCGTTCGCCCGGTTCTCCACGACCATGTTGTTGATTTCCGGTCTGACTTCCTTCTTCCGCCCCAAAATCGGCTGATCGCCACGGTAGTACTTGTACAGATAGTCAATCTCCGACTGGTTTTGCAGGTGCGTAAACAGCGCCTTTTGCAGCACATCGATGATATTGCCTTCGTTGATTTCGGTCACTTCGGTATAAATCACTCGCCGCCCGAATAACTTCCTGCTCGCCGTTTTCCGCACCCCCTTTATATGTTCTCTCGTATCATTGTATCATAAGTGGCGAATGGTTGTAAAGTAAATTTATGTTCACTATAGCATTCGCCACCAAAAGCACAAAGCGCATCGGGTGAAGTTTCCAACACCCAAATGCGCTCACACCAAATATTTACTTGTCACGCCTTATCCAGCGTATCCGCAATCTGCTTGACCTGGCCGTAAATAGAAGCCAGTACCTGACCGTACATATCAAACCGTTCCGGCCCCATGGTCAGCCGCCCGGTGACGGGGTCAGCCTCCGTTTCAAAGAGGTCTGACACCATCCCGATTGTGGCCAGGGCCATGTTTGCATCAATCTGTAAGTTTGAAAGCGTTGTCATGTCCATCATACGGCCTTGCCCTCCCCAAGAAACTTGTTCAGGAAGTAGGTCTGCCCCTTGCCCGTCACCTTGGGGGTCTTGCTGATAGAGGTATGGCCGTCACTGTGGCAGACCACCGTTTCCTTGACTTTCAGAATGCCAAGCTCCATGCTCAGCTGCGTGGGCATATTGTAGTCCGTGCCGTTCCGCTTTACCAGATACCCGTTTTCACGCATCCACCGGAACAGCCGCTTTTCTCCCGTATTAACGCCGTTCTGACGGAGGATTTTCGCAAGCTCGCTGATAAGGATGGTGCTGGTAGATGCCGCCACACTGTCAGCAAACAGGACTTTGGGGGCATCGGCCTGGACTTTGGATTCCAGAGCTTTCCGCTTGTCCGTTTCCTCTTTCAGAGCGGTTGCCACTTTCAGAAAATAATCCGGGTTCAGAATCGCCGCTTCCAGCGTTTCCGGGGTCATGTAGGCTCCGTGCTTGCGGACAGAGGGAAGAACCTCACTTGTGACCCAACGCTTGAACTTCTTGGCAGAGGGGAGCTTGCTGGAAAGCACCAGGGAATAGAGGCCACTTTCGTTGATGACGGTCACGTTCGGGTTCCCGGCAATACCGTCACGAATCGTTACGGTATTCTTATCTTCTTCATCAACATGGTCTGCAATCGCTTTCCGGGGATTGCTGTACCCAAGCACCGTTGCTACATCCTTGCCGACAAGACAAAATTCGCCGTTTACCTCAACTCTACGAATAGAGCCAAATTCTTCGTTGCTAAATACCTTGATTTCGTTGTTCATAAATTTTCCTCCTTGATTTCAGCCCGGAGGAATGATAGAATGGATTTACCATCCTTCGGGCTGGTGTTTTGATAACCGTAACCTGTTCACTTCCTACGGCGGCAGGTTGCGGTTATTCTTTTTTGTCCAGTTCTTTCTTTACAAGCAAAATACCTTTGTTTACCACATCTGTTCTTGAAATTTCAAGTTTTTCTGCACAAAAATCAAGAATTTCAAGTTCCTCTTTGCTCATTCTAAGCTGTAAACTTTTATCTCGCTTGCTATTACCTTTGACTGGCCTTCCGGTTCGTGGCGACATATCATCACCTCTCTTTTGCCATGGCATTATTATATATTATGCAATGGCAAAAGTCAAGCATTATTTTAGAACGGTCTTGAAAAAACTTCCACCACAGCCCCGTTCAAGCTTTGGGCGAACTCCGCAAACATAGCCATGCCGTCCGGCACATCATCGTGCTTATTTTTACCAGCCATGGTATAGGAGCAGAGCATATCCATCATGCGCCCATAATCCGAGTTCCGTTTATATTTGCTTTCGTCCAGAAACAGGCAATGTTCCTTCACCCATGCGCTATTGACAATGATTTTTGTTTCCTTGTTTGCGGTTGTGAACTTTGTTGTAATGTTGGTGATGCCGCCCATCCGCTTCACTTCTCCCTGGATTTTCTCTGCTACACGCCGCCCGGCGGAGTTGCTTTCAAATCGACACATTTTCACTTTGTCCCGTACCAGAATATCCGCAAGGCGAATATCCACCGTATCAGGGAGTCCATTGTCGCAGATGCAGTCCCCAATATAGTAGTCCTGCCCATACACATACCCAACCGGTAGAAAAGCGTAGTCCGTTCCCTTGTCCTTGGTGTCGCAAATTCCGATAATGGCATCCGGTTCTTCCTCCGGTAGCTCAAAGAACCGCCGCAGTTCCTCTGCATGGTAGACAAGCCCCTCCCGTTCTATAGGTTGGTTCATATACAGTGCTTTCCAGCTTACACCGTCCATAATATCCCGCTGCTCCCGATAGAACTTGGTGGAGAAGCCCACGCCGAACTCATAGTCAAAATTGCTTTCGTCATCCTCGTTCATGGCAGGAATCCGGATAAATTTTGCCCTTGGGTTCCCCTCATACTCTCGTTCCAGCCGTCCGATCACATCATGTACGCTCCACCGGGTAGCAATGTGAAGCTCCTTGCACTTGTCACCGATTTTACGCTGCCGCAAGTCCGTGGTGTAAATTTCCCACAGCTTGTCCAGCCGTTCCTTGGATAGCGCAACCTCGATACCGGATACCAGGTCATCGCAGTACAACAAGTTCGCTGCACGGTACAAGCCCGCATTGCCCGTTCCGATAGAGGTAAATTCCAGCGTTTCAAACCGCTGCCGCTTGTCCAGGTCGATACGGCAATCCTTGGCGTTTGTGTTGGAGACCTGAACGGTAGGGAACACATCATGCCATAGATATTCCCCCTTGGGGTCAAATATCCGCAAGCACTCATCATACACTCCACGGACAAAGGAATTGGAGTGGCTGCCCGTCAGGTTCGGGTTGTTTGGGTCACGGCCCGCAACCCAGGTCAGCAGAAACACGGCGAGAGTGGTCTTACCTACGCCAGGGGGGAGGCTGACCGCCAGCATATCCAGTTCATCGTCTCCGCACATCGCTTGCAGCGCATCGACCACCGGCTTTAGCTTGGCCCGCCGTGGCTGGTAGAACCGCTTTTTCGCCTGTCTGTTGATCTCGGTATACAGCAAGTAACTGTCAAAATCATAGGGAGCCTCAAACAGCAAGCTCCGTCTCCACTGGCCGTAGAACCCCTCCACCTTGGACATGGAGACCGTGGTCATTTTCTGCGAACACATATCTCGCAGCCGCTTATTTGCCCTGTGAGCCGCCTTGAAGTCCTCCTGTGCCCAGGTTTGGCAGACGGAGAATAAATCCTCATAGGCTCCGATGTCCTCTGGTTTCCGCTCTATTGCCCCCAGAATGGAGGTTGACAATTTCCCGTAATCCATGTGGTTTTCCTCCGTTTCATAAAAAATAAGGGCTACCCACACATTTCTGTGTAAGTAGCCCCTCGGCTTCCTCCTGCCCTTGCAGGAGGTTATTTCTTTATTCTTCTTTATTCTTTTTCCGCTCCCAGCACTTCCGAATGCGCTCTGCGTTTACCGTCTGGCTTGGGGTTATCATAATGCCACGCTCATAAGGAGTGTTGATGTTCACCCAGGATGTGGAAATGCCCAGCTGCTCTGCAATCTCTTTCTGGGGAATGCCAGCTGCTATAAGCTCCGCTACCTCCTGCGTGAGCGGTGTTTCCAGAAGCCCATGAGTAATCAAGCACTTTCGGACGACACCATGGGAAACATCCAGCCTCCGAGCTGTCTCTTTGATGCTGTTCCGCTTTTGGTATTCCGCTACGACATCTTCTGTAGTCATGGTCTATGTCACCACCTTGTTACTTGTAGGTTATCTTCTTGATCTCAACGTCTGCCATAAAAAGATCTGTCCCGTGTTCTTTGGCTTCTGCTTCAACTCTATTCCAATACAGGTCAACATTGACTGTTTCTCCCGGATGTATCGTTCCGAAAACATTTATTGTATCTTTGAACGTAAAGTCATCGTATCCATAGCCGAAGTTATCAACTTTGAATGTTATCGTTGTGTTTTTGAGCGTTCGCTTTGTTTTGTTCGTAATCTCGTATTCCATACGTTCCATGTCTCTGCTGTCGTCGTATCCAACATAGCGAATATCCAATTCATATTTCCAGCGGTTGTTGAAGTAAACCGTGTATGCACCGGCAATCAAGGCAATGGCAAGAACGGCAGCGAACGCTTTCTTAAAAAAGCTTCGGTCAAATTTCGTCATCCCGTATTCGTCAACCATGTTTTTTCTCCTTTGCCGCTCCAGAATACCCACACTCGTTGCAGGTAATAACCGTCTGGTATGTTTGAGGTACTAGGCCTTTTACGATTGCGCCGATAACCAGCCCAAGTAAAGCTCCAGCAGCCAAGCCGATAACTCCTAAAAACATCAGCCCAAATCCGCCAAATGTCATCACAAGTGGAACCGTCAGCTTTGGCTTATACTCTTTCGGTGTCGCCGTGACATTCGTGGAATTGCACTTAGGGCATCTACATACCATATGTCCGGCTTCTTCCTCAACCTTTGTTCCGCACTGTCCGCAGTATTTTGCGCCGTCGGATAATGCGCTCCCGCAGTTCCTACAGAATTTCTCCATTTTTATTTTCCTCCAATACCAGTCTCACCGTCAATTGTATCTATCTACTCCAATGACAATCTTTGCCGGTTCCTGCTCTGCGTTCTCCCAGAACATAATATCGACCATTCTGCTTCCGGACAAATCCAGTACCTTATTGTCTCTTCGGACTGCCGTCATTCTCCCGGCGCTGTCAACAGTAGCGCATGTAATGACTCTATTTCGAATCCCTTTCACCATCGGGTCATAGCTGATGGCAAAGCGGACCTCAATTCGATATTCTCCGCTTGCCTGTCGTATCATTTGACATGACGGATAGGAAATTTCCAAACTATACTCATTGGGCGCAACCTCAAACGGAACTTCCGCAAATCGCTTCTCCTCCTTCCACTTTTGCTTTGGTGGCTCCGCTGGATTTGCTTCTGGAAGCGGTTTTACTTCATCATCCATATGCTTAATCGGCTCCTTCGGTGGAGAAATCTCTACTGGTTTTGGCGGCTCCACAATTGGGGGCGGAGGTGTTGGCTTCGGAACAGGTGGCTTTGGCTTTAACCCGACATATGGCATCAAACCGTTATACAATGAAGAATCCTCATTCGCCGTTATGCGCCGGACCTCTCCGCTTTCATAGTGGACCTCGAACTCGACTTCTATGTGGTCAACTTCGTTTCGGAACCTCCAATATGCACGGAAATTCCCTCTGCTGCTGATGGAATACCCGGACGGTCTGCTTTTGGTTGTCATCACC
>ERZ1035037.439-NODE-439-length-12291-cov-3.507682_pt1 | contig 12291 bp, 7 predicted proteins | sample MGYA00520618_ERZ1035037 | MGnify/ENA primary metagenome ERZ1035037 (study PRJEB33766, sample SAMN09781741) | gut metagenome | biome: gut microbiome | host: Homo sapiens | place: Madagascar | study: EMG produced TPA metagenomics assembly of the PRJNA485056 data set...
GCAGCGATGCGGCGGACCTCTATCGCCAGCAGGATCTTAACGTCACCCTTGAGCACGATTACTGGGGTTCGAGCGGCACCGGTGGTTACTCCGATCTGAAAGCGCACACTACCATGTTGCAGGTGGATGCGCCGTATTCTGACGGGCGGATGTTCTTTCGCAGTGATTTCGTCAATATGAACGTCGGCAGTTTCTCCACTAATGCCGATGGCAAATGGGATGACAACTGGGGCACCTGTACATTACAGGACTGTAGCGGCAACCGCAGCCAGTCGGATTCCGGTGCCAGCGTGGCGGTCGGCTGGCGAAATGACGTCTGGAGCTGGGATATCGGTACCACGCCGATGGGCTTCAACGTGGTGGATGTGGTCGGCGGCATCAGTTACAGCGATGATATCGGGCCGCTGGGTTACACCGTTAACGCCCACCGTCGGCCCATCTCCAGTTCTTTGCTGGCCTTTGGTGGGCAAAAAGACTCCCCGAGTAATACCGGGAAAAAATGGGGCGGTGTGCGTGCGGACGGCGTGGGGCTAAGCCTGAGCTACGATAAAGGTGAAGCAAACGGCGTCTGGGCATCGCTTAGTGGCGACCAGTTAACCGGTAAAAATGTCGAAGATAACTGGCGCGTGCGCTGGATGACGGGCTATTACTATAAGGTCATTAACCAGAACAATCGCCGCGTCACAATCGGCCTGAACAACATGATCTGGCATTACGACAAAGATCTGAGTGGCTACTCACTCGGTCAGGGCGGTTACTACAGTCCGCAGGAATACCTGTCGTTTGCCATACCGGTGATGTGGCGGGAGCGCACGGAAAACTGGTCGTGGGAGCTGGGGGCGTCTGGCTCGTGGTCGCATTCACGCACCAAAACCATGCCGCGTTATCCGCTGATGAATCTGATCCCGACCGACTGGCAGGAAGAAGCTGCGCGGCAATCCAACGATGGCGGCAGCAGTCAGGGCTTCGGCTACACGGCGCGGGCATTACTTGAACGACGTGTTACTTCCAACTGGTTTGTTGGCACGGCAATTGATATCCAGCAGGCGAAAGATTACGCACCCAGCCATTTCCTGCTCTACGTACGTTATTCCGCCGCCGGATGGCAGGGTGACATGGATTTACCGCCGCAGCCGCTGATACCTTACGCCGACTGGTAAGTTTTCAGATAGCGCCTCTCTTAATGCCGCTGCGATCGGGTATACTCGGGCGGCAATCTGGGATTTCCGGGGGGAGACAATTTGCGCGTAAGTCGCTCGTTAACAATCAAGCAGATGGCAATGGTGGCAGCCGTTGTCCTGGTGTTCGTTTTTATTTTTTGCACCGTTTTGCTGTTCCATCTGGTCCAGCAGAATCGCTATAACACGGCTACGCAACTGGAAAGCATTGCTCGCTCTGTCCGCGAACCCTTATCTTCAGCTATTTTGAAAGGCGATATTCCCGAAGCGGAAGCTATTCTTGCCAGCATTAAACCGGCAGGCGTGGTCAGCCGTGCCGATGTAGTGCTGCCTAACCAGTTCCAGGCGCTGCGTAAAAGTTTTATTCCAGAGCGCCCGGTGCCGGTAATGGTTACTCGCCTGTTTGAGCTACCGGTTCAAATCTCGCTGGGCGTTTACTCGCTCGAACGTCCGGCAAACCCGCAGCCAATTGCCTATCTGGTACTACAGGCGGATTCCTTCCGTATGTATAAGTTCGTGATGAGCACCCTCTCAACGTTAGTGACCATTTACTTACTTTTGTCGCTTATCCTGACCGTCGCCATCAGCTGGTGCATTAACCGCCTGATTTTGCATCCGTTACGCAATATTGCTCGCGAACTTAACGCCATCCCAGCCCAGGAGCTTGTTGGTCACCAACTGGCATTACCGCGTCTGCATCAGGACGATGAAATCGGTATGTTGGTGCGCAGTTACAACCTCAACCAGCAATTGCTGCAGCGCCATTATGAAGAACAGAACGAAAATGCGATGCGCTTCCCGGTGTCGGATTTGCCGAACAAAGCCTTGCTGATGGAGATGCTGGAGCAGGTTGTCGCGCGTAAACAAACCACCGCGCTGATGATCATCACCTGTGAAACCCTGCGTGATACTGCGGGCGTGCTGAAAGAGGCGCAACGAGAAATTCTGCTGCTGACGCTGGTGGAAAAACTCAAATCGGTACTGTCGCCACGTATGATCCTCGCGCAGATTAGCGGTTATGACTTTGCTGTCATTGCCAACGGTGTACAGGAACCGTGGCACGCAATCACCTTAGGTCAGCAAGTGCTCACTATCATGAGCGAGCGCCTGCCGATTGAACGTATTCAACTCCGTCCGCACTGTAGCATTGGCGTGGCGATGTTCTACGGCGATCTCACCGCCGAACAGCTTTACAGTCGCGCTATTTCTGCGGCATTTACCGCTCGCCATAAAGGCAAGAATCAGATTCAGTTCTTTGATCCGCAGCAGATGGAAGCCGCCCAGAAGCGGTTGACGGAAGAGAGCGATATCCTTAATGCACTGGAAAATCATCAGTTTGCTATTTGGTTACAGCCACAGGTCGAGATGACCAGCGGAAAACTGGTCAGTGCGGAAGTGTTACTGCGTATCCAGCAACCGGATGGCAGTTGGGACCTGCCGGATGGCTTAATCGATCGCATTGAGTGCTGTGGGCTGATGGTTACCGTCGGTCACTGGGTGCTGGAAGAGTCCTGTCGATTGCTTGCAGCCTGGCAAGAGCGCGGCATTATGCTGCCCTTGTCGGTAAACCTCTCTGCGCTGCAACTGATGCACCCGAATATGGTGGCGGATATGCTGGAACTGTTAACCCGCTATCGCATTCAGCCGGGAACACTGATTCTGGAAGTGACAGAAAGCCGACGTATTGACGACCCTCATGCTGCGGTGGCAATCCTCCGTCCGCTGCGCAATGCCGGAGTTCGGGTGGCGCTGGATGATTTCGGCATGGGCTACGCAGGGCTGCGTCAGCTGCAGCATATGAAATCGTTGCCAATCGACGTACTGAAAATCGACAAAATGTTTGTTGAAGGCTTGCCGGAAGATAGCAGCATGATTGCTGCAATTATCATGCTGGCGCAGAGCCTGAACTTACAAATGATTGCCGAAGGCGTGGAGACTGAAGCACAACGCGACTGGCTGGCAAAAGCGGGCGTTGGTATTGCCCAGGGCTTCCTTTTTGCTCGCCCACTCCCTATTGAAATCTTCGAAGAGAGTTACCTGGAAGAAAAGTAGCTACCCCAAACTGATTACAAAACTTTAAAAAGTGCTGGTTTGTGCGAGCCAGCTCAAACTTTTTAACCTTTTTGTTTCAATTATGATCCAGGTACATTTCTGTGATGTTGTCTGGGTGTTATTTTAAGGCCGCAGGTACCCCATAACCTTACAAGACCTGTGGTTTTACTAAAGGACACCCTATGAAAACCTCTCTGTTTAAAAGCCTTTACTTTCAGGTCCTGACAGCGATAGCCATTGGTATTCTCCTTGGCCATTTCTATCCTGAAATAGGCGAGCAAATGAAACCGCTTGGCGACGGCTTCGTTAAGCTCATTAAGATGATCATCGCTCCTGTCATCTTTTGTACCGTCGTAACGGGCATTGCGGGCATGGAAAGCATGAAGGCGGTCGGTCGTACCGGCGCAGTCGCACTGCTTTACTTTGAAATTGTCAGTACCATCGCGCTGATTATTGGTCTTATCATCGTTAACGTCGTGCAGCCTGGTGCCGGAATGAACGTCGATCCGGCAACGCTTGATGCGAAAGCGGTAGCGGTTTACGCCGATCAGGCGAAAGACCAGGGCATTGTCGCCTTCATTATGGATGTCATCCCGGCGAGCGTCATTGGCGCATTTGCCAGCGGTAACATTCTGCAGGTGCTGCTGTTTGCCGTACTGTTTGGTTTTGCGCTCCACCGTCTGGGCAGCAAAGGCCAACTGATTTTTAACGTCATCGAAAGTTTCTCGCAGGTCATCTTCGGCATCATCAATATGATCATGCGTCTGGCACCTATTGGTGCGTTCGGGGCAATGGCGTTTACCATCGGTAAATACGGCGTCGGCACACTGGTGCAACTGGGGCAGCTGATTATCTGTTTCTACATTACCTGTATCCTGTTTGTGGTGCTGGTATTGGGTTCAATCGCTAAAGCGACTGGTTTCAGTATCTTCAAATTTATCCGCTACATCCGTGAAGAACTGCTGATTGTACTGGGGACTTCATCTTCCGAGTCGGCGCTGCCGCGTATGCTCGACAAGATGGAGAAACTCGGCTGCCGTAAATCGGTGGTGGGGCTGGTCATCCCGACAGGCTACTCGTTTAACCTTGATGGCACATCGATATACCTGACAATGGCGGCGGTGTTTATCGCCCAGGCCACTAACAGTCAGATGGATATCGTCCACCAAATCACGCTGTTAATCGTGTTGCTGCTTTCTTCTAAAGGGGCGGCAGGGGTAACGGGTAGTGGCTTTATCGTGCTGGCGGCGACGCTCTCTGCGGTGGGCCATTTGCCGGTAGCGGGTCTGGCGCTGATCCTCGGTATCGACCGCTTTATGTCAGAAGCTCGTGCGCTGACTAACCTGGTCGGTAACGGCGTAGCGACCATTGTCGTTGCTAAGTGGGTGAAAGAACTGGACCACAAAAAACTGGACGATGTGCTGAATAATCGTGCGCCGGATGGCAAAACGCACGAATTATCCTCTTAATCTCATCACTTATGCCCGCACTCCCTTCCCCGAGTGCGGGTGTTTGCGCATAATTGACCCCTGTGCCTGAACTTACCACCTGGGTGAGTTCAGGTTTATTTCACTTCTTCCGTGACATTTTCATGTTCTTGCGGTCTAACACGAAGTGTTTTTAACGTCATTTAGACTGACCGACAACGGGCAGTTTTTTTATTACCAGGATAGTTGATCAGGGGTTCACATGCAGGGCACAAAAATTCGACTTTTAGCGGGCGGTTTGCTGATGATGGCCACTGCTGGCTATGTGCAGGCAGATGCGCTCCAGCCTGATCCAGCATGGCAACAGGGGACGCTTTCCAACGGTTTACAGTGGCAAGTGCTGACCACCCCCCAGCGTCCCAGCGATCGTGTTGAAATTCGCCTGCTGGTTAATACCGGTTCGCTCGCCGAAAGTACACAACAGAGCGGTTACAGTCACGCCATCCCTCGTATTGCGCTAACGCAAAGCGGTGGCCTTGACGCAGCACAGGCGCGTTCATTGTGGCAGCAGGGGATCGACCCTAAACGCCCGATGCCGCCGGTAATTGTCTCTTATGACACCACGCTGTTTAATCTGAGTTTGCCCAATAACCGTAACGATTTGCTGAAAGAAGCGCTCTCTTATCTGGCAAATGCCACTGGCAAATTGACCATCACACCAGAAACCATCAACCCCGCGCTGCAAAGTCAGGACATGGTGGCAACCTGGCCTGCCGATACTAAAGAGGGCTGGTGGCGCTATCGTCTGAAAGGGTCAACCTTGTTAGGTCACGATCCTGCCGATCCGCTGAAACAACCCGTTGAAGCGGAAAAAATTAAAGATTTCTATCAGAAATGGTACACCCCGGATGCAATGACGCTGCTGGTGGTGGGAAACGTGGATGCGCGCTCGGTTGTCGACCAAATAAACAAAACGTTTGGCGAACTGAAAGGCAAACGTGAAACGCCAGCTCCGGTGCCGACGCTTTCTCCGCTGCGTGCGGAAGCGGTGAGTATTATGACTGACGCGGTGCGTCAGGACCGGTTATCTATCATGTGGGATACGCCGTGGCAGCCGATTCGTGAATCAGCCGCACTGCTGCGCTACTGGCGTGCGGACCTGGCCCGCGAGGCGCTGTTCTGGCATGTTCAGCAAGCGTTAAGCGCCAGTAACAGCAAAGACATCGGTCTTGGATTTGACTGCCGTGTGCTGTATCTGCGTGCGCAGTGTGCCATCAACATCGAATCACCAAACGACAAGCTGAACAGCAACCTTAATCTGGTGGCGCGTGAACTGGCGAAGGTTCGCGATAAAGGTCTGCCGGAAGAAGAGTTCAATGCGTTAGTGGCGCAAAAGAAACTGGAGCTGCAGAAACTGTTTGCCGCCTATGCGCGGGCTGATACCGATATTCTGATGGGTCAGCGGATGCGTTCGTTGCAAAATCAGGTCGTCGATATCGCGCCGGAGCAGTATCAGAAACTGCGGCAGGATTTCCTTAACAGCCTGACTGTGGAGATGTTAAATCAGGATCTGCGTCAGCAGTTGTCGAATGATATGGCGTTAATACTGCTGCAGCCGAAAGGCGAGCCGGAATTTAACATGAAAGCGTTGCAGGCGGTCTGGGATCAAATCATGGCCCCATCTACCGCCGCTGCGACCACCTCTGTCGCCACGGATGACGTACATCCTGAAGTGACGGATATTCCACCTGCACAGTAATGCCTGATGGTGATGAGTTAGCACAACCATCAGGTATTTATGGATGAGCTGGATAGAGGGGTAACACTTTATCCAGCCTTTTGCATATGCTGCGTTTACGCTGGCATCGCCTCACGCGGGATAATCGCGCCGCGATACTGAATAACGGTACTTGCGGTCAGGTGCCCGCGTTTCGCCGCGTTTTCCGCACTGCCGCCCGTCAAACGTACCGCCAGATAACCGGCGCTGAAAGAGTCGCCAGCTGCGGTGGTATCGATCACTTTTTCTTTCGGCAGTTTCACCGCCGGAACATCCACTAATCCTTCGCCAGCAATGGACACCAGGCAAGAATCCGCCCCGCGTTTCACCACCACTTCTTTCACGCCCGCGTTATGGGTGCGCGCAATGACGTCTTCCACCGGCTGTTGACCCCACAGCGCGTCTTCGTCGTCCAGCGTCAGGAAGGCGATATCCGTGCATTCCAGCATTTGTTGGTACACCTGCTGTGTCTCTTCTTTGCTGGCCCACAGGCGCGGACGATAGTTATTGTCGAAAATCACTTTTCCGCCGTTGGCGCGGCATTCGCGCAGCAGGGAAAGCAGCTTTTCGCGGCTGGTCGGGCTTAAGATCGCCAGGCTAATCCCGCTCAGGTAGAGATAATCGAAATTCGCCAGCTCTTCGCAAATCGCCGCAGACTGCTCACTCTCCAGCCAGAATTTGGCGGCGGCTTCGTTCCGCCAGTAGTAGAACGTACGCTCGCCGGTGCTGTCGGTTTCAATGTAGTAAAGGCCCGGCAGACGGTTTTCCATCCGTTGGGTCAGGGAAGTATCAACGTTCTCGCCGTGCCAGGCGTCCAGCATCTGCTGGCTAAAACTGTCCGTTCCCAGCGCCGTTACGTAATGAACGGTTAATGCCGCAGGATCGACCTGACGGGCGATATAGACGGAAGTGTTCAGGGTATCGCCGCCGAAACCGCGCTTAACGTCCGCGCCTTTCTCGGAAAGCTCAATCATGCATTCGCCAATCACGGCAATCTTTTTGGACATAGTCGTGAACCTGATCTGTAAAAAATTAGCGTTAGTTTGCGCTGTGGTGGTTTGCTGGTCAACCATATTAAAACAGTGTTCCATTATTTTTTTGAGCCAGAACGTATTCCTGAAAGATTCCGTTGTGGAGTGAGGAAATTTACCCCGGCCAGGCGGTAAAGTTCTGCCCTTACGCGCCGATAATCTTTGTCGAGTCCGGGCAGCATCACTTTTAAACACAGGACATCTTTGATGATAAGGCAGGTTATCCAGCGAATAAGCAACCCTGAAGCAAGCATCGAGAGCTTGCAGGAACGGCGTTTTTGGTTGCAGTGTGAGCGTGCTTACACCTGGCAGCCGATCTATCAAACATGCGGGCGGTTAATGGCCGTGGAGCTATTAACGGTGGTCACGCATCCCTTGAACCCTTCGCAACGCCTGCCGCCGGATCGCTATTTTACTGAAATCACCGTCAGCCATCGGATGGAGGTTGTGAAAGAGCAGATTGATTTGCTGGCGCAAAAAGCCGACTTCTTTATAGAGCACGGCCTGCTGGCATCGGTCAATATTGATGGCCCTACGCTCATCGCCCTGCGTCAGCAACCAAAAATCCTGCGCCAGATTGAGCGTCTTCCCTGGCTGCGTTTCGAACTGGTGGAGCATATCCGTCTGCCGAAAGATTCAACCTTTGCCTCGATGTGTGAATTTGGCCCGCTGTGGCTGGATGATTTTGGTACCGGGATGGCAAATTTCTCTGCGCTAAGTGAAGTGCGTTATGACTACATCAAAATCGCGCGAGAACTGTTTGTGATGCTGCGTCAGTCGCCGGAAGGACGCACACTCTTTTCTCAGCTTTTACATCTAATGAATCGCTATTGTCGCGGGGTGATTGTCGAGGGCGTAGAAACGCCGGAAGAGTGGCGTGATGTTCAGAACTCGCCCGCATTCGCCGCACAAGGCTGGTTTCTTTCACGCCCGGCACCGATAGAAACGCTGAATACGGCGGTTCTGGCGCTATAAGCTGCCTCATTTTCCGCCTGGCTGGACTATCTTTAGGACTGGCACAGGAAGAATATGAGGAAGCGAACGATGAGCAAGGCAGGCAAAATAACCGCTGCGATTTCAGGGGCTTTCTTGTTGTTGATTGTCGTGGCGATCATTTTGATTGCAACTTTTGACTGGAATCGACTCAAACCGACTATCAACCAGAAAGTCTCTGCGGAGTTGAATCGTCCGTTCGCTATCCGTGGCGATCTGGGCGTGGTGTGGGAGCGGCAAAAACAAGAAACTGGCTGGCGCAGCTGGGTGCCGTGGCCCCATGTACACGCGGAAGACATCATTCTTGGCAATCCACCGGATATTCCCGAAGTCACGATGGTGCATTTGCCACGCGTAGAGGCAACGCTGGCCCCGCTGGCGCTGCTGACCAAAACGGTCTGGCTGCCGTGGATCAAGCTCGAAAAGCCCGACGCGCGCCTGATTCGCCTCTCGGAAAAGAACAATAACTGGACGTTTAATCTTGCCAACGATGATAACAAAGACGCGAATGCAAAGCCGTCGGCATGGTCGTTTCGGCTGGATAATATTCTTTTCGATCAAGGGCGGATCGCCATTGATGACAAAGTAAGCAAAGCGGATCTGGAGATTTTTGTTGATCCGTTAGGCAAGCCGCTGCCGTTCAGCGAAGTTACTGGATCGAAAGGTAAAGCGGATAAAGAAAAGGTGGGCGATTACGTTTTTGGCCTGAAGGCGCAGGGACGATATAACGGTGAACCGCTCACGGGTACGGGAAAAATAGGCGGTATGCTGGCGCTGCGTGGCGAAGGGACGCCGTTTCCGGTACAGGCTGATTTCCGCTCTGGTAACACCCGTGTTGCTTTTGATGGCGTCGTGAATGACCCAATGAAGATGGGCGGTGTCGATTTACGGCTTAAATTTTCTGGCGATTCACTGGGTGATCTCTATGAACTGACGGGCGTTCTGCTGCCCGATACCCCGCCGTTTGAAACGGATGGTCGGCTGGTAGCGAAAATCGACACTGAAAAATCGTCGGTCTTTGATTATCGCGGTTTTAATGGGCGAATTGGCGATAGCGATATCCACGGTTCTCTGGTCTACACCACCGGAAAGCCACGACCAAAACTGGAAGGTGATGTCGAGTCGCGGCAATTGCGGCTGGCGGACCTGGGACCGTTGATTGGCGTTGATTCCGGGAAAGGGGCAGAAAAGTCGAAACGGTCTGAACAGAAGAAGGGCGAAAAAAGCGTTCAGCCTGCGGGCAAAGTGCTGCCTTATGACCGCTTCGAAACCGATAAATGGGACGTTATGGATGCCGATGTTCGCTTCAAAGGGCGGCGCATTGAGCATGGCAGTAGCCTGCCGATTAGCGATCTTTCTACTCATATCATCCTCAAAAATGCTGACCTGCGCCTGCAACCGCTGAAATTTGGCATGGCGGGCGGCAGCATTGCGGCGAATATTCATCTGGAAGGCGATAAAAAGCCGATGCAGGGGCGGGCAGATATTCAGGCTCGTCGACTGAAACTGAAAGAACTGATGCCCGATGTGGAACTGATGCAGAAGACGCTGGGGGAAATGAACGGTGACGCGGAACTACGCGGTAGCGGTAACTCGGTGGCGGCACTTTTAGGCAACAGTAACGGCAACCTGAAACTGTTGATGAATGACGGGCTGGTGAGCCGCAACCTGATGGAGATTGTTGGGCTGAATGTCGGCAACTACATTGTCGGTGCGATATTTGGTGATGATGAGGTGCGGGTGAACTGCGCGGCGGCGAATCTGAATATTGCCAACGGCGTGGCGCGCCCGCAGATTTTTGCTTTCGATACTGAGAACGCGTTGATTAATGTTACCGGCACGGCAAGTTTTGCTTCGGAACAGCTGGATTTGACTATTGATCCGGAGAGTAAAGGAATTCGGATTATCACACTGCGTTCGCCGCTGTATGTGCGGGGGACGTTTAAAAATCCGCAGGCTGGGGTGAAAGCCGGACCGCTGATTGCCCGTGGTGCTGTTGCTGCGGCACTGGCAACGCTGGTAACACCGGCGGCGGCGTTACTGGCACTGATCTCACCTTCCGAAGGGGAGGCTAATCAGTGTCGGACGATTTTGTCGCAGATGAAGAAGTGATGATAATTGCCGGATGTCTGACATCCGGCAATTAAACAGATTTAGATTGTTGGCAAAGTGTGCTTTGTTCATGCCGGATGCGGCGTGAACTCCTTATCCGGCCTACAAATCCTTGCGAATTCAATATATTGTATGGAAATTCAGGCCTGATAAGCGTAGCGCATCAGGCTTTTCACTCTTATTACAACGACTGATGTCGCGTCTCATGGGTCAGCAGCAGGGCGATTAACGTCAAGCCAGCCATCGCCGCCAGATATAACCCCACCGCACCTAGCCCGTAGTTAGTCTGCAACCAGGCTGCGATATATGGCGCAACGGAAGCCCCGAGAATCGACGCTACGTTGTAAGAGAACGATGCTCCGGTGTAACGCACTTCTGTTGGGAACAGCTCTGGTAACAGCGCGCCCATCGGCCCGAAGGTCAGCCCCATCAGACTTAACCCCAGCAGCAGGAAGGCAAAAACCAGAATCGGGTTGCCAGAACCGAGCAGCGGGTTAAAGGCGAACAGCGCGAACAGGATGATCAGCGTGGTGATGATTACCATGCTTTTACGGCGACCAAAGGCATCAGCCAGTAATCCAGCGACTGGCACCATCACGCCAAAACCAATAACTGCCATCATCAGCATCCACAACACTTCGTTACGCGGCAGGCCAAGCCCAACTGGCGCGGCGGCGGTACTAAAGGTCATAGAGTAGACCGTCATGATGTAAAACAGCGTATAGGTTGCCAGCATGATGAACGTACCCAGTACGGTTACGCGAACATGTTTGGTCAGCAGCGTACCCAGCGGGATCTTCACCTGTTTTTTCGCTTTAGCGACTTTCTCAAACACCGGCGACTCATGCAGCGACACGCGAACATACAGGCCGATAATGACCAGCACCGCCGAGAAGATAAATGGCACACGCCAGCCCCAGCTCATAAACTGCTCATCGGTCAGTAGCCAGGAAAGCAGCAAGAAAGTGCCGTTGGCAAAGAAGAAGCCAATCGGTGCGCCCAGCTGTGGGAAGGAGCCATACAGTGCACGTTTGCGCGGTGGGGCGTTTTCAGTCGCCAGCAGCGCCGCGCCGCCCCATTCACCGCCTAAGCCCAGACCCTGACCAAATCGAGCCAGCGCCAGCAGCAGTGGGGCGAAAATACCAATCGTGGCATAGCCCGGCAGCAGACCAATCACCACGGTCGAAATCCCCATCGTTAGCAACGAGGCGACCAGCGTCGCTTTACGCCCAACGCGATCGCCAAAATGACCAAAAACGGCAGAGCCAATGGGGCGCGCGACGAAGGCGATGGCGAAGGTGGCGAGCGACTGTAGCGTTGCTGCCGTAGGATCGCCCTGCGGGAAGAAGATATGCGGAAACACAATAACGGCCGCAGTGGCGTAAATGTAAAAGTCGAAGAACTCAATGGCCGTGCCAATGAGAGAGGCGACAAGGACTTTATTACGCGAGTTGATCGGCGTGTATTCTTGCTCGTGGTCGAGTGTTGTGGCTGTTGCTTGCATAATCTTTTCTTATTTTTTGGCTAACGAATAGCCATATTACGCACAGCAAAAGTGATATTTCAATGTGTAACAAATCGCGGAAATGGTCAAAAATCAGGCAAAAAGGGGATAATGTTTAGGCCAGTGATTTTTCTTCTATGAAATGCTTCACATAATTTTATAAATAGTGGATAAAACTGGTTTCAGGTTAAATAAAAGTTACCAACTGGATTTATAT
>ERZ1035037.440-NODE-440-length-12282-cov-20.995829_pt1 | contig 12282 bp, 19 predicted proteins | sample MGYA00520618_ERZ1035037 | MGnify/ENA primary metagenome ERZ1035037 (study PRJEB33766, sample SAMN09781741) | gut metagenome | biome: gut microbiome | host: Homo sapiens | place: Madagascar | study: EMG produced TPA metagenomics assembly of the PRJNA485056 data...
GTATATATATCTCTATAGATATATATAAAATAAGCACCGCTAAGAAGAGAGCGAACCGCACACAGAAAGAATACACACACACAGCCAACGCAAGGAGTAGAGCAATACCACAAAGAAGAGAGAGAACACCGCCAAGAGAAGCAAGGACACAGCAACACCCAACACAACACGCCGCTGACTGTCGAACCATTTTAATACAGTTCTTTAGACGGGGAGTGTCGCCGACTCGCGCTTGTTCACGCTTTCGGGCGCATTTACGAGATTTTCGGAGATTTCAAGAGCTTTCCAAAATCCGCCATCTGCCTGGCCTAGGCCGTCTAACTCTAGTCATTTGTGCAATAATGACCAGAGATAACGCCCCGCCCCCACTTGCAAAACCGCGCGGGGGCTTGATTTTTCAAGGTTTTTCGGCGGCAGTCCCATTCCCTCACTCATTCACTCTCCACCTCTGCCCATTCCAACTTTCAACCTCTCCCCTACTTAAAAATCAAAATCAGGATTTCAAAAGGTTCTCCCTCTCAAACTGTTGCATATATCACACAATGGCATGTTCAATTATAATTTGGCTAAAATACAGATAGTTATTCGCTCTGGTTTTGCGTTATTCGCGCCTGTCGCGTTCTCTGGCGCGTTTTACGCGTTCCAGTGGTGTAGTTTCATTCCTGAATATCAAAAGCGTTTTTAAGGCCGTTCTCGTGCGTTTTAAGGCATATGATTTTTGAGTGATTTTCAGCCTACTCTCAGCTAATAACCGGTTCACACTCAGCAGAGCTTCGTCTGTCGGTCGGACATGGTTGAGATAGTGACCGGCGCAGAGCGCAAAAAAGAGGCCACCTCCGTAGAGATGACCTCTTGATATTTTATTCGGTATAATCAATTTCTCCGGCTTTTATGCAGGGGAGCTCGGCGGTGACTATTTGTCTTCCGCACCGTGGGCACGAAAACGGGTGAAAATGCCACTCGCGCATGTACCCCGATGACGTGTCTCCGCGAAGCGACAATGATGGAAGCGTATAACCACAGCGTTCGCATACCGGCTTGAACTTCATGGTAGTTGTATCTGACTCTTCGCCGAGGAAGGTTCCTTCAAGCAAATTTGTTGAGTGGTCAACCTCCGCAAACCGCACCAGTTCGGCCATTGCGTCGTAGGCTTCGTAAGAAGTATCGAAGAGCATACCTCCCATCACCCCGTTCGTGTCGTCTGTGCACAAGAGGCACTCGCCCCAACCATCGTGGTGGATGCCGTAGCTCAGACCGCTCCACGGGTCTGATTCGTATGCACAGCCAAGCTCACCATGATAGTTTCCCTCGTCATCATGCACGCCGATGTGCAGCTTCTCCTTGCCGCAGAACGGACACCTATACATCTTCGGCGTCCCGTTGAGAGCGCACACGATGCCGTAACAGTACACCTCGCTCTCCTCCATGATCTTGAACTCTGCGTGTGGTAGCTCAGTCTCGTATGCCCATGAGCAGTCTCTTCCTTCGGGGCACCACACTGCTTTGATGGGCAGGGAACGTCCTTCTCCACGCTTGAGCACACCGCCCTCGAAACAGTCGCACTCTCCGTCTATTGCGCCCCTCAACTCTGCAAGGTCATCAGATGAGCCGAACACGACGAGGAAATCCAGATCCATTGCGAGGATTGCTTCATCTTCTGTTATCTCGTTACCATACTGCCGCCCATCCAGTCTTGCGGCAAATTCTTCAACTGTCATTTCTTGTCCACCTCGTCTATAAAGGTCGCCGCCTCATCTGCGACGTGCAGGAAGAACGCCAGCGGATTGCGTCGGAAAGTATCTCCCGCTGCTCTGGCTTCACCCTCCTGCCATGAACTCATGTGATAGCGGATTGCGGTCGCTTCGTCTACTGACAGAGACATGAACCGCTGGAGAATGAAAACGCTCTTTTCCCCGTGGCCGTAGATGAGCTTCTCGTCGATCTCATAGGCCTGTACTGTCTCCCAAATGAAATCTCCACCCGCGTCATGCTTCACCTGCCAGCGCTCCGCCGCGGCTACTTTTTCTGGATCGTATGTTTTCTGATTCCGGTAGCCAGGCTTGTACATATTGGCTTTGCAAAGGTCGTGGAAAAGCGCGACTATTGCAATGCTTTCGTGCGGGCAGTTCTTCATGCTGCCATATTCGTCGGTAAGAAGCTTGCGCAGCCTCTCGTACACGTTCAAGCTGTGCTGGCACAGCCCGCCTGGTTCCGCGAGGTGATGACGGGCGCTCGCCGGAGCTTCATAAAAATCTGACTCACGGTCAAGCCACGCCAGTAGCTTATTCAGATTTTTGCAGGAGATATTTTCTGTGGCTATGCGGATAAACTCTTTCTTGTTTTTCTCAATGTCGATCATGTTGTTTCATCCTCCATTTCTCGCCGCAGCGCTGCTCCCAACTTTGCCATCTTTGCCATCTCTTCCAGCGTCGTCGGAGCGTGTTTGCAGACGAAACTGCTACGGAAGAAACAGTTCGCGCACAAGAACCCTCCCATAAGCACCCAACACCGATTACTCAACCCTCGACAGTCATCCATGAGGTTGGCGTTTTCCTCTTCCAAAGAGCCCACCTTTTCCTGATACTGCTTTTTCAACCTCGTCAGCTCCGCCTTGAGCCTTTTATTTTCCTCGGTCGCGTCCGAGGACATTTTGTTGCGAAATTCATTTAAGTCCATTTGGTTCTCCTCCATACAAAAGACTCATTTTCTATCTTCCCCTTATTCATCAAGCCCTAGGCTTTCAAACAGTTTCTTAGCTTCTTTGTCATACGCGTTGTAGTCCGGATAGTTATCCAAGATATCAGCGTACCTGCACGGCGAATCCAATGCGCATTTTTCAACGCACAGAGAACAGCCGTATTTTATCTGCTTTACGACAGAGGGCGGCAATGCAGACGCTTTCTTTGTCCGTCCTGCACGATGGAACGGCGTTCCGCAGCCGCAGGATGAGATTTGCCCTGCACGCAGAGCTGTTCCTCGCGCGGAAAACTCTTTGCCGCATCGCGGACATTTGCACAGCCAATACGCACCTGCATGAGTGCCCCCGCTTCTGGCTATGACTTCTACGCCATTGATAACCTGACCGGTCATATCTATCACGCGGCGACCGGATGCTTCTTTGCATCCCATATCCGTCACTTTCCTTTCTGCATAATGCGAATATTTATGCATCCGGCAGCCATTCCGCCGGGCATATCATATTTGTCTCTCGCAATAGTTCATTTTGAAATTCGTCAACTGTAAATACGCCCTCTTTCACGAGTAACGCAATTCCAAATTTCAGCAAGTCCTCATCGACCATAGCCCCCTGCGGATAGGAGACATACTGCACGACAAAGCGCTTTACCGCTTCAAATTGTTCGTTCGATGCCCACATCGTTCATTCTCCCTTCCATCACGAAAAGACTTTGCTGTGCCGTATATTCGTTGAAGCGCTCTTCTTGAAGCTTGAAATACGTCGGTTCTATTTCGCAACCCACAAAATCAAGCCCTGCGTCATAGGCCGCGATTCGGCTACTCCCGCTTCCGAGATGCGTATCAAGAATCCGGTCGCTGGGTTTTGCATAGTTTTTGAAAATCCACTGATATAGTGCGACTGCCTTTTGCGTAGGATGAATCCGTTTCTCGTTCAGTTTTTTGTTCCCCTGCTGAATCGTGCCATCTTCAAAGCTCTTCCCTTGGAACATTCCATTCCACATGTAGCGGAATATCCTGACGCTGGTAAAGAGGTCTGTCGCGGCCAGTTCGCAGTCCGAGAAACTACTTGAGGAATTGCACTTGTCCCACACGATTCTCCCCGGCGCAAAGTGGTAATCAAAGTAATTGCATCCCCACACTATGTAATGCTTGGCTACTCGCTGAAGCTCTTCAAAATACTCGACGCCGGGTATATCCCACTGTGGGGATATGGGATAATCTCGATGGACACCGATTTTGCTGACACGGCTCCCGTAATAACCTCTTCTTTCCGGTCCTGAGAAATACGGAGGATCCACAACTGCGAGGTCGAACGCCTTGTCAGGCACTCTGCGCATGTACTCCATGCAGTCACAGTTGACTACTGTGCTTTCGCTCATTTCATCACTCCCTTATACTTCATCTCCCCATGCATCCCAGCCGGGAATCGTTCTCTCGCAAATATCTCTATGCGCGGCTCATAGCTCACCAGTTCTATCATACGGCGCATTTCTTCGGGCTTGCAGCTATGCACAGTTTTGGGGGCATAGAATCCCGTTTTCCCCTGACAGCGTTTACCTTCGGGAGAAACTTTGTAAGGCAAGCGCTTCTTCGTCGTGGCAAATATGCAATGTTCAGTCAGTCCTCTGTAATACTGTCCCAAGCCCTGCTGATTCTTCATCCACGTTATCGTTGTCACATAATCAAAGCCCCACGCCTTTACGCAATCAATTGCAGCGGGTAGATAATTATTGGTAGCCCAGCAGTACAGGTGGCACCCGTCAGGGGCTGCGAGCTGCATGACCGGAAGCGCCTTGATCTCGGCAACAAACATCAAACTGTAGTGCTTGTCCGCTCCGCGCTTGATTTTGCCGCCCCCCCGCTCCGGCCACGGCGGGTCTATGTAGATTGTGCGGTATTTGCCGCTTGGAAAGTCGCTCATACGCCCTCCTTGATTTTGAAAAACTGACAGCCGCGGCCTTTATCGCAGTCGTTGGCACAGAACCGGCAGGGATTCGCATCGAGCACCAACAGTTTGATGATTCGGCACAGCCGTTCTATCTCGCGTCTCTGTTCCTGAATAACAAGGTCTTTTGGTGTCATAATGCCGCACCTCCCTCTCACTGCTCAACCAACTCACGCAAGGTATCGACCGATAGTCCCAATTCCTTGGCGATTTCCTCGGCGGTGTAAAGATGCTCGCTTACTGCAGTCGGAAGCGGGATAACCTCTTTGCCGCAGAGTGCCGCGCTTGCATAGCTGCTGCATACCTGCCTATACTCCGGCGTTGCCATATCGCTGATTTTGAGCCACAGAGACGCTACACGTGCGCGTGAGTTGTTGAGCATGGCCTCTGCCCTCTGCTGTTTAGCTGTGTCTATCTGTACGCCCGTCGAATACGAGCCGGTTGTGCGAATGGAGGGCAGTATTTCGCTTGTTACCCAACGCTTAAACTCTTTCGCGTCAGGCAACTTCGAGGCAAATATCAGACTGTACACTCCACTCTCATTGATGATGGTCATTTCCTGCGCTCCACCGGGGGTGTAACATTTCGTTACCCCCTTATCTTCCTCCTCTACGTGGTCGGCAAGAGCTTTGCGCGGATTGCTGTACCCCAGCGCTTCGGCTATGTCCTTGCCGACGAACCAGATAACGCCGTCGAGCACAACCGTTCTGATCTTGCCAAACCTCTCGTTATTAAAAACTGTTAAGTCATTCATTTTAATGTCCACCTTTCCAAAGCGTCACGATTCCATATCTGGGCTGCTTTCATCTTCCTCTTGTACCAAGGCCGTTGTGCGCCAGCGTCACAAACCGGGCAGATGTACCTATAACGATTTTTGTGGAACTGCAGCATAGGACCGGCTTCTTCTCCACAATCACACACCAAGAAAATGATATTCATACATCCCCGCCTATTCATCGTCGGAACACTTGTCCAGCGTCACGACGCGGATGATACCCGCATTGGCAATTATTCTGCGGCAGATTGGGCAAGGCTCCGGGGCTTCGAGCGGTTCCCACATAACGCTCGTTATCTGCTCCCCTTCTCCAAATGTCGCCCGCGCCCACTCTCCGTGCAGATACATCGTCGCGCCCATCATTTCGCTTCTGGAGGCCGATATAATGGCGTTCTGCTCCGCGTGGACACTATGGCAATCGGAGTAGTCACCGCTATTGCTGGGCTTGTCCAGACGCTTACAGGAGCCTATATCACAGCAATTAGTCTCGCCACGCGGGGCACCGTTGTAGCCCGTAGCTATTATCTCGTCATTCTTCACGATGACTGCACCATACCGGCGCTTGAGGCAGGTGCTTCTCTGCGATACGGCTTGGGCTATTTCAAGGTAGTAGGCATCTTTTGAAATTCGTTTCATTCCGCACCCTCCGTTTCTATGTCTTCGATATCCAACTGCCCCGGCAGAACGCCGTCCTGCATCCACCAGTGGAACACGTCAACGCCGGTACTCCATGGGCCGTATATCTTTCCGCGGCGCTGGCGCTCCGCAATCATGCGGTCAAACGCATTGATGTACATCTGCGGGAACTTCGGCCAGCGGGCAAACTCTTTATTCCGTGCTTTGCCCGCAAGCGGGCAGCCGACACAGCCCACGCGGTGCCAGCCCTCGCAGTACAGTGGATTGCATTCGACGTGCTGTTCTGTGAGGTAGTCCCACACATCGGATTCCTGCCAGTCGATGATAGGATTGCAGACACGCTTGCCCTTGAGCGTGCATGTCTCGAAGAGCCGCCTATCTTCATCGTTGTCGTTGTTCAGCAGCAGAGACTTCTTCCTGTCTGTGTGGATTATTTCAAGGCTGCTGCGATTGTTCTTCCGTGCTGTGCTCTCCGCCCAGCGCACACCGGTCGCTATGAACCTGTCGCGGCCTCCTGTTGTCTCCTTGAGCACGGCGCAGCAGTAACGGGCTAACCGTGTCGGCGGCATGAGATTAACGGGTATGAGCTTCCACATACTTGTAGGTTCGCCCTTATACGTGGGGTAATGGATCGTATAGCTAACGCCTTTGAGTTCGTATTCCTTGGCGCGCTTGCGGACATGATAGACAGTCTCGGGCGCGTCCGCGGTCGTGTGAGAGTGGACGATCTCAAAGGGAATCCCTGCGTTCTCCGCAAGCTTGCAGATCACAGCGCTATCCTTGCCTCCGCTGTCGGTCAAGAGTAACGGCTTACCATACAGGCGCAGCGACATATCCGACGCCAGCCGCAGCCGCTCCATTGCAGTTTGTTCTTTGTCCATTACTCAACTTCCTCCACATAGCACCATGACATTTTAACTTTACCGTCTCTTTCATCTTCAAGTATTTTTACCAAATCTGTTTTGTTCTTTTTATTGAAATCCTCAATCAATTTTACAATGTGCTTTTTGTAATTTGCGTTATTATAGCACTCCATAACTTTTAGAACTTTGCTTGCGTGCTCTACATTTTCAGCTGGAGTACACCACTCTAAATTCTGAACGAAATTATTTTTTGTGTTTCCATCTTTGTGGTTTACAAATGGTTTGCGCATCGGATTTTCGATAAAATATTGCGCCACGAGCCTGTGCACATAAAATCTTTTTCTTTTTCCGCTATTATACAAGTCTACATATAAATACCCTCTCTGATTATCTGTTGGAATTTTTTCTTCCATTGTATTTACATTAAAAACTTTACCATTACTTGTAATAGCATAATTTTCAAATCCATCAATTATTTTCATAAACATAGCACCAGCTCTGCGGCGGGCGCGTGATCAGCACCGGTTCTGCTCCGAATTTTGTCTGTCGCAAGCCGGTAAATTCGCGCAGCTCTCGCGGTTTATCGTAGATTTTCAGGTTGGAGATGTGCCAAAAGTACGCTTTCCAAGCCTCATCACCGAAGTAAGAAAGCCTATCATTGTCGTTCAATCCCCCATCTTTGTAGCACAGTTTCAGCGCCTCGCTTTCGTGCATTGGCATATCGCTACCCGGCGGGGCAACAGAATATGCCCACTCACTTTCTTCAAAATCGAAGTATTTGATTCCATTGCACACAAACTCGCCAATAACTTTGCCGTTCCCACATTTATCAAACGCGTTATGGCTGTGGTCGTCCGCATAGGAATACTTCGGCCCTGTCCAAAACTGTTTCTTCGCGTCCTTCGTGCAGTAGATATAGCACTTGAACGGTGTTTGCAGCTTCGGGCATGTTTTTCGCACCTCAATAGTTTTTTTACCGTTAACGATTTTTTCACACCACTTCGGGCGTATGCTGATTAAGACCGCTTTCATCAGTTCCCCTCCTTACACTGCTACGGCAGACGCCAACTCGGACATTGTTGTAAACGCCTTGCGGTTCCACTCTGGCAGATTGGCCATTACAACGGCTGTTGCCATCGGCGGACACACGGCGTTGCCGCAGCGCGCGACCTGCTGTGATTTAGGATAGTCGTTTCCTTTATAGTCCTTGTCGATTATGTAGTCCGGAGGGAAACCCATTGCGCTGTACAACTCACGCGGGGTCAGCATACGAAGCCCAATGTCGGAAATGAAGTACCATGTGTCTCGGATATTAAGCAAAAGGACTTCATCTTCGGAAAGACTGTACCCACAATGTTTATTGAGAAGCACGCGAATTTCCGGCCAGTATTTCAGATCCGCATCGGGTGTATATTGCACTACCCTTGTCTGCACTTCCGCAAATTCTCCGATAGAAGCTGTAATAGTGCGGAGAGGTCGGTCTACACTTTGGCCTTTATCTTGCCCCTTAAACTCTGCGATGTGTACCGCTGTGAGAGCTTCGCGGTCCCGTGACGTCACCGTGTGCATCGGGATTCTTACATCAAGAGGACGACCAGTGCTGAAATACTCGACAAGGTGCGCTGTTGTAAGACCGTATCTGTTGGATGCGTCGACTGTTGGAAGCGGAGTCTCTACGCCGTTCGCGCGCACATTTTCGCTTTGTTCGGTGTGATATTGGATAAGAGACGGGGAAACAAGCATCTGATTCCCTGCGGTTGTTACTGTATGTACTGGCTCTGCGGCAGAGCCGCCAACGCTGTTTGTTGTATTGGATACTGTTATGGGTGTCAGTAACGGCCTACACAGGTTTTCCTTCCCCGTTCCTACTACAGTTGGAACCGGAGCCTCAATGTAATGCCCCCTGGGTGCCTGCCCTTTGCGCTCGCCATAGCCTGTTGGCACAATAAATGGCTTACCGCTTTTGATCGTGAACTTATCGACTCCACGTATCACTCTGCGCATGGTGTTATCCGCCAAAGGCCTAACAGCTTTTACACCATATTGTTCTTGTATCTCTACCTTTGTCGCGAATACAGACGGGCAAGGAAGTGTCCAGTCTATGATCTCCGCCGCCGATCTCCATGGTTTGTACTTGCCGCTCTTCACTTCTGCACTGTCTGCGGGTGCATGTGTACGTTCAGGCCACACAATAGGCCGCCCATCGCACCGGGCTATCAACACGAACCTTTTTCTACTCGTGGGCGCGCCATAGTCCGCGGCAATCAAAATCCGAAACTCAACAGTATATCCAAGGTCTTTCAGTTGGCCGAGCCACTTCTGAAAAGTGCGACCAGTTTTTTTCTTCACCGGCTTGCCTTTCCTTACCGGCCCCCATGTTTGAAACTCTTCAACGTTTTCGAGTATGATAACGCGCGGCTTAACGGTTCCAGCCCAGCGGAGGACTATCCACGCAAGTCCGCGGATGTTGCGGTCAACGAGCGCCGCGCCCTTTGCCTTGCTAAAGTGCTTGCAATCCGGGGAAAACCACGCCAGCCCCACAGGGCGTCCGGCACATACCTTTTCTGGGTCTACATCCCAAACGGAAGCTTGCAGATGCTCGGTATACGGATGATTAGTCTTGTGCATCAGGATTGCGGCAGGATCATGGTTAATGGCTATTGTAACCGGACGGCCTGTCGCAAGCTCTATCCCGGTGGAAGCTCCGCCTCCCCCTGCAAAGTTGTCCACTATAATTTCATCAAGCATGGACATTTGTGCTCTATTCATTTCGATATCAGTTCCTCCTTCACACCAGTGCGAGTGCGTCTGGCTCTTTGGTGCTGGGATGATAACACCCATGTCAAGCGCAAATCGGTCAAGCGCCGTCAAATCACTGTATTAATTTGTGAAAAGTTCACAAAGTTTTAAGCCAAATAAACGTGAAAAAACCGCCTCTTCTTTTGAAAAAGGCGGTTTTTTTGTATGCCTATACAAATTTTAATGTTTTGGCGTTGCGTTAACCCCCAACTGCGCTTGACATCATGTGTATCATCCTTGCACAAAAAAAAGAAAGGGGCGGTTGCCAATGACAGAGGTTTCACTTCATTCGGGAGGCTCACCATGAATACCCAAACTGCGGCTGAGAAGCTTTATCTTGAAAATGAAAATCTTGTGTACGGTACGTTGCATCGATATTTTCCAACGCTCGCGTTCGACGAGGATATTCAGCAGATCGCGCGTATCGGGCTTTGGAAAGCTTGTCTGAGCTATCAAGAGGACAGGGCGCGCTTTTCGACAGCCGCATACAAGTTCATCGCGAATGAGGTGCGGACAGAACTACGAAGAAAAAGCCGCAAGCTGGAAGCCCTCACAGTTTCGCTCAACGAACTTCTTTCCGACTCAAATGGAACGGCGATGGACTGCGCGGAGTTTCTTGACGTTATGTCAAGCACCGATGACATTGACTGGTGCGATTTTGATGCCTTTTGGACATCTCTGACACAGCGGCAGAGAATTATCGTAACCAACCGTATGGCTGGCCGAACAGGGCGTGCAATCGCGCACTATTTGGGAGTATGCCCGACCGTGGTAATTAGAGAAAAGCAAAAGATTCGGCAGAAAGCCGACGAAACACTTTAAGGAGGAAAAAATTACAAATGCCACTACTTAACTACACAACAAAAGTGGATGTCTACACCACGATAAGCGCTATACAAGGGCAACTTGTAAAGCACGGAGCGAAGAAAATCATGCAGGAATATGATGACGCCGGTCGCATAACGGCCCTTTCCTTTCAGATAGACACTCCCAACGGGCTACGGGCCATAAAACTCCCAGCTAATGCCGAGCCTGTTAGGCGTGTACTCTCGAAGCAGAAAGTCAAATGTGATGTTGAGCAGTCTGAACGAGTTGCGTGGCGCATTATCAAAGACTGGGTAGAAGCTCAAATGGCCATCCTCGAAAGCGAAATGGTGCAGATGGATGAAATCTTTTTACCGTATATGCTCAACAGTAAAGGTCAGACAGTTTTTGAGGCATATCAGAGCCAGCAACTATGGCTCGGAGAGGGAGGAGAAAAATGAAACGGAAAGCCTATATAGCAGGGAAAATCACCGGAGACCCCGAATATCGCAAAAAGTTTGCAAGCGCGCAGGAAGAACTGGAGCGTCAGGGCTACATCGTTCTGAACCCAGCACTCCTGCCCGAGGGGATGGCTCCCTCAGACTATATGCGCATCTGTATGGCAATGCTTGATACTGCCGATGCGGTTTTCTTTCTGCCTGGATGGCCGAACAGCAAGGGCGCACAGCTCGAAAAACAGTATTGCGCCTATGTTCAGAAAACAGGCTACATATTTGAGGAGGCAACTGATGAAACGGCTAACTTTTGACGGCAACTTCTGCGATATCGCACAGTGTCGAGCGATGCCGTGCCCTTGCAACAACGCCTGTACGCAGAAGCAGGTGTGGGAGCGGCTGCAAGCCTACGAGGACACGGGGCTAATGCCCGCCGAGGTACACAGTATGTACGGCGAGTGGCGCGCTATGATGTCTGTGCTGAACGGCATCGGAAGTTATGACCGCCTGCGCGAGCTGGCCGATGCCGACAAGGACGGTCGGCTGGTGGTGCTTGAAAAAGGGGAAATCATGGATAGAGATACTAGAAGAACTCTTGCTCGCAAATATAACGGGATGAAGCAGCGATGCTACAATCCGAAAAACTCTGAATATAAGAATTACGGCGCGAGAGGAATCGGAATTTGCGAAGAGTGGCTTTCAAACCCTGATTCGTTTTTTGAATGGGGAGTTTTGAACGGGTACAAAAAAGGGCTGACTATCGACAGGATAGATGTCAATAGGGGATATGAACCCGAGAATTGCAGATGGGCTACTATGGCAGAGCAACAGTCAAATAAGCGGTCAAACGTAATGGTTGAGTGTAACGGAGAAATGGTAACTCTGGCTGAAGCAAGTAGGCGCATCGGAATCAGCGAATCAGCGGTATGGATGAGAATAAAACGCGAAATCCAAGTTGACATGGAGCCATACAAGTGGGAAAAGCCTGTAATTCGAGATGATGGGGCAATCTTCCATAGCGTGAAAGAAGCAGCTAAAAGCGTAGGGGTACACGATACAAAAGTTTCTGCCGTTTGCAAAGGGAATCGGAAAACAACCGGCGGACATTCACTCCGGTTTCTCACCCGCGAGGAAGCAGAGAAGGCACTGGAGGTGATGAAAGATGATTGAATTAAAACCGTGCCCGTTCTGCGGCGGTAAACTGAACTTTTACCGAGAGAACTATGTGAATCGTTTTGGAAAGCGCGTCATTGAGCAATACTGGATGCACGATGATACAGATTGTGTCCTTAACGACATAAATCAACC
>ERZ1035037.442-NODE-442-length-12224-cov-22.412524_pt1 | contig 12224 bp, 17 predicted proteins | sample MGYA00520618_ERZ1035037 | MGnify/ENA primary metagenome ERZ1035037 (study PRJEB33766, sample SAMN09781741) | gut metagenome | biome: gut microbiome | host: Homo sapiens | place: Madagascar | study: EMG produced TPA metagenomics assembly of the PRJNA485056 data...
AATAAAAACAAAGAAAATATAATGTTCAACAATGCTATATATACTGAATCCACTATGGTATCTACTATGTATAATGTAATACACACCTTCAAGACAACATTATATGATTTAATACTTATTAATGCTAGTGCGAGAGGTGAAATAGTAGATAATATAAAAGATGCAGATATTATATTCATAGAAGATAATAGTAAAATAACAAGCAGTGATATATTAAGAACAAGAACAGTAGTAAATATTAATGAAGAAGGTGAAGAAGAGGAAGACATAGAAACATATAATGCTAAAGTAGTAACCGCATTTGATACTTCATATATAGTATCAGAATTAATATAAGAATAAAACTTGAATAATAATAAGTAGCGTATATAAGGATCAATTTAGTATTGGTCCTTTTTTAATACAAATAAATAATAATAAAATATTGGAGGAATTAAAAATGAACAAACAAGCTAAACAAGTATTAATAAACAAAGGATTAGTAAAACAAGCAGAACAAATATTCAAAGGTAAATATGAAATAGCTATATTAGCATTAAAACCAGGGAAAAGAGTATCTTTTGAATTAGCTGCAGTAGAGAAGGATTTAGAATCTGCTTTAGAAACTAAGAAACAATTAGACGATAAAGCATTTATGACAAGATTATTATTAAAATCCAAAGGTAACAAATATAAAGCTACTTATTTATCTGATTTCAATGATGTTGTATGCTTAACTAAAGGATTAAATAGAACATTAGAAATCAACATTAAACAGTTAAGAGATAAACTATCACCAAGAAAGAACGCTAGAAAGAATTATAATTTAGAAATGACAGGTTATATGGGATTCGGATACAGTCAAGCTAATTGCTTATATGTTTGTACAAGATTATATGATACAATAGATGAAGCGGCACAACATATAAATAAAAGATATAGTATTGATTTAGATACAGTAGAAATATTAGATGTATCAAGATTATCTGATGGGTCTTTTAGATTCTCTAAAGCAACATATGATAATATGAAAAGATTGAAACATGTTAAATTATCTAAGTTAATAGATAAATTCGGTAGAGAAGAAGCATATGCAATGATGGAAGAATTAGAACAACAAAGACAAGAAATATATAACGAAACAGAAACAGCAAAAAAACTTGCTAAAACTGTAGGCAAAGAACTTATTGTAGATGAATATGCAGAATTAACATTTAGTTATATAGATAATGCATTAAAAGCTATAAAAGAGGCGCAAAAAGAAATAACTAAAGGTAATTTAGAATTATTAGAAATAGAGGATACATTAAATAGTGTAACTAATATAAAAGAACATAATATAAATGCAACATCTAAAACATTAGAAGCAGAAAAAATGTTAGATAATATAAAGAAAGCGCTAGGTGATAATAACAGTATAGATATTACTAATGATAAACAAATAAGAAAAGAAATGTAAAACATTAATATTTATTTGCTTCTTGTGAAATAATATAAAGATAAATAAGACATTTATATGTAATAAAGGAGACAATATTAATATTATGGAAACTATAAGCAATAAAACATTAAGAGAATTACAAAAGAAATTAGAAGATGAACGAATAGTATTCTGGAAAGAAGAGGCTCATATATTCCTACAAAGAAAGAAAATAACATTCTTATATTCTGATTATGAGCCTTTTAATATTCACGTAAAAATAATGACAGAAGATGGATGGTTATTTGACCATGATAATAAGACACATAAAATAGAGTTTTTAAATAAGAATACAAATATTAGACATACGTTTCTTGTAGGAGAATTTAGACGCAGTATGTAATATACAAAAGGAGTTGATGATTTATTATTAAAAACTATTATTATATTTATTATAAACGATACTACTAATTAATAAAGTTTGTTGCAATTATATTTGATTCAAACAAACAAACATTATATATAAACTGTTAAAGAGTCGGTTAATTAAGTACCGACTCTTTTTGTATACGATTAAAGGAGAAGATGTATTGTGAAATGCGTATATAAAAATGAATGCAAATTAAATAAAAACTGTAAAGAATGTGACTTAAGATTACACAAAAGACCTTTAAACATTATATCAAAACAATTAAGATTAGATGCGTTACTAAAAGAAGAAACAAATAAGAAAGAAAGCGAGGCTTAATATGTTATTATCTATAAAAAATAAGCACCCTATATAATGGGTGCTTTATGATTAATTAATATTGTATAAGAATATATGTATCTTACCTTTATCATAAGTGTCAACTATTTCACCTCTGATACATATTTCATTTACTATATTATGATCATCTACGTTAAAGTAATCAACTATTGTATCTGTAATAGACTTATTAAAGTTAGGAGTATCGAATTCTTCCTTTTGATCAAATATATAATATGCTTGTATAGGTTTATTAAAATCTATATGTGATAGCTTATTAAGATATTCTACTGGGAAGTTATTTCTCCATTTGTAATACGCTTTAGATTTAATTATATTGCCATCTTTAGTGTAACTATACATGTAATTATTAGAAAAACCGTGTACTGGTATTGTTATCCAGTCTTTAATACTCTGTACATGTTTCATAAAAGAATCATTTAATTGTTTATTTATATTAACATTGTTATCAGTTGTTGTTTTATTATTGCTTATTATAGGACTATCTTTTCTTATTGAAGGTAAACAGAATGAGAATATCCATTGACTAAATACTACAGGTATTTTTATATTAGAATTTGCTATTAATATCTTTATTCCTTCATCATTAATTAAATGATATTTTCCTTCAAAGAAAGCATTTGATTCTATTAAATTATAGTATTCATTACTATCTCTATAGTTTAATGCACGTGCTATATCTTGCAAGAAAGCATGACCATTATAGAATCTAATAGTACCAAACAATATATGTTTCTTTTTTATAACTTTAATCACTCTTGCTTTTGCTATCATATTTTACACTCCTTTTATTATTAATGATATTGACATCAGTAATATTATTTCTGAATAATATATAATGAAAGAAGTGATACCATGCCACCTAGAATACCTCATATATTTGAGAATGGCATAGAAAAGAAAAGATGTAGTAGATGCAGAAGATATTTACCATTAAGTGATTATATATATAAAAAAGATAGAGTCGATAAATTAAATAATGAATGTAATGAATGTAGACTAATACGTAATAAGAGAAGATATAGACCAGAATGGAATATAGGAGATGATAATAATGACAAAAAAGAAATCCAAGAAAACACAGAAGAAAAAGAAAACAACGAAGAAGAACAAGAAACAGATATGTAGCATGTCTTCGCAGTATTCTCTTCAGCCTGGAGCAAATGGACATATATTCTATAGTGATATAAATATGCCAAATAACAAGTAATAATAAAATAATAACAAATTAATGTTATATAATAACAAATAAGCTCTATATTATAGAATACTTAAACAAAACAACAAAAACAAATATTCCCTCAAAAGTAATAAGTTTTATACTTTACATAAAGTATATGGTGACTCATAACCCCCTTGAGAAAGTACGGAAAGCGGGATATAATAAATATCCCGTAATATTGGGTAATCGTTTAAAGGTAAGACATATGGCTCTGACCCATAAAATGATAGTTCGATTCTATCTTACCCAGCCACTTTTAACAATTAATATTGTAACTACTAAGATAAGTTATTTTTCTCCTTATAAACTTTCTCTCCTTTAATTTTTTGTTACCTCAAATAATATATATATTTTTCCTATCTTAGTAGTTAATTTTTATACCTTTAGTTCAATGGCAGAATAATGGTTTTTAAAACCATAGATAGAGGTTCAAATCCTTTAAGGTGTACCATTTTTCAATTTTTCAAGTCCTCTCTGGAGTTCGTTATTACGAACTGACCGCTCTTGTAATATAGAGCGGATAATTTGTTCATTATTGAATACAGTTAACTGTGTAGGTTTGATTCCTACGATGAGCACAACAATATACAATGAGTGGACGCACAAATTAAATATTGTTAAGCACCTATATGCATAGTCAAGAGTGTTAACATTCTACAATAATATAGATAACCTGTAGCATAAGTATATATAGTAAAATTATTATACTAGGTGTATGGTTATCTATAAAGGTACAAAACAACAGGATACATAATATCTTCCTTCTAGATCATACATGCACAAGAGCCTTACCTATTTGGGCTCGCAAATTGAATAGATATTATAATTACCTAATGATAAGATTCGAGGAGCTATGAATAAGCTCCTCATGTGGTTCATTAGTTTAACATGGAAAAACCGAATTAGCTATTCATAGTAGGTTCGAGCCCTACATGAACCTGAATGTAATATATTAATAAAGCGACTGGTTTGCACCGGCTATAATGTATTATGTAATACAACATAAGAGTAATATTGATGCATCATAGGACATTTTACAACTTAATATTAAGCATGTAAGCCCAATATAATGATTAACTAGTAACGTTATATTGGCAATGCTATCATAGCAGTATAGCTTAGTTGGCTAGAGCGTTCGGTTCATACCCGAAAGGTCACAGGTTCGATTCCTGTTGCTGCTACCATTTGCTTTTGTTTTTACTTACTTTCCTTTTCTCTCAATGACTTAGGATATGTATATTTTTCCTTCTAAAATTTAAAACAAGCATGAGAAGATAAATTAAATAAAATATACAATTACCTTCGTTACTTTAAAGAGTAGTTTTTATACTACTCTTATTTTTTTTGTTTAAAATAATATAAAGGAGGTGTCATTAATTTGAATGACATTAAGAGTAACGACAGTTTTAAGTATAAAGAAAGTTTGAGAATTAAATATAAAGAGTTAGTAGGTTTTATGGAATCACAGGATTATTATTATCATAGAAGAAACAAAAGCACACATATCGTTTATAAAAATAAATACACAGGTAAAACAATACCCATTCCCTGCAAGAAAGGAACAATAGCACAAGGTACTGTTGCGAGAATTCTTAAAGAAATGGGACTGACAAGAAATGATTTAGCAGAATTCGTTTATAAAAGATAAGAAAAGGAGAAGATGTATTATGAAAAAACAAACTGAACAATTAGTAGATTATAAGAACATTATATTAGTAGGAGGAAAAGCAGGAGTATTAGTAGCAAACTTTTCTTTTGATTACATTAGAAAGTATAAAACAGCAAATAAGATTAGAAGATTCAAAGTTAATAATCTACCAATAAAACAATATGATTATAATTATAAGAAATCAATGGAACTAAATGAATTATATGTACTTAATAAATACTTAGACAAAATAGCATTATTATTACAAGAAGATCCAAATACAGATATGATATGTGAAATATCATTAAACAATACATTATACGATATAATAACAAAGAATACCTACAAGTATTGGATCTTAACTAGTAAAACATACAAGGGAGTAAAACTTATAGATGAAGAAGTAGAACTATGGAAAGAATTCCAAGATAAATATGTATCAAAGAATGTATTTTCACATGTTAAATTCTACAGTAATAACCTATATAAGAAATCAAGTGCTAAATTTAATAAAGCTAAAATGACTTATAGTAGAAATGTATTAATGAAACTAGAAAACATAGTACAACAAGATGAACAAGCATTACTAGATGAAATATTAGGATAATTGTATAAATGATATATTAGACTATATATTATGTTAAAAAAACAATTATCCCTCTGTATAGTTAATAAAAGGCCCAAGATGTATTGTCTTGGGCTTTAAAATAATAAAAAGAGGAGAAGTTGCAATGGATGTTAAATTAAACATTAACGATGCAGAATACAAGAAAGTCTGCAATATGATAAAAAGACAATTACATAATTCATCAATAACAGTAAATATTTATCCTAGTGAATTAAGAAACATGATATTAAGCTTTATTAAACATAAGTTAGACATTGATATAGAAGGTTTAAGTATCGACATAAGTGTTAATATCGATAATGATGACTTATATATAGAGTTTATACTACCTGAAGATGATGACTTGAAGGAATATGAAATGCTTAAACAAGACTTAAAAGCTATAATGGGTAATCATATAATCAACAATGACAATATAAACAATAAAGTATTATTAAGAACATTATTTACAAGTGCATTAACATATAAAGTACATGATTCTGTATTAATGGTAGAATATTTGCCAAGTGCATTAGATGAATTAGAAAATATAAAACTAAATATATAGAGATGGAGACGAAGAACATGGCATGCAAAATAAAAATAACTTATATCCCAGATAACGATAAAGTGAAAAAGAATTTAGCAATATCATTAGATGAAACATTAGACCTTTATGATGGAGAAACACCTACAGATATGGCGTTACTTATAAATGCTCATACAATGGGTATTAGCTTAAATGATAATAAAAATAGTATATTCGATATCCTACAAGACAAAAGAGAATATGTATCTGCTGATAATTTAATAGAAAAAATACAATCAAGTATTAAGCTAAATAAGAAAATATTGGTATTGAATGGTTATGATTTATCATTGACATATATAAAAGACAATCTATATCCACTAATAAAAGATAAAGGAATTGTCTTAGCTATAAATATAATGGCAAAAGATAAAGAGTTAAAAATAAATTCTACACATGAATATGAATTCCCTGATAACGAAACACCAACTGATAAAGATTGGGAAAATATGGCAAATGAAATAGAAGAACATTACGAAGAAGACAAGAAGAAGAAAGAATCTGCTGCAGCTCAATCTGTATTAGATATGTTATTAAAACTATTCAATAATAGTGAAGAAGATATAGATGATGAATTAGATGACGATGATAACGATGATGATGACATAAGTGTACAAATATTTGAATATGACCCTGATGAAGGAACTAAAGTACCATTAACAGATATATTAAAACCTAAAGCATCATTAACAAAATCTAAACAAAAAACTAAACTTATATACGAAGTAGAAAGCCATAGTCATTGTAATGAAGAAGACGGCGTATTTATAGATGTATATAGTAATGATACAGTAGAGATATCTAATATGGAAGGTGATAGTGTAACCATCGATAAGAAATTTATACCATTTTTAGCAGAATGGTTAATTAATTTAGAAGACGACTAATATTGTATCGGAGGGAATATATGTATGAACAACTTACTAACTGAATATGATTTAGACAATCTATCAGTAGAAACAATAGTAATGCTTATACAAAACTCAAGTAAAGGCATTATTAATTGTTCGAAAGTACAAGTGGAATTGTTTTGGGAAGTACTTTATAAAAAGACAGAAAACAGTATTTATGATACATTCCATAAAGAAGTAATCTTTGATGAATGGAAAAGAAATGAATCAATCAAAGAAGAAATAATAACTATCTTACGTACTGGATGGGTTAAAGCGGTATATAAATATGATATAACAAAAGATAAAACAAAAAAATATTTTGTAGCGTTTGCTCAATATCTAATGCATCAAGAATATGTTAATAGCTATGGTAAGCGACACACGAAAGAAAAGAATGGTGTAAGCATAAAAGAAGTATTTATAAATAGTGTTGTAGTTTATAAAGGTGATATTAAAGATGACTCAAGGAAAGAATTAATTGAAGCAATAGAAGTAGACAAAAATGGAAATAAAGATTATTATAATATAGAAGTATCAGATATGTTAAAACAGAAAATGGACATACTAAAAAAATATTATCCTATGAGTTATGAAATGATAATAAAATATGTATTTGAAGAAATGTCTCAACAAGAGATAGCAGATGAATACAATATTAAACAATCTTGCGTGTCAAGACATATTAAGAAGGGTAAAAACTTCTTAAGAGAAATAATAAGTGAAGACGAGCTATACGCATAGTATAGCTCCTTTTACATTATAAATAAAAGATGAGAAAGGAAAGGATTGATTATTATGGCATTAGTACCTACAGTAGTAGAACAAACAGGAAGAGGAGAAAGAGCATATGATATATACTCTAGATTATTAAAAGACAGAATAGTATTTTTAAATGAAGAAGTAAATGAAACTACGGCTAGTCTTGTAGTAGCACAATTGTTATTCTTGGAAGCAGAAGACCCAGATAAAGATATTTATTTATATATCAATTCTCCAGGAGGTAGTGTAACAGACGGTATGGCTATATATGATACTATGCAATATATAAAACCAGACGTTAATACAATATGTATTGGTATGGCTGCTTCAATGGCTGCATTTCTATTATGTGCAGGAGAAAAAGGTAAAAGATATGCATTACCTAATAGCGAAGTAATGATACATCAGCCTTTAGGAGGAGCACAAGGACAAGCAACTGATATAGAAATACATGCAAAAAGAATAATAGAAATGAAAAGAAAACTAACTCAAATTATGGCAGACAGATCAGGACAAGATGTAGAAAAAGTAAAAGCAGATACAGAACGTGACAACTTTATGAGTGCTCAAGAAGCATTAGAATATGGATTAATAGATGCAGTTATAGAAAACAAATCAGAAATACAATAATAATTATAAAGGAGATATGATATATGAGTGAAAAATGTAATTTTTGTGGGAAAGAAATAAAAGATGAGCTTAACTTTACAGGAGACGAAGGTGACGATGGTCAAACTGTAAGAATATGTGCAAGTTGTATCGAGAAATGTAATACACATATAAAAGAATATGAAAGCAAAAATAAGAAAAGACTTAAAACAATAGATCAAACACCAGATACAATAAAAACAAGACTTGATGAATGGGTTATAGGTCAAGAAGAAGCTAAGAAAACAATAGCTACTGAAGTATATAATCACTTGAAAAGAATCAAAAGATTAGAAAATAATCCTAATGCAAATAAGAAATTAAGAATAGATAAATCTAATATTATCATGGTAGGTCCAACAGGTAAACTTGCTTATAATATATAAGCTATTGCCGTCTTGGGTCAAAACTATGAGAAGGCCCAAGATGATTAGAGTGGAATTAAGCTGGGAAGTGGGTGGAAAACCACAATCAGATACCGAAGGCGTTCGTAAAGAACTAAGCCATATAAAGTTATTGAACAAGTCAATAATGGAAGTTGGTGACATTAGAAATAATGGTCAGGGGCAACGCATACTAGATGATACTTACACAGCTGATGTAAGTGTATAATTCTAGCACGAGGCCGCTCTACGTTCATAGTTAGTAATTGCGTAAAAAGATATGCTAGCCTGGGTATGAAATGACATACCGATGAAAATGAGTGTAATACTCCAGAGATGTAGATAAAAAGCTACATGTTAATAACAAGCGACAGGAAAGACCGAAATAATTCGTGCATTAGGTGAAATATTAGATGTACCGTATACTATTCAGAATGCTACTTCTTTTACAGCAACTGGGTTAATTTTTAGTTAATAAAAATATGAAATTTATTTAACTAAACAGCCGTTACAGGTGGAAACGCCTGTAATTATAAGCGAGGAATTAAGCGGGGAGACCTTAGCAAATTTATATGAATCTACTGATACAATAATCTGTTAAGTAAATCCGAACCGAAGGCGTTACTTATAAGTAACTAAACTATATAAAGTTATATTGAGCAATTGATATAATGGAAATTAGTGATAACTGTAATATCAGTTAGTCAGGGGCAACGCATAGTAATTGAAATAATATTGCCACGAGGCCTCGCTACGATTATATATAGTATAATCTGAGATGTAGTAGTGCACATCAAACCTAACGTTAAACGAGGGTAAATAGGTATGCTAAACTGGATTAGAACTGACTAATCGTATCTATTAAACTTAATCACATTTAGTAGTATGAGGGTGACCTCCAGAAATAAAGGATAAAAAGCCTTTATGTATAATAACCATTGATGTTGGACGTGATTGCGAAGATATCTTAAAAGATTTAATGGATGCTGCAAATAACGATATAACAAAAGCAGAAAGAGGAATAGTATTTATTGATGAATTCGATAAACTTAAAAAAGAATATACAATGAATGGAAACAAAGATGTAGGAGGAGAAGCGGTACAACAAGCTCTACTTAAAATGATAGAAGGTGGAGATTATGATGTTAAAAGAGATAGACTAGATAAATCTAGCTCATTTAAGTTTGATACAACTAATGTATTATTTATATTAGGTGGTGCTTTTGAAGGCATAAGCGATATAGTACAAAACAGACTTAAAAAAGAATCATCAATAGGATTTGGTGCTCATAAAGAATCTAAAAAGAAAGCAGAATATAATGAAATAGCTAATCAAATAACACAAGCAGATTTAAAAGAATTTGGTATTATATCTGAAGTATTAGGTAGATGCCCCGTAATAGCTGCTCTAAATGAATTATCTGTAGAACAATTAACACATATATTAACTCAACCAAAACATGCAATAGTTAAACAGTTTACAGAATTATTAAAATTAGATAATAAAAATTTAGAAGTAGATTTTACTAAAGAATCATTAAAAGCTATAGCAGAAGAAGCAAAAGCAAATAAAATAGGTGCAAGAGCATTAAGAAGTATGTTAACTAAAATATTAGCAGATGCTATGTATGAAATACCAAAAGACAAAACAATAACTAAAATAACAATAAATAAAGATATGAAATGTGTTTATGAAAGAAATACAGACAATAAAGAATCTGCAGTAGAATTAAATAAGTAATTAATAATAGAATAATATATAATAAAGGTATAAGGGTAGTGTAATAGCTACCCTTAATTAATAAGGAGGTTTTTATATGAAACAAGATAATGTAAAAGCAATAAATAAACAAATGAAGTTATTAGCTAAAGAAGTTGAGGGTATATTAGACATTGGTGAAAGAGCTAACGCTAGAGCAAAATATATAGAATTATTATTTAACATTTCTATAAGTGGTGCTTTAGACAATGGTAGCTCTTGTTCTTGTGGAGGAAATTGCAGTTGTGGTAAAGATGCAATTAAAGAAGATATACCTAAAGCATTAGAAGAATCAACATTAGGAAAAGAAGAAGAGGAAGAATCTGCTGAAGAACCAATGGTTGATGCAACAGAAGAAGAAATTGTAGAAGAAATGCCTACAGAAACAGAAGATGAGTCTGTTGAAGAAGTTGCTGATCCATTAGAAGATGGTGAAATAGTAGAAGATACAGTAGTAGACGATAGAATAACAGTAGAATTAGAAGGTGGCGAAATAGTAGACGTTACTGATATATATAATCAAATAACAGATCCAGAAGATCCAGATGAAAAATTAGAAATAGCAGGATATATATATGAATATGATAATTGTGTAGAAGAATATAATAGTTTAGATAATTTAGCACCTGATGGTTCTAGAATATACTTAGCATGGTGTATAAAATTCTATCCTGAATTAGTTAATGAATGTGTATCTAAATTAACAGAAGGCGCATTTGATAACATATTCAGCTATATAAATAATAATAACGTTGAAGGATTCACTCAATATTTAGATAAAGAATTAGAATCTAAAATAGCAGAAGAATAAATATAAATAAACAAATAATAAGTAATTATTATATAGAAAGCAAAAAGCCCAGCTTTGTCATTTAAGACTAAATGGGCAGCCCTACGATGGGTTATATATAAATAAATAATATTAATAAAGAGGTTGATATGCGTCGACATATCAGAAAATAGGAGAATGAAAATGAGAAACATAACTTTAAGTGGAACTGTAGCAAACTTTGGACAAGTAGATAAAGCAAGAACAACAGGCGAAGGAGAAAAAAATGATGCATTTTGCATAAGATTCTTAAATGTATCAATGGATAGAAAAGATGAAGAAACAGGATATACAAAACATGAAACAATAAAAGTATTAGCTAATGGATATATAGCAGAAAGATTATCTAAATTCGCACCAATGGAAAAAGTTTATATAACTGGTAAATTAGAAAAAGAAGCAGATTATGTAACAGAAGAAAGAACATTACCAGGACAATGGATAGTAAGAATAGATTTTATAGATAACTGGCCTGAAGCAGAAAATACTGCATCTAATACAACAACATCTGCACCATCTACTCAACAAGCAACTAAACCTGCTGCTAAAAAACCTACAGCAAAAAGAAAACCAACTATAAAAACTAAAACTGCTTAATAAATAAGCAAGATTTATAATATATAAAGCGATGATTAACGATTTTTTTACGTTTATTGTCGCTTTTTTATTTTGTTTGTGTTATAATTGATTCGAACACAGACGCAATAACAAAAAAAATT
>ERZ1035037.443-NODE-443-length-12218-cov-5.840582_pt1 | contig 12218 bp, 27 predicted proteins | sample MGYA00520618_ERZ1035037 | MGnify/ENA primary metagenome ERZ1035037 (study PRJEB33766, sample SAMN09781741) | gut metagenome | biome: gut microbiome | host: Homo sapiens | place: Madagascar | study: EMG produced TPA metagenomics assembly of the PRJNA485056 data set...
TTTGTTATCTGTTTACAGAGTCTTTTTGGTATATAGCAACCTGCCCAATAAACAGACTGATCTGTTATTGGAATTACTTTTTCAAGATTGCAATCATATACCATTATGTCATCTGGTATTTCTGCTTCATAACAAGGGACTTTATGCTTAAGATGATTGAGAGATTGATTATTTTTATGACCATCTATAAAGACCCATAATCCTTTCCGTAAATCATTTTTGTGTTGGTTATAAAAATTGGTATGCTGTTGTTTTAATTGCTGTATTGTATCTGCTTCAAAATAATCTTTTGGGTTAAGAGTAAACCAGAAACTGAATTTTTTAAGATGATAAGTTTGTTTTTGTGGTGTAAAAGCCTGTGAAGAATATCTGATAATTTTCATTATATTTTCCTTCCTTGAGTAAATTATTTTTTGTTTTCTTATAGGAATATTCTCTGTTGAGTAATGCAATTATGTGTGGTTTTTAAGTATCCCCCATATGGGGACTATATTCAGCCTGAGAAGAAAATAAGAGAGTTTTATGTTTGGACAAGGATTTTATCATTGAATGAGTTTTTGGACGGATTTAGCCAATTTCGTTAAGTTTAGTCTAATGATCGGGGTGTGACAGGTTAGGAGTGAATAGATGTAAGCTGCGTGAGGATATGTAATGGTATGTAGTGGCGTAAGTGATATCGAGAGAAATGGCTATTTATAAGGAAGTTTTTAATTTTGAGGGATGATTTTTGGTTTTTTAGATTTTGAAAATAGGGTTTGGAATGGGTGAAAATAGCGGAATCATAAGGGTTTGACGATATGGGGTACGATAACGGGTTGGAAAGGAGGAATGGGAGATTTGGCTTGATTTTAAAGGGGATTTTTAAGGTGATGGATTTTTAAGTTGGTGTGTGGATGAACTAGCTTATTGTAATTTCAAGAAATGTAAGTCTTCTTTCAGTTTTTGCGACCCCCATTCTCGCCATATTCAAAACAACGAAAAATAAGCATTTTTGGAAGTTCTGCACCGAAAAATCAAGATTTTTTTTGTGATAAGGTGTAGCCAAGCTGAACGGCTGATGAGCAGTTCAGTGAAAAACAAAAATATTTTTTAAGTCTCTAAGATGAGACAGAAAGGAATTATGTATGAACGCAATTATCGTAAACAATCAAATTATCGAGGTATCTCAGGAGTGTATGTCAATTCTCCTTAAAATCGCACAATCTATGGGAACTACCGTATCGGCAATCCCTACACCTACACACGTAGAAGTTCCAAAGTCTGCACCTACACCAAAGGTGTACGAACACGTAGACACGGACTTTGATAACTTTGTGTGGGTTATTAAAGACAATAAAGTATCGTATACACACAAGGACGGCACATATCTGCACGAAAAAGCCGTTCGTAAAGTGCTTAATCAGCGTCTTAAAGACGCAGGATTTTCATACGTAGACAAAGTATGGGAACTTAACAAGGGCGAAAAACGGGATATTGCAGGTGCGAAGAAGTTCGTAGAACTTCACAGCAATCCTATATCTGCGAATGATATTAATGCCATCCGTGACAAGTGGACAGAAAAATCTGCAAAACGTGCAAATAAGGCTACAAAGTAGCCTTATGCACAACACGACTAGGCGTGTATAAACAGCCGTCAAGCCTAGTGCGTCTCTCCCTTTTGGGAGAGGGTCGGAATAATCCTGATACTGGATTTTTGGCAATCCGTCTAATGCTGACGCTCTTGGTATAACACTGAAACCGTGTTTTCTAAGGGCTATTTTTTATGCCCAAATTTTATAGGAAAGCGTGTGATACTCACGTATAAAAATAAAACCGTGATAGACTGTAGAGGTACGTTAGACGTTCCCAAACGGCTTTACGTGATAAGTAAATACGTATATGCAAAAAAGATATGACATACTGTATGCATAAAATTTTACATCAGATAAACCGACTGATGGAATATGTATATAGTAAATCTGTCAGAAAAGGACGGTGTGCATAGTATTAAAAAACACGTAACGCTTTAGGTTTCACAAACAAGCCGATGTGTAAATAAATTGACGAGAATGTGAGTAATTCGTTGGATATAGACGTATAGGGTTGACAAGGAAGTAGGAGCTTCCCCAAGTGGCGAGGTCAATGAATATTTTACAGTGTTCAGTAACGTCAAGGATAAAGCCGGAAGAAAGTGGTCGGCTTGAAAGTAGACTAAGCAATGACATAACATACAATAGGTGTCTAAGCATTTTCGCATCTTGGTACAAATACGGACAGATGATTGACACAATCTTCCGTCAAAACTAACAATGTTTCGATAACTCAGTATATAGTTAGTGACTGACGTTTTAGCAGAGTTGTAATCTAACGCTGACGAGGTATAGATTATTTATAACGATAGATAATTATTAACCATAATTAACTAAAATAATATGGTTTAACGCTTATTCAACAATAATAATAATCTTGAAAGTAGCAGTATTGAAAACAACAAAGTTGATGAAAACTTATACTTGGTTATTTGAAAAGTTGCTAGTAGAACAATACACAAGAATTAGTGGTAACACTAATGTTGAATGTATCTATCTACATTCGTGTATGAGGTATGAGCAGTACAATCCCTGCCTATAAATCCTACTGTCTAGTGTAACTAGATTGATAGTATGTTCTGTAATCAGTCCGAGGATATAGAGTATGTGTAGTTTGACATTCACAGAAATATAATAAACGTCACTGATAAAACCGTATGTCTTGTAATCGGTTTATATAAAACAGTATGAGATATTCGTAATAGTTGGAGCGAATTAAAATAATAAACTATTGACTACATAAGGTTTAGTCACCAAATAACAAGTAATAAGTGCATATACAATTTGAAGCTTGAGTGCTACCCACGAGGTTATAAGTTGCGTATATAGTGAATAATTTGAGGGCTACTTGTTCTTTGTGCTTATATGCGGTGGATAATACATAGCTAACAACTTTGTATATATCAGTGGGTTCGATTCCCACAAGCACATTTGGCAAAATTATTTAAATAACAAGGAGGAATAAAATATGTTTACAATCAGACACAATGCAAATTTTGTATGTCTTTTTTCAGGCAAAATGGGTGATTTTGAAAGGACAATGATTTTTAATTATATGCATTTGCATAATTTAAAAGTTGCAGCATTTGATATTGGTTGTGTAACGCAAACTATATCAATAAACGATTTATTTTAGATTAAGGAGGCAAAAATGAAACGGAAAATAGTATACAAAATAGTATACGTAGCAATTACACTTGTACTCATTGTGAGTGCGTTTTTTATAGGCAAAGCACAAAGCGAAACGCCTAGTAAATATGAGTATCTGGATTTAAATGCTATCACAGATACGCAAATCAAAGATGATGAAATAATCGTCAACACATCAACGGGCGATTATTATTCATTTAGTATTGATAATTAAAAAGGAGGCAAACACAAAAAATGAAACGAACAGTTAAACATGGGTACACCGTATCAACGTACCCGTCAAATAATGGCTACGAAACGGAAGTCATAGGCAAATACGGAGAATTAATCCGTTCGACCTATGACTTTTCTTTATTATCCGCAATGAAATCGCATAATAAATTTCTTGCAGACATTTAAGAGAATATAAATAAGAGAAAACAAAAAAAGGAGGACATCAATATGCCAAAAGAAACATACGACTACAAAAGGAAAGCAATTACGGCAGCCAAAGACCTTGGCTATAAGCCGTATGTAATTGAGAGGTTAAAGGCAGCCACAAAGGAGTCCGACATTGAACGGATTATGGCAACTGCCAGAAAGGAAACATTATGACAACAAAACAGAAAATAATACAGAGACTGGTGGGTGTCATATTTGTACTTGCCGGCATAGCTTCAATAATACCGACAAGGGCAATTACATTTGCCATATTCAGCGTTCCAGTCGGAATATACTTGTTTACATCAAAAGAAAGGTGGGTGGAATAAGATGAACTTAAACATTTCAAAGGAGGATTTCCGCAACATTGCGGAATACGCAAATGCAAATTGGAATCGTGGTAATTTTACCACAGAAGAAGTACATAAGCAGGCAGAAGACCTTTACCATGATTATGTGGAATCAAGGGAAAACTCAATTCTGCTGTCTGTGTATTCCCTTATGCACAATCTCATAGAAGATTGGAGTGAGGGAAATAATGAGGTTGTTAAGTGGTTAAAACCGCTTGTGATAGAATTAGTCCTCGACCTTGACTGGGAGGATTACACCGATACAGATCCGCTATTTATAAAATTCATAGAGGAGGTGATATTATGTCAGTAAAATATCCGTGTAGAAATTGCGTGTATTTTAAAACATGCGGAGAAAATACACGGACAGAGCCGTGTAAAGGCAGACAGACAAAAACAGAAAAACAGAAGGCAAACAAAGCGACTGCAAAATAATGTAGTCGCTATTTTATTACAACAAATTCTTTAAAGAAAGGTTAAAAAGGTAAAATTTATGTGTTATTCAAGAAAGGTAGAACCATCAGTAATCGAAAGGGAAATGCAGGAAGCACGGAATAAGGAAGAATTTACAGGAAAGGTTGAAACAATCACAATTAAACAGATTGTTGAGAATGCAAAAGTAAATTCACGATTTGGTGACAAGATACTTGTAAATATTAATCCCTTGTATGTACATATTCCAACATGGCAGAGAATGTGTGATGTAGTTGCCGCAACGGAAATTGGAACTAAGTACAACAAATATAAATGGGAAGTACCGAAACTGTTGTATGTTAATGGAATAATTTTGTGTGTAGACGGTATGCATAGAATTTATGGTGCATTTAAAGTCAAAATAGATTCTGTTATTTGCGAAATTATTGAATGCTCTGAAAAAGAAGCAATCAAATTATTTCTTGGACAGGGTATAGACAGACGCAAAATGTCACAGGTTGATTATTACAGAGCTGCGGTGGCAATCGGAGACACAAATTACATCCAGTTAAAAGAAATCTGCAATAACCACAATGTAGCTGTAAAGGGAGATCCAATTGAAAACCAGATTGGTATTTTTACGCCAATCAAAGATGGTATTAAGTCAATTCGCAAAAACGGAACGGAATTGCTTGATAAAATTATTACCTTAATTACAGATTTACAGTGGAATGGTTATGCGGATACATATAATGGAAAAGCATATACAGCGAAGTATATCAGGGTAATGCACTCTATGTATGCATACTATGAAGGCAGAACAGAGCAGATGGAAAATATCTTAAAAGAAAAATGCATGGGAACGGAATTTTTCGTTGAAAATATTATGAATCTTGAACAGTGTGCAGTGTTTGATTACTTATCGGATATTGTCCGTTACGAAATGGAAAGTCCGTTTACAGATAACAAGAAGAGAACTACCCGAAAGTCAAAGGCAATGTAGAGAATATAATAAGAAAGGAGTGATGAATATGTCAGGACGACTACCACCAGTCCCATACAAAGCCTTTACAGACATTCTAAAGGCAAACGGCTTCAAATATGACCGTTCAAAAGGCGGTCATGAAGTCTGGGAAAAAACGGTTACGGATAGTATTTCAATTCCTGTGCATGGAGATATCAACGGAGGAATTGCACGAAGGCTAATGAGAGAACACAAACTAAGAAAGGAGTAAGAAAATGAATTATAAACTAATTATAGAAAGTGGAGAATGGGCATTAATTCTCCGTGGTTCACGGATGAAAGAATATGCGGTTGTTAATGGACTTGATAAGGAGAAAAGCATATGGGCTTGGACGTGTGTTTATTATAATTTCGACTTATTTTCGCCATTATCACAAGCCGAAGCACTAGCAAAGGCAATCGACTATTTCAGAAGTAGAATAGAACCAGATTATATTCCACGTTGCAGACTTGAGGAACTTGCAACACTCTTTAAAGACGGACTTATCTCTGATGATAGGGAAAGTGCAATGGAATATTTTGACGAGTGCTGCGAGATGACAGAGGAAGAGAAATCTTTCTTTGGCATTGAAGAAGATTCGCCTATTGCAAATACTAAATTTGAGAACCCTATGTATAACAAGGGATATGACGATGGATTTGCAGATGGCGCAAACGATATAGAAAGCGAGGAATAAACTATGGGACAGTTCAGTTGGATTTATTCAGATACGTGTCAACAGTTATTAGATGATGTACACGCAGATACTTACTTACTTGTTCCGAAACCATTTCAAAATAAATATGGAAAGGCAATTTACGAAAATTGCTATGATGGCTACGGCAGGTTTGGAAGATATGATGTGTATGATTTGATTCCAGAATGGAATAAGGAAATGATTCCTGAAATCATTCGTAGAATCAAAAATGGAAATTGGTATTGTAGTACAAGTGAAAATGATATTACAAACTTACAGGCATATTATGAAGGGAAAGAAATTGATTGTGAACTCCGTTGGCTTGGAATTGTGATGGCTTGTTACGATGAAGATAACGCAGCTCTTGAGTACCCAATTAAAATTACTACAAGAGAAATGGAATATGAAGAGGTTGCTCCATCATTAAGTGATCCAAATCAGGGATGGAGGTGATAAATATGGTAGAGAGATACATAAAAGAATATGCAAATGCTTGCAAGAGGAAAATTGAAGAAAGTAATTTAATGGCAATCAATATAAAAAATAAGATTGTAGCAAAAATTAACAAGGCTGTAAACCTAAGGGATAGAGGGCTAATTACAGCAGATGAAGCGATCAAAATAATACTAGAGAGATATAAAGACTAAATGAATATTTCATAAAAAATGGAGATGATTATATGTTAAAAAAATTAGTTGGTCGTAGATATGCAAATTTAGAGTTGCTTAAAAACGATATTGAGATACTGACAAAGCGAAATGTGAAGTCAATTATGGAATCAGAATCAGATAGATTAGAAGAGTGTGATTTTATGATTGATTTTTGTTACGAAGATGATGAATGGGATATTGATACAATTTATTATCTCAAAGATAACGCAGGTCAGTATTACATTACAGAAGTGTAGTAAATGCGTGTTTCTTTAGAAGAAAGGATAGATAAAATTATGTATAAATGGATGTATAACAGAATTGTAACGGAACATAGTAAAAAGTCGAAAGAAGAACTTGTACAGGAAATTATGTCGTTAGAAGAAATTGAGTGTTCTGATAGATGCTTTGCAAATGAATGTCAGGCAGGAACAACTATTTATAATATCAATGAGTTATTTTCGGAACTGAAAGAACTGAAATATGAATTATTTTCAGCACTAAAAGAGCAAAATCAAGAAGCGACATACAAAAAAGTCACTAAAGTTTACGAGTTAATGGATACGGCAGAAAGTAATTGGAACTACGTTAAAAATGGAATTGCTGAAATTAACGATAATTCAAGATGCAGTAAGGCGTTAAAAGATTTTAAAAACAGAGTAACAAAGGCATCTGATGATAATGATAGTATTTGAAATTCGCATTTCTTTAATAGATTGGAGGAAATATATGTTTGAATATAATGGATATCATTTTGAGTCAGTAAGAAAACTAAAAGAATCAGAAAAGAAGGATATATGCACATTCTCTAAACATATCAGAAGCGATAGAGAACTTGGGATATGTGATTATGATGTTGATTGGAAAAAACATGATTATAGTTGGAAAGATTTTTATTCAGCAAGTAATGACAGTCAATTAGACATATTCTTATGCAAAGAAAATGGAAAATTATATGTTCCTTGTGAACATGAATTATTTCAGTTTGAAGAAAAAGAACATAAGCTACCTACTGCAAAGAAAATAAAGCATTGAAACTAAGATTTCTTGGTATGATTGGAGGCGATTATATGGCATTTGTTGGAGAAGCAATGAAAGATATGTTGGTGCAAAAGGCATATGGTAATTTAAAGAAGCGAGGTTATTCGTACCCATTAAGCACATGTTACTATGTCTTACTTGGCATTCTTGATAGAGAAGGTGAAAAAGCATTGAATGAATATGTGAGGACAGTTGAAATACGAAAGGAGTGAAGCAAAATGACAAGTATTGAAAAGTCAAAAGAGGACGCACGGAACTTAAATGAACTCACGGATCATCTGATTAAGCTGATGAAATCGGATGACGAGCGGTTCTCATTTGAATTTTGTGTAGGTGGCACAATGGAGATTTATGACAAAGAAAAAGAAATCGGTTATGCAGTTCACATTGCACCGATTGAATATGATGAGAACGGAAATGCAATAAATTTATAAGCAAACGCAAAGGCAGTTAGGAGAATAATCTACTAGCTGCCTATTTTATTACAAGAAAGTGAGAAAACGATTATTATGGCACAGAGAAGAAAATTAACAGAAGAAATGGTAAAAGAAATTCGTGATATGTACGCAACAAGAGAATTTACAATGACAGATTTATCACGGAAATTTGGTGTATCTACAAGCGTAATTAGTAATGCAATCAATAAAGGTTATTGTCCTAAACCAAAGGGAATAACCGAAACAAAACAGAGAACAGAATTAATTGAAAGTCATATTATGGAGTTTTTTGAAACAACAGAAGAACTAATTGAAACAATCAATGCAAACATGTTTGGTAATAGAAATGTAAATAAGGCTTGTTATGAAGTGGTTCAGGGTGGATGCTTGCTTGTATATTATAGTCAAGTAAATGATTTTCTAAAGGAACTCAATTGTCAGATTAGTGACAATGATGAAACTAATTGGTCAATGTATAAGAAACTTGTAGTGAATAGAATGGAAAAGATGTATGAGAAATATTCGAAATAAGGAGACAATATTATGAGTAGATTTAAAACAATTAAAGAAGCAACTGAAGCATGGGTACATGAAATGAATGCAATTCCACAGGGAATGATTTCACAGTTATTCCAGGATCATCCTAATGATTGGACAGAAGTTACAAAGCCAAGTAAATATGACAGAGTATATGTATTTGACAACGGAGACTATGGAGAGATTACAGATATTGACGAAGAAACGGAAGAATACATTATCTTACTTGATAATGGAGAAGAAATCAGATGTAAAAATGGAGATTTTGAAATTAATCACGATGACTATCTTCCGATGTGGGGAACAATGTGGAGCTTTGGAGATAGTTGTGATGATTGGTGGTTAGAAGAAGGTAACGGAATTGAGCTGATGTCACAGTGTGGATTTAGAATCTATGAAAGTGAAGAGTTTGGTTACTTCTTTGGAATTGATGGAGCTGGTTATGATTTTTATGAAAGTCATTGGATTCCATTATATAAGGCAAGAGGATTACAGTGGCACGAAACAGAAACGGAGGAATAAGATATGACAATTACATATGATTTAGATTTAAACAGTTTCAATGCATGGAGTGGTGCAGTAGATACACTTGGCAGAATACAGAGAGAAGGTAAATGCGAAGAGCTAGAAAACATTCTTGAAGATATGTATCCTGACGGAATGACAGAAACGCAGCTTAATGATTTATTGTGGTTTGATTCTGAACAGGTGTATGAATGGCTTGGAATTAGAAGCGAAGAACAGATTAGAAAAGAAATCAAGGAAGCAGAAGATGAACTTGCTGATATGCAAAGCGATTTGGAAGATGAGCTTGATGACGAAGATCTGACAACAGAAGAGAGAGCAGAAATTATTGACGGTTATCAGCCAGACATTGATGAAATCAAGGAAAGAATTGCAGACTTGAATGAAGAATTAGAGAATATCTAATCAAAGGAAATTGTAATTTACAGTGAAATTTATGGAGGTAAAAACATATGAATGGATATGAATTTAAAAGAGAAATCGAAAGAATTTTTAAGGTAGCACGAAATATGTATCCCAATGTAACGGATGATATGTTGGATACAAACGGAGCTATTTATTATATGAACGGGAACGACAGTACAGTTTTTGATTGGAACTGTAACAATAGATTATGTGAGTTTTTCATCTTTCATAAAAATGGAATTGGATTTATTAAGGCATATGTAGATAGTGATAACACAATTGATGTGTATATTTATGAAACATGCGATGCAATGCAGCCAACTTACAAGTTTACAGAGGAAATGGAAAACTTAAAAGCAAGTGATTTTGCAAAGGTAATGAATTACATTGCAGATGATAATAAGTTATGGGATAAGCCGATTGATGAACTTGATTGGGATGTTGATGTAACTGAATGTGAAGAGATTGATTAATACAGAGAATAATAAGGCAGACGCAAGCAAATGTGTCTGTCTTATTTATTAGGAAGGAGTGAATGAAATGATTATATTGCAAAGAGATTTACGGTATGAGGTGGGCGATCCTGATTGTGTGTTCAAAGTAAAATCAGGTGACTTAATTACGCCCATAAAGCGAATTGGATATAAAACTACATTTGATGATTGGAAAGATTACGGAGAAATTACGGATGAAGATATAGAAGATTTATATATTTTCTGTTGTCCTAATAACGATGAAACTCAAACAGAAATTTATATTTCAATTTGTTCAAATTGGGATTTAATTTTTGTTGGTAGATATAAAGGTATTTTCTTTGATAATACAGAGGCTATTACAGCAAAGATTAATGCATGGATCAACAATAATATGGAGGTGTGATTATGAACACATTAGAAGATATCCTAAATACATTAGGAAGTAAAAAACCATTCTTAGATAAGATAATAATTGATGAAGATGGTGGAAGGCAGCCATTCACTAAAGGTGGTGCTAAAGCATATGAAAAATTGACAGAAATTTTATATGCGGTTGGAGAACTTACTAACACAAATATGAATGATATTGTTGAAGAGTTAGATAGTATAGCGAATCAAGATATGTAGGAGGTAAGCGAAATGGTACGGTTGCGGCAATACAGAATGGTTGAAGGAATTGGAAGTCATTGGAATAAACGATGGGAAATCCAAGAGAAATATAAATATTTGAAAAATGGAGAATGGGTTTATTCCTGGTATTTAGTATTTTGGAGCAGTGATAAAGCGAGATGCGAAGAAGTGTTTGAGAAATATAAAGAGAAATATAAAGCGGAGGAAAATGAAAATGAAAATTAAAGGAAACGAAGTATTATGGTTATCTGAAAAAGAAAACGTAGCTGTGGTGTATGCACAGTTTGACCTTGGTGAAAAATATAAAGTTTACAGTAAAGTAAGATACGATGAAAATTCTATATGGGAATATAGAATTGGATTTGGAACACAAGGCGAAGCAATTAGATATGCAAAACAGATTTTAGATAAAAAGATTGAGAGGTAAGCAAAGATGTATAAAAGTTTTATTGGTTATGCAAAAGAACCAGAAAAAACGGAAACGAAATATATCATTGAATATATTGCAGATGATAAAACATGGAATAAATTTTGTCATGCAGCTGAAAACTATCGTTTAATGCCTGACGGACAAAGAGAATGGGAAGATTTTTGCACGACAAAGGAATTTGACAATATTGAAGATGCACTCACATTTTATATGACTATATTTGTTGATTATGGCTTTAAATATTGCGTTAAGATGTGGCAACAGATTTATGTAAATGGTGAAATGATATTTGAAGAATGGGTTGAACCAAAAGGTCATGTAGTAAATTCAATGAGAGATCGTATTGACAGAGAAATGAGAACAGATTTACGGAAGTTTACAATCGAAAATGAACAGTTACATAAATCAAATGAGCTTATGGACGGATTCATTAAGGCAATGGGAAAACAATTTCAAGAAATGCTCAAGGATTATTGCGAAAGAGAGGCAAAGAAACATGAGTAACGAAGATTATGTAAGACAGAGTGCAGATAAATATGGATGGAAAAAATATTATTCCACATTGCGTCCTGTAAGTATGGGAACGCAGCCTAAAGATGGATTTATGGATTTTGTAAATTATGATGACAGAACGGAAGTTGATGGGAAAATGGTGTGGGCTGAGTTGTATTACAACAGAGAGCTTACTGAAAAAGAAATGAGAGATTACGACTTAGTTAAATAGAAAGTGAGGTTGATTGATATGGCAGAAATTAAAGATTGTATGAACAAGAAAGTTAAAATAAGCAAGGGAAGTATCACTATCAAAGATGATGACAATAAAACTTGTGGAGTTGTACGAAACATTGTAAGCCTTTATGATTTACAGGCAAATAAACAAATGGATTACTATAGAAAGATTCGTGATATTGGATTACATGGGAAAATTAGTATAAGAGACTGCATTATTTCAGACGGCACAATGTATATTTTCAGAAATATAAA